>Ga0206678_10002931_pt1 | contig 10741 bp, 7 predicted proteins | sample M180m12015metaG_FD_155453 | JGI IMG/M metagenome (GOLD analysis project Ga0206678, IMG submission 155453) | Ammonia-oxidizing marine archaeal communities from Monterey Bay, California, United States - M1 80m 12015 | ecosystem: Environmental > Aquatic > Marine > Intertidal zone | place: USA...
TTTACTTATTTTCAACAGGTAGCGGGTCTGGAATGTTATCCGGTCATGGGGGAGATAACCTATGGAACGGAACGCCTGGCACTTTACCTTCAAGGTGTAGAGGACTTTAAGCAATTAGTGTGGGCTAAACAGGCCAATAGTATTGTGACCTATGCAGATATTTTCCATCAGTACGAAGTGGAGATGTCGACTTTTAACTTCGATGAGGTGGATATTCCTGGCCTTTTTTCACAATTTGATTTTTATGCTGATGAAACAACCAGGTTGCTGGAGGCAGGCTTACCGCTAGCGGCTTACGAGTACGTCATGAAAGCATCGCATACCTTTAATCTACTGGATGCCAGGCAAGCTATATCAGTCACGGAAAGACAGCGATTCATCCTGAGGGTTCGCAAGCTGTCCAGCGCTGTCGGCCAAAGCTATTTTAATACTCGAAAAGCCTTGGGCTTCCCGCTTGCGGAAGCATCACTCCGACAAGCAGCTATAGAGGAGAACAAGGGTGACTAGTAATTCGCTTTTAATCGAAATAGGCACCCAAGAACTACCTCCTAAAAGCCTGAAAACCCTAATGAAAGGCCTGAGCAGCGAAGTTGCCGCGCAGCTCGATGCGCTGCAATTGCCTCACCAGGAAATCGAGGCATTTGCGACACCTCGCAGACTCGCCGTGAGAGTTAACGGCTTGGTTAGTCAACAAGCCGACCAGAAAATTGAAAGAAAAGGACCCTCACTGACAGCCGCATACGACAATGAAGGAAAACCGAGCAAAGCGCTACTCGGTTTTGCAAAATCCTGTGGTATAGAACAACTCAGCGACCTGGAAACACTGGAAACCGATAAAGGCGCCTGGGTTATGTATCGCTCAAGTATCAGTGGTAAACATCTTGAAGAGTTAATTCAAACCGTTCTGCACCGGTCGATCACAAAACTTCCAATCGCCAAGAAAATGCGTTGGGGTAGTTCAAAAGACGAATTCGTCAGGCCCGTAGAATGGCTTGTGGTGTTATATGGAAGCACTGTTCTCGCGAGTAGTGTCTATGGAAAGGATTCTGGACGGTTCACTCGTGGCCATCGCTATATGGGCGAACAACATTGTACGATCAACCACGCCAAGGACTATGAGGCCTCGCTGGCTGCGGAAAAGGTACAGGTGAACTTTCAGCAACGCCGCGACCAGATCCTTAACCAACTCGAACTCGAAGCAAACAGGCTGGGGGGCGTATTTACCAGGGACGAAGAACTGCTTGATGAAGTCACTGGACTAGTGGAATGGCCGGTCGTGCTTTCAGGCACCTTTGCAGCATCTTTTCTTGAAGTGCCAGAAGAAGCACTCATCTCGGCAATGCGAGAACATCAAAGATACTTTCACATCAGGAACAAAAACGGTGCCTTGCTTCCACACTTCCTTACCGTTACCAATATAGAGAGCCTTGATCCACCGACTATTATCAAGGGAAATGAACGAGTAATAACACCGCGTTTAACTGATGCAGCCTTTTTTTACGAGAAAGACATCGCATCACCGTTGGATGAGCGTCTGCAAAAACTGGCAAACGTTGTCTTTCAAAACGAACTGGGTTCCTTTCTAGACAAAGCAAATCGTATTTCAGCCCTGGCAGCTTACATCGCCACGGCAATCGAGCTCGATCCTGAGCCAGCCAGGCGGGCGGGACTACTGGCAAAGACTGACTTAATCAGTCAGATGGTGGGTGAATTTCCTGACCTGCAAGGCATTATGGGTGCCTATTACGCCGAACAAGCCGGCGAAGACAAGACCGTTGTCAATGCAGTCCGTGAGCAATATCAGCCTAGTTTTGCGGGCGATGAGCTACCCAGCAGTGACATCGCCTGCTGTCTTGCGTTAGCGGACAAGATGGATACCCTGGTGGGGTTGTTTGGCATTGGAAAGCCCCCCACAGGAAGTAAAGATCCGTTTGCACTGAGAAGGCAGGCTCTCGGTATTGTCAGAATATGCATCGAGAAAAACCAACCTTTTGACCTGGTAAAAATAGCCGCATACAGTGCATCGTTATTCTCGACCACCTTTAGTACCGACGAGCTACTCGAATATATCAGAGATCGGTTTGAAAACTGGCTAGTTGACCAGGGCAAGCCACTCGATGTCATCCGGGCGATACGTCATCGTAGTCAAGAAATCCATGATTTACCGGCGGCGGTAGCAGATATCGAAGCGCTGATTGAGTTTCGGTCCAAACCCGAGGCAGTTCAATTAATCCTTGCTCAGAAGCGGATACAAAAAATTCTCAGTAAATCAGCCCTTGGTCACCAGGACACAGTGAACAAAACGCTATTCAGCCATCCAAGTGAACATGCTTTATACGAGCAGATACTGGCGTTACAGAAAATCGAAGCCAGCAACGACGGATTCAGCCAACGTCTGACTGAATTTGCTGCCAGTTCACGTCCTCTCGAAGTATATTTTGAACACGTTATGGTAATGGATGAAGATCAAGACCTTCGACAAAACCGCCTTGCGACGCTGGCCTTACTCAGGAATATGGTCATGAAAATGGCTGATCTATCAGTTTTACAGAATTAAAGGCACCAACGCCCTCTTGATCTGTCAAATATCTAGATTACCAACAGCCAAGGCATTCTCTTCGATAAATTCTCTTCTTGGTTCTACATTGTCACCCATTAGAGTATTAAAGACCTGATCTGCTTTTATCGCATCTTCAATCGAAACACGCAGCATAGTCCTGTGTTTAGGATCCATAGTCGTTTCCCACAACTGATCAGCATTCATCTCGCCCAGGCCTTTAAATCGCTGTCTTGACTGGCCCCTGGCGGCTTCTTTGTGCAGCCACTGCAATGCCTGACTTAAACCATCCACCTCTTGCGATCGATCGCCTTTAAAAACGCTGCTGCCCTCAGGCAGAGCTTTTCTCATGGTTTCACCAAATTCTGCAATTGCGCGATATTCAGCCGAAAGGAAAAAATCCCGATTAAATTCATAGTCTTTCCTAAAACCATGATTGACCCAACCAACCACTGGGAAGAATATACCTCTCTCAGCATCTTCCCGAAGATCGATACTGTAATGGTTATGGGCATTATTCGATAAAGAAACCCGGACTTGCAACTCATCAATGAAGCTCTTAACCCGTTCTTCATCCGTTAAGTCCTGTGCTTGGAAGCGGGCCTGATATTGCATCGCTTCCAGGACAGCAAATGGATAAATCCGTTCAAGGCGATGCATTCGTGCCTGATTCTGGTAATAAGCCTGGGCTAATTCGACAAACTCTTCCGCTGGCATCGCATCAGCATCTCCCCTGCGCTGTAACCTGGCATCATCCATGGCCAATTCTAAAGCAAACACCTCCAATTCTTCCTCATCCTTGATATATCTTTCCTGCTTACCTCTTTTAACCTTATATAGCGGGGCCTGGGCAATATAAACGTGGCCTCGTTCAATTAACTCTGACATATGTCTAAAGAAGAAAGTTAGTAGTAGCGTTTTAATATGTGCACCATCCACATCAGCATCTGTCATTATGATAATTTTATGATAGCGGAGCTTGTCTGCATCAAATTCGCCTAAACCTATACCACATCCAAATGCAGTGATCATGGTGCCGATTTCAGCGGAAGACAACATTTTATCAAAGCGAGCTTTTTCTACATTGAGAATTTTACCCTTGAGTGGCAAAATCGCTTGATTCTTACGATCTCTGCCCTGTTTCGCTGATCCACCAGCAGAATCACCCTCTACTAAAAACAATTCTGACTTTGCCGGATCTTTTTCTTGGCAATCCGTCAATTTACCAGGCAGCCCTGCAATATCCAGCGCCCCCTTGCGACGAGTCATTTCCCGGGCTTTCCTTGCTGCATCCCGAGCTCTTGCTGCATCTATCATTTTCTGGACTATGGCTCGAGCTTCCTGTGGATTCTCCATTAAATAGTCTGAAAAATATTGGCCCATTTCCTGCTCTACTGCTGTTTTGACCTCAGATGACACCAATTTATCTTTAGTCTGAGACGAGAACTTTGGATCAGGGACTTTTACAGAAATTATGGCGGTCAAGCCCTCGCGAGCATCATCGCCAGTCGTGTTAACCTGCGATTTTTTACCCATGCCCTCTTTTTCAATATAGTTATTCAACGTCCGAGTCAGGGCAGTCCTAAATCCTTGCAAGTGAGTACCACCATCACTTTGGGGAATATTATTGGTGTAAGCCAACAATCTTTCCTGATAAGAGTCATTCCACTGTAACGATACCTCAACTCCCACACCGTCCGGGCGATCCGTTTGAAAATGAAAAATCTCGTTTAAGACGACTTTATTGGTATTTAGAAAAGCGACAAATGCCCCTAAGCCACCCTCATATCGAAACTCTTCCTTTTTTCCGGTTCTTTCATCCAATAATTCTATGCCAACTCCCGAATTCAAAAAGGATAATTCACGTAATCTCTTGGCAAGGATATCGTAATGGAACTCAATATTTGTAAACGTTTCAACCGATGGCCAAAACCGGCACCGTGTACCAGTCTGTTCTGTTTCGCCCACTACTTTCAGGTCTTCTTGCGGAAACCCATCACGATAACGCTGCTCCCAGATTTTTCCTCCTCTCCAAATCGTTAAGGTCAATTCTGATGAAAGTGCATTGACGACAGAAACACCTACACCGTGAAGACCACCAGAGACCTTGTAATTGGTATCATCGAATTTACCGCCTGCATGGAGGACCGTCATAATCACTTCGGCTGCAGATATACCTTCTTCCTCATGAATATCGGTCGGTATACCACGGCCATCATCGGAAACGGTAACGGATTCATCTGGGTGGATAGTGACTTGTATTTTAGAACAATGGCCCTCTAGAGCCTCATCAATGGAATTATCGACCAATTCTTGAACCATATGGTGTAATCCGGTTCCATCATCGGTATCCCCAATGTACATACCTGGGCGCTTCTTAACCGCCTCTAATCCTTTTAAGACTTTAATACTGCTTGAATCATATTTCTGGTTATCAGTCATATATATCCTCTCCAATGGTACTGATTATACCCTGTTTCACGTGAAACATTTTGCCTAAATGTCCTCCCCACGACTCGATTAAAGTCTCTTTGTCCGTACTGGTGGTAAAAATCTGATGGTTACCGCGACAAAGTAAGGCCGTGATTGCCTTTCTGTGATCCGGGTCGATTTCAGATGCTAAATCATCAACCAACAGAATAAGATTCTTCCTGGCTTGTTCTGGTAATAGTTCTAGTTGGCTTAATGCTAATGCCCACGACAGCATCTTCGCTTCTCCACGGCTACACACCTCTGCCACCGGCTTACCCTTGACAGTAACCCTAATTTCAGCTCGATGAAAACCTTTCTGGGTGAACCCTCTTTTCAGGTCACTATGCAAATCCTGTTCATAAGCTACTAGCAGGTCCAGTGACTCATTCCAGCCACGATAATACTCAAGCTCTAGATCACTAACATCACACAGTCCTCGGGCCAAGGGTAGAAATGTCTGCTTCAACCTATTACTGTAGTCCCGGCGCAATCCATCCAGGTTTTCACTCTTTTCTACAAGAGAAGTAGTCCATTGTGACAGGGTTTCTGAAACCGAGCTCCGTTTTAAAAGGGCGTTTCTCTGCTGTAAGCACCTATTTACCTCTTTCCACAACTGACTGAACTGATGTTTCACGTGAAACACTCCCCAATTCAGAAAACGACGCCGATACCCTGGTTGACCTAAAACAAGATTGATTGTGTCGGGATCAAACACTAAAACCGGCAGGACCTCTGCTAACTGGCTACTGGCCTTAACCACCTGGTTATCAATCCTGATATGTCTTTGGCCCCTTCTATCTTTCTGCACCGCGAGGGAACCACCATCTGATAACTGTCCGCGAACCAAAGCATAAGCGGCTTGATCATTAATGACCGAGCCGAGATGCTGAGTTCGAAATGACCGGAAAGTACCAAGCAGATAAATACTTTCAAGTAAACTGGACTTACCACTACCATTCTCTCCATAAACACCGTTAACGCCCCGATGCAACTGCATCTTGGCCAACTCAATATTTCGAACAGAAAGAATCTCAAGCCGAGATAGGCTCATAACTTCATTGGCATTATCACATAAAGCGCGTTTTCTGAAGCAGGATCTTCGAGCAAGGCGCTGCTATTTTCATCAAATACGGTAATCTTTACTTCATCGCTTCGAACAACATTAAGAACATCCAGCAGATAACCAACATTAAATCCGATCTCTAGATCTGGGCCGGTATAATTGACTAACACAGTTTCTTCTGCGTCTTCCTGCTCTGGATTATTTGCCGATAACTGGATAACACCACTACTGAACTGAACCCGAATTCCTCGAAATTTTTCATTTGACAGTATGGCAGTACGATTTAACGCCTTCCTGAGATCCGTTTTGTTGGCCAGGATGTGCTTGTCTCCATTACGCGGTATGACACGCTCGTAATCTGGAAAACGGCCATCAATCAACTTGGTCGTTAACCGATAAGCGCCCGCCTGCAGGCAAAGATGACTCGCACCAATAGCAATACTGACTTTATCTTCAAGATCGGCTAACACCCGCTGCAGCTCCAATACCCCTTTACGCGGCACAATCACCTGGCCAAGGTTCGCCTCGCCTTTATCAAGAGACAAGCTATTCATCGCAAGCCGATGACCATCAGTAGCTACTGAACGTAAAAGTCCGTCGCCGTGCTCAATCAACATACCATTCAGGAAATATCGAACATCCTGTTGTGCCATGGCAAAACCCGTCAATTCTAGGAGCTGCTTGAGAGATTGTGCATCAACCTCGGCGGATTCCTGGCTTTCCGCTTTATCAACGACTGGAAAATCGGCGGCTGCCAGAGTCGATAGGTGAGATCGGAACCGCCCTGACCGAATCTCAAGCCGCTGGTCATTCAGTGTAACCTCGATGTCCGCGTTATCTGGCAGTTCCCTGCAAATATCTAACAGCTTCCTCGCCGGAACTGTTATTTCACCATCATCTGAGCCAGCCACATGTACGACAGCAACCATCTCAACTTCCAGATCAGTCCCGGTTAAAGACAGCTGATTGCCCTCCAGCTGCATCAAAATATTAGATAATATCGGCAATGTTTGTCGACGTTCTACAACACCGGCAACTTGCTGAAGTGGCTTAAGCAGAATTTCTCTATTTATTTCAAATTTCATAGGCTGATAATACGTTGGCTGTGAGTAATAACGAATAATAACGTGTTTTTGATTGCTGTGGATACAGACACGACGAAATCAGTCGTATCGAATCTCAATATGACGACCATCTCTGGTTTGGACAATAGCGGCCGAGTTACCAAGGTCCTGAACTAATTTAGGGCCTATAATGAAAATAACAACTACGACTGTTGCCTTGGCCGACTGAATCAGCCAAAATATTGAAGTTAGTAAGCGCTTACTATCAAACTACCATCGGGCTGATAACATACTGAGACTGTTTATCATCCGGATCATTTATCAAACACGGACTAGTTGCATCAGATAACCGGATCACCAGAGTTTCACCAGACATAACTGACAGGGCCTCAATCAAAAAATTCACGTTAAACCCTATTTCCAACGGCAGACCACTAAAGCTTACCGACAGCTTCTCAGTCGCTTGTTCCTGAAGCGGATTATTGGTGAATAATTCCAAAGCGCCATCAGCCATAGAAAGTTTAACGTTCTTATACACTTCGTTTGATAGTATCGCGGTTCTTAGTAATGCATCACGTAAATGAGTTCGGCTACACTGGATTGATTTGTCACCAGCGACGGGAATCGCCTTACTATAATCGGGGTATTCAGCATCGATCAATTTAGTGGTGAGGCGAGCAGCACCTAACAGCGCCACCATATGATTTGAAGTAAACGAGACCTTGATTTCGCTAGCACTATCGGCAATCAATCTCTGTAATTCAGTAATACCTTTTCGTGGCACTATCGCTCTAATACCGCTTGCAACAGGCGCAATGCTGGTCTCAGTAATGGCTAGCCTCTGGCCATTAGTAGCAACCAGCCTTAAATTAGTGTTCTCAATTTCAAATAGCATTCCATTAAAAAAATAACGAACATCCTGCTGCGCCATAGCAAAACTAGTCTTCTCCAGCATCGACTTCAGCAAAACGGTAGACAGATCAAAAGATTCCAGCTGGTCTTGGTCATGCTCGAGGTTTGGAAAATCCATTGCTGATAGTGTTGCCAATTGCGATTCAAACTCACCGCTGGATAAAGTGAATCGGTTATCAGATGTGTGAACGGCAATCTGGCTATCCGTGGGTAAATTTTTACAGATATCGAGCAGCTTACGTCCAGGAACAGCAATTTGACCTTCTCCTGTAATAGAGAGATCAGTCTCTGCTCCAGCCACCGTCATCTTAACTTCGACTTCCTGGTCCGTCGCTGTTAAGGAAATCGTTTGCCCAGCCGCCACTACCAACACATGCGATAAGATAGGTAGTGTCTGTTTTCTTTCGATCACATTAACTACTAGCTGTAATGCCTCAATGAACGCCGCTCTGGAAATGGTAAAATTCATGCCATATCCTAACTTGTTAGCAACCTTTTCAAGTTACGATAGTCCTCCTTAATATCAGAATTCAATTCCCTTAACTCGTCAATTTTTCGGCAAGCATGAAGCACCGTGGTATGGTCTCGGCCACCAAACGCATCACCAATTTCTGGCAAACTGTGACTGGTCAGATCTTTTGACAATGCCATGGCTACTTGCCTTGGCCTAGCTACAGAACGACTCCGCTTCTTTGACAATAATTCACCTAGACGCAGCTTGTAATAATCGGCGACTGTTTTCTGAATGTTATCGACGCCAACCTGCCGGTCCTGAATTGCTATAAGATCCCTTAATGCCTGCTTAACCTGATCAATTGTGATGGAACGACCTGTAAAATTAGCATTGGCAATTACCCGTTTCAGCGCGCCTTCCAACTCTCGCACATTAGATCGTACTCTTTCAGCAATAAAAAAAGCAGCATCAGAGGGGATAAATACTTTTTCCCGCTCGGCTTTCTTCATCAATATTGCAACACGGGTTTCGAGCTCTGGTGGCTCTACCGCTGCCGTCATACCCCAAACAAACCGACTTTCGAGTCGTTCTTCAAGACCTTGTATTTCCTTTGGATAGCGATCACAGGTTAGAACAATCTGGCGTCCTTCTTCTTGTAAACGATTGAAAACATGAAAGAACTCTTCCTGGGATTTAGACCCTTTTGCCAGAAACTGAATATCGTCCATCAATAAAACATCAACGGAACGATAATATTGGGTGAAATCGGACATTGCACCCCGCTCTATGGCACGTACCATGTCTTCCATGAAACGCTGTGAATACATATAAGCGACTTTTAACTCTGGGCGGCGCTCTGCAATTGCATTTCCAACCGCATGCATCAAATGCGTTTTACCTAACCCTACACCACCATACAACAACAAAGGGTTGTAGGAACTGCCACCAATATTTTCGGTCACTTGAACAGCAGCAGCTCTGGCCATTTCATTTGACCGACCTTCAACAAAACTGTCGAATGTAAAAGATTTATTGAGGTCCAGCAGCGGATAAAAATTTTCTCTTTTAGTAAAGGAATTGTTAGCGATCTTCTTATGGCTGGAATTCCCATGGCTACTAATGGCAGTGCCTGGCCTGGCTTTGTCTTGCAGCCGCTGGCTACCAATTCTTAGGTCTACACTAGTAATACCGCTTTCCGACAACACCTCTTTTATCCTTGACAGATATTGATCCGCTACCCTGTCAAGAATGTACTTGTTGGGAGCAAGTAACAACAAAACCTCACCTTCGTCAGTCACCTGCAACGGCTTGATCCAGGTATTAAACTGTTGACCAGGTAGCTCTCTCTGCAATACCTTAAGACATGTTTGCCAGACTATGGATCCCACTGATTCCCCAACTCTCTATGTTAAAATTATTGTTTATTTATTACCCAGCGACCCATTCTCTAGTGGAATTTAGGCCTACAGCTTTACTCGTGACACTGAAAAGAATACTAACCTCATTGGCTTGGTCAGTGCTACTAAAATTATGTATTAATGCCAAATTAATCTAAAAAATATTTCATGAATTCAAAGGTTTAAGAAACTTCCTGTGGATAACTTGTGGGTAGCTTGTACACAACTAGTGAATACAAAATTACTTACAAGGCCCAAGTGGATAACTACCCAATGCATTCAACGTTCACCCACAACATAATCAGAAATTACTCACAATAAAACAACAAATCTAGTCTTTCGTTAAACCCATGAATTACAACAGTAAAAACCGCTTACCCACAGATCAATTGACCTTAATAAAAATAACAATAATAAATTTTATATCTATAAATAGTTTTATTATAACGGTAAGGATTACTTTATCAGTCAAATAAACCGCTAGATAAAAACCAAACCAAGCTCTTTCAAGGTAATGAAAACCAAAATAGAACATTGACGAAACCACCCTAAAACCTTAGAATCGCGCGTCCCTAGGGAGTTGATGGAAATATTAAGATGAAACGTACTTTTCAACCCAGTGTATTAAAACGCAAACGCACTCATGGCTTTCGTTCACGCATGTCAACTAAGGCTGGACGGCTCGTTTTAAAGCGTCGCAGGGCCAAAGGTCGGCATGAATTATCTGCGTAACCTAGTTTAAGGCGATATAGAAATCGTTAGCAGCAGTTACGATTATCCTATAATAAGAAGACTCAATGACCGTTCTGATTACGATCGAGT
>Ga0206678_10002932_pt1 | contig 10738 bp, 11 predicted proteins | sample M180m12015metaG_FD_155453 | JGI IMG/M metagenome (GOLD analysis project Ga0206678, IMG submission 155453) | Ammonia-oxidizing marine archaeal communities from Monterey Bay, California, United States - M1 80m 12015 | ecosystem: Environmental > Aquatic > Marine > Intertidal zone | place: USA...
TCCAAAAAAAGCAGCCAAAAGGTATATTCCAGTCATGGTTGATACTTGAGGAAACCAAACAACAGATATTGTTTGGCCTAATGACATAAGAATGTAGCCGGGCAAGGGGCCCATATAATCCCCTAACATTCCTCCAAAGATTCTTCCGAAAGCTCCACAAATCATTAAGACCATAAGGACTTTAGTAGCAAACTCTAATGAGAAATTCGAATCAGTTAATAATGGTACTAAGTGCATTATTGGAACTGACATACAGACACAACAGAAGGTCACAGCTACACTTATCCATATAACAACTTCTTTTTCAGAAACAGGAAAGCTCCTTGGTTCTGGTTCAGCTTGGTTGCGTGCACTTTCTCTCCAAGGAGATTCTTTTATTAAAAGAGCAATAGGAAAAGCTATTACTGCATAGATGAAAGCCAAGCTGACATAGGCATCTTGCCAACCAGAAGCGTTGATAAGGTAGCCGCTAAGGTGCGGTATAAATGCTTGGCCGACTGCCCCGCCTGATGCCGCTATGCCCAATGCAAGTCCTGGATTCTCACGAAACCAAAAACCAACATTTGCGTAAAGGGGAGAAAACAATAAAGCGCTGCCAAGAGCACCGTATAAAAAATAAAGAAGATAGAATTGAAATAAAGAAGTTTGTGCACTTAGTAAATAAAGGCATAAGGTCATGGCAGTAGCTCCGACCAGCCCAAACCAACGAGTTCCATATTTATCAGCCACTATTCCCCAAATCACTCCAAATAGAGCTGAAGCTAAAGAAGCTACTGTATAGGCCAGAGAAGTGGCGCCTCTAGACCAACCGAAATCTGCAGAAATAGGTTTTAAAAAAACAGATATTGATGCCATAGATCCAAAAGCGAGACCACTTAAAACAAACACAACTAAAACCATCACCCAACCGTAGTTAAATGATTGTGACTTGATAGGGTTGTCTGTATTGCTCATGTATTTCTCTTAAAAGACCTTAAATCTATTTTCTGATTTCGTCTGCCACCCAACTTATTGACCAATTATGACCCAGTCTTCTTCCGTTGTATGTTTCTGGTAATCTTCTTACATTGCTGCCAGGAAGATCGATTACCTGCGGATCAAAGTCTAAATCTCTAAATTCGCCATCTAGCTCTTTTATAGTTCTCCATTCATAAAATTCAACGTTATTATTGATTGAAGGAGGGGAATTATACGAACAAAAGCTATTTATTGATGACATTCCTGCTAAAGGTCCAGCTATTGTATGCACAACTAACGGTATTTCATTGGTCCAATCTGACGTAAACATAGAAACAAGCAACGCTCCATAACTATGACCGGCAACCACAACCTCTTTCAGGTTTGGGTTTGATTGCAATATTAAATCTATGGATGACCTTAGCTTTTCATAGGAAGGGTCTGGGCAACCCCTGTCATTCCAGCGAAAAAATAAAGTAAGTATCTCGGGAGCATCCATGGTCTTTAAAGGATAAATCCATTCATAGCCTCTACTTGTCCTTCCATGAACACCTATCAATAAAATCTCTTGGTTTTCAGACTCTTCTTCTAGTGGGTGCAATCCGTAGTCTAAAGACATTAGCGCTTTTCCAGATACAAAAACATCTTCCTCAAGGTCAAATGCGTTTAAGCTAATATCAGTTTGTTCAGAGCAAGAGCCCAGAAGAACTGGTAACAGTAATACGATTATTCTTTTAATTACTTCCATGTTTTTTTCTCCAGGTCCAATTAGAGTTAATTAAATAATTCAAAATTGCTGCAACGGCTATACCTATAAGATTCGCCAAAATATCATGCAAGCCAAGAAAGGCAAAGGCAAATAAGAAAGTGAAATAGTTCAAGCAAGCGGCACCACCGCTAACTACATGAAATTGTAAAAACCTCTTATATATACTTGTAGAAATTTCCCTTTTTTTGAAAGTCCAAAAATTATTTAGAAGAAAATTAGACAGCAATGACGACTCTATTGATATTAGAGGAGCTATTATTTCTGAAAAGCCAAAGAACCTAGTTAGTATTGCATATAGACCGAGGTTAACTAAAACTCCTGAAAAACCAACAACAGAATATTTAATAAAGTCCTCTGCATTTCTAAAGCCTAATTTAGGAATATTAAGAATAAACTCGATTTGATCTTGTAAGGAAAGTTTTGAATCGCCCCCTGTCCTAGGTGTAAATATTATAGGCGTCTCTACAGCTTTAGCTCCTCTCCAAATCAATTCACACAAAAGTGAAGATTGAAAAGAATAACCCTTTGTAGACAAGAAGTTTAAGTCACTATCTTTGAGGAAAGAGGCCCTGATTGCTCTATATCCTGAAGTGCAGTCTTGAACGTGCCTAGCGCCTCCTACGTATCTAACTAATAAATTTCCAACTCTACTTATTAATTTCCTCCTGAAAGAAAAGTCTGGGGTTGAGCCGCCCTCTACAAATCTAGAACCTATAACCAAATCATTTCCTTGTTCTATTAATTTTATAAATTCAGGAATTAAACTGGGGTCGTGCTGGCCGTCCGCATCCATTTGAAACATCACTTCAGGATCCATTTGGTCAAGGGCATGTTGAAACCCTCTCTTGTAAGCATCGCCCAGGCCTTTTTTCTGGCCTGTTATCATTTGCAATTCAGAGAACGTTTTCTTTAATTCCAGAACTATCTCTTGAGTTTTGTCATTTGAATTGTCATCCACCACCAAAATCTTTATTAGACGGTCCTTAGACTGATTCTGATACGAGAATATAGACTCTATACATTCTCTAATGTTTGCCTCCTCATTAAAAGTTGGCAACACAAAGCAAATGCTATGATTCGAACCCTCTGAGGAGTCTATATCCATGATTCTAACCACATTCTTGAGTAAAAAGCCTCTTGAGAAATATCCAAACCTATTTGTATCGGCAGCCAATAAATTGCGGCGATCAATATTGACGATAATGAGATTACGTACAGAGCTTTATATTCCAAACGCTCCTTTAGACTGATCCTATAAAGCAAGTAAGCCAAAGCTATAAAACTGAAACAGGCCGAGGCCTGGTAATGGTAAATAAATGCTGATCTTGAAACCAAGGCCCAAGGAAGAAAATTGGCGTAATAACCGAAAAGTATAAAAGTAGTAGCTACAAAATCTGAATCATATGCCTTTGATGAAATGAACCTTGAAAAAGAATTAAGCCAATTCAGAGACATTACAAAGATCGCAATAGAAGAAAATAAGGCAAGAGCGGGGTTTGGAAATAAATGAACAGCATTAAAAATATTTAGGCTATTTCCAGAAGCATTCAGCACTTCCTGGGAGGAAAAATAATAAGCTATAGGTCTAAGCATAATTGGCCAAGTAAACCAACTAGAGCTATATGGGTGCAATTTCTGTTCTACATTATCAGTATGGTACGAGGCCATCTGAAAATGTTTATCAACTATATCTATACCATTAAAAAGAAGGTCTGGAATCCAAAATATTAGATATCCTGCAAAAGGAACAAATAAAACTAACAAGAAATTAGTCTTAAACTTTTTTTCCTGATTAAAAAATGCTTGGTTTTGTTCTTTTCCGCACTGTTTGTTTAAAAACAAAATGAACAATACAAACAATACACTCATTAACCAAAAACCTAACCCATTCCATTTTATGGAGAAAGTTAAACCCAACAGAAGGCTTCCGATAAGAAGAAAAGGCAAATTACCCTTTCCTTTAAAATATTTAAGCAAAAAAAGAACAGACGAAAGACCAAACAATGACAAATACACGTTTATAAGGCCAAAACGAGAATCAACCAATAAAGATCCATCTAAAGCAAAAAATAAAGCAGCTAATAAAGCTAAATGTTTTTTATCAAATAGTTCAATGCAAAGTTTGTAGGCTACATAAATAATAGCAGTTCCAGCTATCACGTTTAGCCATCTATAGCTCACGGGGTCTAGGTCTGATATGTTGATTCCAGAAGAAAGCGCGGGCTCGACCCAAGGCAAAAGATGATAAATATATATGCTTAAGCTTATTAAATAAGTGCCAACAGGTGGATGAACCGAGAAAAACGTTTCGCCTAAAATATAATTTAAACCAAAGACAGGGTAAAAGACCTCGTCAAAAGTTTGACCAGGAATTGAGCCTAAGTTAAATGCCCTTAGACAAAAGCCCAAGAAAATTATGGCCAGCAGGAGCCAGTTATTCTTGGAAGCTGCCATCAGTGATTTGATTAAATCAAATTAAAAAGGGTAGAAAGTCATTTCTACGGAATCTGTCCTTAAATTTATTACAGTTTCGCAATAGTTCAGTCTCCCATCACTTACATCATCTAAAGAATAAAAGTTCATAATTGACCCTTCTCTTCTAAATACGCCCTGCCTAGAACCCGCCTCTCTGTTACCTTCGTCATCAATGCCTATGCCTCTTCCAGAAAAGTAACCTTGATTGGGTAGTGCTGGATTCAATTTGACGTTGTAAGTTAAAAAAACCTTTCCGTACCTTCCGGCTTCAGCCGAAACAGTTATCACTCCACCTTCATCAGTAAGCTCTACAGATGTAACTTTGCCTGATAGGGTGAAAGATTCGCCTTTAGGGTCGTGCGCCATTGCAGAAAGGGAAATCAAACCGACCACTAGACTAATAAGTGTAAGTTTAAAAAATTTCATATTATTCTCCTTATTTTTATGAACATGTATACTACCAAGAACGTAAACATATGGGAGATAAAATGTTTAAGAAATACAGTTTAATGAGTCTATTGGGAATTTTCCTAACTAGCAGTCTGATGGCAGCAGAGCCATACGGGTCTCACGCATCAGCAAAATGGCAAATATGGGCGTACACTACGGCAGCACCTGACTTTATAGGGAACTTTGCGACCGTTAAAGGTGGCAATGGGGAAGTGTTAAGAGAAGGAACAAACGGATGGGTCTGCTTGCCCTTCAACCCTATGCCTGAAAATGGTTTCAAAGCTCCACACGATGGGAACCCAGCTTGTGCTGACGCTGCTTCTTTGGCCTGGGTAGATGCTTATATGAATCAAACAACACCTGAAATGCAAAGCGATGGGTGGATGTGGATGTTACACGGAGATACTGGAGTAGATAACTTTAGAGCTTACTCTGAAGGTGATAGAGAGGGATCAGACCCGATTCATTTTATTGAATCAGGACCGCATCTAATGCTTTTGCCAAAGGACCCGTCAAGCATGGAAGGACAAACAACTGAATTTACTTCAGGGGCGCCTTATGTCATGTTTAAAGGAACACCTTATGTGCACTTAATGATTCCTGTAGAGGGGTATTATGACTATCAGCCCAATTCTTCCCCTAATTAAATCTTAGAAATTGAAAAAGGGCCTAAAGGGCCCTTTTTTTGTTTTTAAGTTCTAGTTGTTTATGTTTTTAAACCCATTAAAGTTGTACTCATGTTAGAAAATTCTAACTTTACAATATAAATAGGAAAAAAATATGATTAAACAAATACAAAAAAAAATTACTTTTGTGGCTTTAGCGGCTTTATTTTCTTTAACTTCTTATGGTGTACTGGCGTACGAAGTTAATGGAGAAAGCTTTCCAGCGAATTTTAAAATTACTTCTTGGACTGCCGAAGATGGTAAAAGCACAATAACATCAGAAGGTGTTGTTGGTGAGGGGTACGGAAAAGTTTATCTAACCCACACCTTTAACGTTAATAGTGATGATGGAATGTCTGGAGACATGGTTGGCCAAGCCAGGACTATAAACCAAGATGGGGAATTGCAATTTGCGTCGCTCCAAGGAGTTTGGAGTCGTGATGGAAAGATAGTATCAATTCATTCATTTGATTCTTTAAACAATGGCGTATTAAACCTCGCGCAAGGTAGGGTAGACCTTTTTGAAGGAACTCTGAGCTTTAAAGTATTTCCAGTTAATTAAACTCTAGATTAGGGCGGCTTTATTCTGAGGTCGCTCTACTTTCCTTTCAAAATCTCGTTTTCCTCGCCAAACATTGAGTACTCTTTTTCATCCCAGAAAACTTTTCCACTTTGACCTCCTTTTTCTAATAAAGCTAACATTTTAGCCGTCGGGTAAGTCTCTTCAGGATCTTGCAGGTGGCTCATTTCTTTTCCCCAAATCTGGGTATTGGTTGGACCAGGTATTAACATATTTATCAAAATATCAGTGTCAGCTACTTCTTTGGCTGCCACTCTAGAAGCTGACCAAATTCCGGCCTTGGCTGCTGCGTAAGCAGAGGTGGTGGGCACGTCGGTTTCCGCATTTCTTGATATGGTGTTAATTATCCTTCCATAACCCTGTTCTCTCATATACGGAATTGCATATCTCATTCCGTATACTGTTCCAAATAGGTGAACGGCCACATGATGTTCAAAACCACCATCAGGAGAATCTTCTAATTTATAACCAAACCCCATTCCTGCGTTGTTAAATAACGCATCGATCTTTCCTGTTTCTTTTACAGCTAAATGTATAAAGCCTTCTACTTCTTTTGGTTTGGAAACGTCAGCCAAAGCGGTAGTAATGCCCAATTTATCTAACTCCTGAAGCTTCTTTTCATCTTTATCGCAGGCTATCACTTCCGCCCCATCAGCTTTAAACATTTCAGCCCAAGCCCTGCCTATTCCGTTTGCAGCACCAGTAATAACTATTGTCTTATCTTTGGTCATGACCTCAGGATAACCCAAGAGAGTTATGGAATTTGATAAAATTTTCCACAGTTAAATCTGGTCTCTGTAATACTGACCCGTGCCCAACTCTTTTCAGAATTTTTAATTTTGCAGATGGAAGTCTTTCAGAAATTTCTATACTGGACTGAAGGTTGGGGTCGTGATCCCCTGTCATTACCATTATTGGAATTTTTAATTTATCTATTGCTTCTTCTAAATTAAACTTTGTTGCTGCTGATAAAGAAAGCTGGGCGGTCTCCTGGTTTTTATGCTCATTCCAGCCCAGAGGAAGCTCAAATCTAGGCATTCCTGTCTCATCTTGAATTGCTAGAACTTTTTTCACTCCTTCTTTTTGTGCCGCTATATCAGCCACACCTATGCTTGCATCACTAAAGACTGCAGAAATAACTTTTTCGATGTTTAGTGAACAATACGCGATAGCAGCTCTTGTTCCCCAGGCCATACTCCAAAGGTGGAATTTCTTTATACCAAGATCTTTAAGGATTAAGTTGATGTCTTTGGAGTATTGCTCAAAAGTAAATTGGCTAGATAGTTCAACACCTGAAATGCTTTGTCCCGCCCCTCTTACATCAAAAGCTATGCAAAAAAACCTCTCCTTCAAATTGCTTAATGTGGCGTCCCACATTCGCAGAGTACAACCTGCTCCGTGCCAGAGTACCAGGGCTGGATTTGAAGAGTCGCCGTTTGTTTCGTAATTTAAGGTAGCGCCTTCTATTTCAATCTTCATTTAGAAGACTAACCGGCCATATTGTGCAAAGCGCATAATTTATTACCAGAAGGGTCTCTTAAATAGGCTAAATAAAATTTCATACCCATACCTTCTCTTGGCCCAGGAGGGTCTTCGCAAGTGGTGCCCCCGTTGTTAATACCAGCTTCATGCCATGCATCCGCCTCTTCTGGATTCTTTGCACTAAACCCAATCGTACTTCCATTGCCAATGGTTGCCTCTTGATCATCTATTGGTTCAGAAATTAAAAACATAATCCCATCTAATAAGTACATATATCTTTTGTGACCAGTTGGGTTTACGGACAAAACGCCTGGCTCACACCCCATTGTGCCCAATACCTTGTCATAAAATATCTTTGATTTCTCTATGTCGTTCGCTCCAACCATTATGTGACTAAACATATTTACTCCTTGAATTGTTCTAATATTCTTTTTATTAAATTAAAAGTTAAAGCTGAGCTGCCCTAATATACTACACAGATTACTAATTTTTAGTTGTTACTGGCTATCAGGTAATAGATAGTAATCTATATTCTCTTTAGGCACACCTGCCCATTCAAAGAATCCAATCCAAAAATTCTTTAATTGGTCTTCTATCTTTGAATCTCTTACTGCTTTATTCTGAATGTGATGAATCTCTACTCTAGAGTGTCCGTCTAGCTTAGGCTTCATTTGGTCTAAATAGCTTCTATTGTTTTGGCTGGTTTGTTCATAAAAAGACTTGAAACTAGAGCAGCCTTTTGGCTTTCTTTTACACTCCCTTACTAACTTAAATCTATCTGACCATTGGAGTAGATCGGACAGTATAACCAGCCTCCTGTTTTTATAGCCTTCACCAGTAAACTGATACACGGGTTGGTTTACCAGAGAATTTATGTGTTCTATGATTAAAGTCCTATTGGCCTTAGTGGACTCAGATAATTTAGCTTTGACTCCCTGGATAGGGGAAAGAAATTTATTAGTGAAATCAGACTGAATAGCCAATGCACCTTCAGAGCCATGAGCTTGATCTGCTTTCCAGGGAGTTATTGTACCCGACCTTGGTCTGCATATTGTTCCTAAAGGCTTGAACCCGGTAACCGATTGTTTGTCATTTAGCTCTACAATAGAAATCCTCGTATATGGCTTATTTCTATTCACAAACTCAGTTTCATTGCTAAAAAGGATATCTAACTTTTCAGCAAATTGTTTGCTCGGCCCATCAGTAGTGTCAATAAGATAAGCGGTATGGTTTTCTCTTAATTCAAGATAAATAGGACAATATTGGTCATTTCGTACGTTAGAAAAACATTTTGTTTCTACGATTCTTGGTGGAGACCAATCGTTTCCATCTACATCCTGAATACATTTTACTTCTAAAGGTATTGCTTCCGCACATCCAATAAACAAGAAAAGGGGTAAGAAAGCCAAATAAAATTTTACTTTGTAAAAATTTTTCATCATCTATTGTACCTCTTCATTAATCTGCCACTTGTAACCGAAAGTTCATTAACTTTATCTTGTGAAGAGTTAATCTTAAATTTTAAATTATTTTGAGAATCTTCTCTAATTAAATCTAACTGGGCCTGGTGATCGTTCCTTTCTTTTCTGATTCTTTCTGAATACGCCGATCCTCTCTGGGCTTTAGCTTCATCACTTATCATTTCATGATAAATTGAAGAATATTGCCTTTCAAAAGGCATCATTATAGGTAGAGGAATTTCTTCAGACCAATATTGAGGCGCTCCTGTCGTTCTATTTTTCTTATTAATGGCCTTATATTGTTCTAAAGCGTGTTTGGAGGCTTTCTCAACAGAGTCAAGAAGGCGTTCGTAGCGCGCATTAGTCATTTGCAAGGCATCTTGTATAGTCTTCCAATCAGACAAAGAAACTCTTCTTTGCTCTTCATCAAAATCTGCCTGGAGATTTATTTCAACAAAAATGGATTTGTATTCTCTTTTAAATCTTCTTATTAAAGTTTCTATATTTTCCTCTGCGTCATGCAATGTCCTGCCCTTATGTCCATAGCCCGGATACCTGTCATCAAAAAAGATTCCATCTAAAATTGAAATGACTGCAAATAATAGTCCTAAGCCCATAAAAAGTTGTGACTCAAAGTCTAGAGAGCTTAAAGCTTCTTCTGAAAATGGCCAAAAGACGCCTTCATATACTTGCGAATCAGTTGTATCAAATCCAGTGGCTGTTTGTGTTTGCGCAACCGCCTTTCCACGAAAGACTCCAGCGCTCAAATTAACATATGATATAAAGAGTATATATCCAACGGTGCCTAAAAAAGCAGAAATTCGCCTCAACCATTTCCTGCCTGTTTCTTCAGCATTATGCCAAAGGTTAGGGATAACTAACCTCCCTACAATAAAAGACATTCCTACATTTATCATTGAGATGCCTATGGTAAGACCATATGCTGCTGTGCTCCCTCCTCTTAAAACATCTTGAAAAAGAGTGCTGTTGAACCAGGCCTCTCCTATAATTAAACCAGCAATTATGATAACGCCAAGATATAAGTGCCACCAATGCCTTATATAGGGCTCCCTTTCAAGCTGGTTATCTTCCTTAAATTCTCTTAAGTCTTTATGGGCCCTTTGTATTTTTCTTTCACAAGAAGATATGTCATGGTCAAACCTGTTGAAGAAATCATCAATATTGGCATCTAACCTAGAAACAGAATTTGAGTGTGGGTTTTCTTCTAGCAATTCAAGTGAGTCAGAAAGCCCCTGCTCAAGGTTTACAATGGTTTTTCTGTTAATACGAACTTGTTGCTCTACATGTTGAGTTGCTTCTAATTTTACATCTGATTCAGTTTTGGAAATGTCTTGAGATCCCTCTCCAGGCTCTTCAGACCTTCCATCTCTTTTTGCTCTGGTGTCTAATCTTACAACCCTCTCTAATACCTGATGTTTTAAGTGCGCATAAACAGTCGGTGGAAAGTCTTCTTTATGCCACCAATACCAGTAATAGATAACTGCTGCTATAAATAAAATAGCCAGAATTACTAAAAGCACAAAGGTTAAAGTGGGCAAGGTCCCCAACAAGGTTGGGATAAAAGACATAAAGAGAAAAGTCAGGGTTGAGACCAGAAGCATAAAGCAGATAAGGCCAAAAAATATACTCAAATAACTAACCCCTAGCTTTCCTGACCAACTCGTAACCAACCAAGAATAAAAGCTTCTTCTTCTTCCTTTTCGCATAAAATCCCCTTAAGACAAATTTTCCTTAATTTTCAAGTATATACCGCGAATTTGTTAGGTCAAAAGAAAAAAAGCTTTTATATGTAAGGGTTTTAATGCTTAAGGATGTTGAGATTGTTTACGCTACAAACTTTAATTTGCAAAAAAATCCTTATTTCTTTATTTTTTGAACA
>Ga0206678_10002935_pt1 | contig 10731 bp, 10 predicted proteins | sample M180m12015metaG_FD_155453 | JGI IMG/M metagenome (GOLD analysis project Ga0206678, IMG submission 155453) | Ammonia-oxidizing marine archaeal communities from Monterey Bay, California, United States - M1 80m 12015 | ecosystem: Environmental > Aquatic > Marine > Intertidal zone | place: USA...
CCTTGGACACTATACTTGTTACTGATAACTGCAGTGATCTGAGCATCGATCTTATTTTCTTCACAGGCATTAATAATTGATTGCAGGTTAGATCCGCTGCCAGAAATCAGCACCACGATCTTAGAAGTCGGCTTTTGGCCTTCAGTCATTGGTTAGTCCGAGTAGTTGAACTTGTTCGTCTCCAGGGTTCATCGGTTCAATGGTGCCCAGGATAAAGGCAGTTTCACCATTACTGGTCAAATTTGTTATGGCAAGTTCCGCGGAAGCAGCAGGGACACAGATCACCATTCCAACGCCACAGTTGAGGGTTCGATACATTTCATGTTCATCGATATTCCCGCCCTTTTGAAGCCAATCGAAGATAGCAGGTCGTTTCCATGCGGTTACATCGATAACTGCTTTAGCACACTCCGGCAGTACTCTGGGTATATTTTCCAGTAGGCCTCCACCAGTAATATGAGCGAGGGCGTGCACAGACGATTCTTCTATTAGAGTTAATAGTGATTTTACATAAATCTTGGTTGGCGCCATCAGCAGATCAATCAATGGGTGACCTTCAAGCTCTGTTTTTGCGGGATCGGTGTTAGTCACTTCGAGCACTTTTCTGATTAAGGAATAGCCGTTAGAGTGAGGTCCGCTTGAAGCAAGGCCGATGAGAGTATCCCCCACTGCCACTTTACTGCCATCAATAAGTTTAGATTTTTCAGCAATGCCTACACAGAAACCGGCTAGGTCATAATCTTGATCTTCGTACATTCCTGGCATTTCCGCCGTTTCGCCACCAATGAGAGAGCAACCTGATAGTGCACAGCCATCAGCGATACCATTAACGACGGCCGCAGCGGTATCGATATCAAGTTTTCCAGTTGCATAATAGTCAAGAAAGAATAAGGGTTCAGCGCCACAGACGATAAGATCGTTAACACACATAGCGACAAGATCAATACCGACGGTATCGTGGTTTCCGTGATCCAGAGCGAGGCGCAGTTTAGTTCCAACACCATCGGTTCCAGAGACTAGTACTGGTTCCTCATAGCCGGTAGGCAACTCAAACAGCGCGCCAAAACCGCCCAAACCAGCCATTACCTCAGAACGACGCGTACGTTTTGCGGCCCCCTTGATTTTTTCTATCAGTGCGTTACCAGCATCAATGTCAACGCCTGCATCTTTGTAGCTCAAAGATTGATTCTTTTCGGTCATGGGAAAACGTCCTTAGAGTGAACCATTATTTTAACGCGGCTAGTAAACTGGCGCTATTTTTTAATTGAAGTTATTTAAAATAAGCGATATTTTTTTGATTCAGTCTAATCTTCATAAACCGCTGTTACAATGGTGCCTGAGAAATAGGAGTAAGAATGTTGCCTCGCCTTTTACTAGTATTGTCCTTAATTTGTCACTTCAGCATTGCTGAAGAGGTCGATGGCCTGTACGTCAGCCTAGTACCGGTTGCCGATCAATCCGCCATATCTAAAGATCGGGGTGTAGAAGAGGCGCTAAATAATGTATTGATCAAGTTAACAGGTAATAGTGAAATCATTAGCTCAGTCCGCCTAATTCCTTTTTTGGATAGTGCTAGTGATTATATTGATGCTCTAAGCTTTCAAGATTTACCGTCAAATTTGGAGGAGTCGCTTGATGGGCGCAATATCGGGCTAGAGGTGAATTTTTCTCGGCCAGCCATAGACCAACTTATCCGTCGCGCTCAATTACCAGTATTGCCATCTAATAGGCCCAAATTACTAGTTTGGATTGTAAAGGATGACGTCACCACAGGGCGCGAATTCTTAAGTCAAGATTTTATGAGTAGCGAGTTCTCTAATAGTATTGGGCAGAAGGTACTTACGGATTTTTCAGTAGCAATGGAATCTCGAGGTATTCCCTACATGCTCCCTACATTTGACCTTGAGGATCAGTTAGCATTATCTATTGATCAAGCCTGGAATCTCAACGCAGATGATATTGAATTGGCGTCAGAAAGATATAGAGCAGATGGTTGGATCGCACTGCGCTTTTATAGAACCAGTACAGGAGAAATAAGGGGTGCATGGTTGTACCAGGCTGGAGGCAGGCGCGAGTTAGGTGATTTTAATACTCAGGATAATGAACCTTTTATTGCTCGAGAGGTTGACAGTTTATTAGATTCCTTAACACGTTCATTCAGTTATATTCCGCAGACTAACGCCAATGCACTCTTAGTTGAGATTGGTAATGTTGAGTCCATTAGTAATTATGAAAGTGTCATTGAGCAATTTGAAAAATTGGAGTTAGTAGAGTCTTTTGATCTCTTCTCAATAAGCGGCAGCAGAATTCGTTTTAGTGTTGCAGCTGAAGGTGGGGCAGAATTGCTACATAAAGCTCTTGTTAGAAGTGGCCAATTTCGCGACAAGGGTGGAGTTGCTCCAATAGACGCAAAATATCTCGTCTTTGATTGGGTCAGTCAATGAAATCTTTTAGGCAATTAAGCTTGGCTATCGCTCTAGATGACCAAGCAACTTTTGATAATTTCTATGCGCCAAATGGTACGCCGCAGCATATGGCTACATTTTTATTGAAAGACGAGGGTAGAAAGTTTGCCTACTTGTCGGGCGCTAGTGGCACTGGATTGTCTCACCTTCTTCAGGCGATCTGTCAGTCGACATCTCTAGGGCGAAATTCCGGTGCACTTTACTTGCCTCTTGAGGAGTTGTCTCAATATTCTCCTGAGCAGGTATTAGAGGGCTTAGAGAACGCACCTTTGGTGTGTATAGATGATTTACAGTTAGTTTCGGGCCGCGAAGATTGGCATATTCCACTCTTCAACTTGTTTAATAATTGCCGTGATGCAGGGTGTCGCCTAATGATTGCCTCGCACCTACCTGCAGATCAGCTCGATATTAAATTAGAGGATTTACTGTCACGACTAAAATCTGGTGTCTCATTACATCTCCAAAACTACAAAGATGCAGATCAAAGACGCCTATTGCAATACCGATCTAATAGACGTGGACTCTATCTCTCGGATGAAGTTGCATTGTTTCTATTAAACCGCTTGCCGCGAGACACTCATGCATTGATGGAGGCTCTCGATATTTTGGATAAAGCCTCACTAAGAGAACAACGACGTCTAACAACACCTTTTGTGAAGGAAGCTCTAGGGCTTTAATGGCTCTTAGCATCTTCGATTATTTGAGTAATGGCTCCTCGCTCATACAATCTCATAAAGGCTTCGGTAACGGTGGGATCAAATTGCTTACCCTTTTTTAACTTCAAATAATCTACCGCTTCTTCAACTGACCAAGGATCCTTATAGCAACGTTCATTGATGAGAGCATCGAACACGTCAACCAAGCCAACAATGCGGGAAGATAAAGGAATGTTCTCACCCAACTTTCCTTTTGGATAGCCCGATCCATCCCAATGTTCATGGTGGTTAAGAGCAATATCTCTGGCGACTCCCATCCGATCAATTTTCCCAAGAATAGAGGCTCCTATGACAGTATGGGTGCGCATGATATCGAATTCTTGATCTGACAGCTTGCCCGGTTTTTGCAATATATTATCCGGAATCCCCATTTTGCCAACATCATGCAGTCTTGAAGCTTGACCCCATGCGCGGGCTGTTGATTCAGATAAGCCCATTTCTAAAGCAATAATTTCCGTAAAACGAGCCATTCTATTAATGTGTGCGGCTGTGTCTCTATCCTTGAATTCAGCAATGTCTGCCATTGTATTGATGATCTGTTGGTAATCATCGTCAAGCTGTTTATACAGCCTAAAGCTCTCAAGCATACTGGCACTTTGGGATACAAATACCTCCATGATGGCCAGGTCATTCTTTGATAGACCTGGTTCGGATTCAAGGTAAACAAGTGCAACAACATTATCTTCAATTATCAAAGGTATAAAGTTTTTAGACACATTGTGCTTTGTGGATTGGTTTTTCTCTAAGCGCGAGGCTTCAAACGTTTTGAAAAGACCAAGGGGATTGCTACTATCTATTTGAAAATAAGAAAACTTCCCCTCAGCACATTCGATTTTTGCAATCTTATCAGTGATGCTAGCTATTAAAATTCCTAAGGATAAAAACCCCGAGTGACGATCTATCTCACAGAATACTTTCAACTGTTTTAAGAGCAATTTAAAAAATTTTGATTCTGTCTGTCGACCTGCATGATAGAGTTTTGGAGTTTGCAAAAGTACTCGTTTTAGCCCGTTAGAATAGCGCTCCAATTGATAAATATCATGATAGCCTTTGAGAGCGAGACGCAATTGTGCATATAAGTTTTGACTCGTAAGATTAGTTTTGGGTAAATAGTTATCAATATCGTAATTATCAATCACATAACGTTCTGGAGCGAGGCCCGGTTGGCCAGTACTAATAATAATTCGGGACAACTTATTATTTAGTCCATTCCTAATGTATTCAACTAAATCTAATCCTGCTGTATCAGTTTCCATTACAACATCAATAATCATAACTGCAATATTAGAGTGTTGCTCAGCGAGGTACCTAGCCTGTGAAGCATTACTAGCACTCATAACTTCTAGTTTAAAGCCCTTATATTGAAAGCCTCGAAGACTCAAGTGAGTAACAGCTATAATGTCAGGATCGTCATCGACCAGCAAAACCTTCCATCGATAATCTGAACCATTATCAGTGGATTGTTTCTTAATATTTTTATGAGAAGCTAACCGCAAAGCTTTATTCCATTAACGTCCATTAAAATGCTACCAATCAGGGTTATTATTAAATTTGTAGTGGAAACTGAATATTAAATTCCGCGCCCTGAATCGTGTCTGTGTTACAACTTATCTTTCCCTTGAGATCTTCAGTCGCAATAGAGTGGCAAATATAAAGGCCTAATCCAGATCCACCTGTCCTTTTGGTGGTAAAAAACGGCTCAAAAATCTTGTCAGAAATAGATGAGCTTATTCCAACTCCATCGTCTTTATATCGAAGAGAAATGACATTCTCGGATCCGATATATTTCCATTCTATGAGAATAATTCCTCCATCCTGCGGGCAACCATGGGAGAGACTATTAGTTACAAGGTTGGTAATTAATTGTTCTATGAGGCTGGGTTTACCATTTAGCGATAATGACGTTGGGCATTCTATTTCAACAGCAACTGACTTTTGTTTCAGTTGGTGACTTAAAGTGTAAATCGTATCTTCAGTTAATTTTTTAAGGTCAAAATCTCTGGATCTATCGCTGTGACAGTCAATTGAGGTCTGTTTAAAGTTCTCCATCAATCGACCTGCTCGCGATAAATTTCTGGATGCTAGCGTAGCTGTCTCACGGAGCATTGTTGAGTGGCCTTTAATCGACTCGATATTGGAACTCTCAGCTTCCAAGTCATGATTGATACGGTTAGCCGCATCCTCTATTTGGCTGACGGCACTCACGGCGATTCCTATTGGGGTGCTTAATTCATGAGAAAAACCAGAGACCATACGTCCTAGAGATGCAATTTTTTGGGTTTTAACTAATTCGTTTTGGGTTGTCTTAAGGGCTAATAAGTTTTCTTCTAAGATGGATCTTTGCTTTCTTAGATCTTTAAATTGATAAGTAATGGTATTCATCAGTGGACGAAAAATGAATACGCCTATCAGAGCCAAAGCAATGAGACTCAAAATCCAAAGGAGTGTTTCAACTAGTCTCGTGCGCTCAAGCGCCCTTTGTGACTGTATAATGTGAGCTTCAACAACTTGTTTCGTGTATTTTAGAAGGGTTTTAGAAAGTTCAACAAAATTTGAGCTTAAAATGGGTTGGTTGGTTATCTGTTCATTTGTACTCGTTGAGAGGGTTCTTGCCAAGTCGATATAGTCAGAGATTTGACGATTAAGCTGGATCGGATCATCAAAATAAATTGCTCTTACTGATGGTAATATTTCTCCCCCAAGATTATTGGACTCTTCCCTATCCAAAAGGACATTATGGTTGCTCTCCAAGTCGGAGGCCGCATCTGAAAGTTTCCTGCGGAAGCTGATTTGTCGCTCTTTATCTTGAGAAGCAATTAGGCCGAGGTGATAGAGCTCTATTTCTTTTACCAAAAACTGTTCTTTACTAGCTTGGGCAATAAGATTTGAATGATACTTTTGTTCAGAGATTACTTTTTGAAGATAAAACATTGAGGCGGTAGTTGTTACAGCTAACAACCCAAGAGCAACGACATAACGAGCAGTCAGGGTTTTTAGGCTTAGATTGTCCGGGCGGGATTTAAACATTCCATGTTCTCTATTAAATAAACTTCCTGTTTATTCTTATGGGCCATAATAATTATAGTCTAGCTTAATTCTGAGTCTTACTAGTTGTAGCTCAAAAGACAACAATAGTAAAGCTGACTATGACATGTCTTCTATAAAGGCCCTAAAAGCCCTTTGGTAGCTTAGAGACCTAAGAAGGACACTGATCACAATAAAGATATACGCCCTTGGGATCGTTAAGAGTGTCCATCATTCTAATAGGTTCAAAGATTTTTTTAGTATAATAGTGGAGACTTTTGGGAACTATACTTCCCGGTTTAGCTGCGAGGCCTATTGCGCCTAGAAAGTTAGCAACATTGTTGTTTATTTCGGTTATCAAGGTTTCGAAGGGCGTCATTTCTTTACGCGGATAAGCGATCGTATAATCCTGAATACCTGCAATCAGGGCTGCTACCTCGATAGCATCTTTGAGGTCACCAATTTCATCAATCAAGCCGTTATCTATAGCCTGAGTTCCTGTCCAAACTCTCCCTTGAGCTATTTCATGGATTTTATCCGGAGTCGAGTCGCGACCCGATGCGACTAGGGCCAAAAATCGTGTATAAATATTGTCTACCCCTGATTGAATAATAGCCTTTGCCGGTTCACTTAAGGGGCGATCGATTTGCATCATGGATGATATATCGTTGGTGCCAACACCATCAGAATAGACACCTAATTTCGCTAGGGATCGATCGATAGTTGGAATTACTCCCCATACCCCGATTGACCCAGTAATACTAGTTGACATGGCTAATACTCTATCAGTCTCAGCGGCAATCCAGTAGCCGCCCGATGCAGCGACACTTCCCATGGAAACCACGACTGGAACTCCCTTCGCGCGAGTGACGTTGATGGAGTCGCGTATAATTTCAGACGCAAAAGCGCTGCCGCCGCCGCTATCTATCCGCAATACGATTGCTTTCACTTTTTCGTCTTCACGTAAATCTGAAAAAATCCCTGCTAGGGTGTCACCCCCGATGGACCCCTCTGGTTGTTCGCCATCCATAATTGAGCCGCTTGCGACAACCACGGCTATCTGATTTTCGTTTTCGACTCTTTGATTGACACTAACTCGAATGTTTTTTAAATAGCTAGTCATATCAATGCTATCAAATTCGTCATTAGCTCCTGGGATAGTGTCATTAAGGTAATTATTGATCTCAGTTCGTGTTGCGATGGTATCGATCAAGCCGACATTTTTTGCTAGTAGCGCTGTGTCTCCGCCGTTTTCGATTAATGTAAGGTGGAGATTATTAGTGTAATTATCAATAGTGCCAGTCTCAAGGGAGCGGAGATCTTCAACCTCTGCACTATAAAAGCTCCACAAGTCATCTAATAAAATGCGTGTTTCCTCTCGTACTTGGGGTGACATGCTGTTTCCCATAAGCGGTTCTACTGCACTCTTGTACTGGCCGGCCCTAAAAATATTCACGGTGATGTCTAGTTTATCCAGAGCTTCTTTAAAGTAACTACGATAGGAAGAAAAACCGTTAATAATGACTCCACCAAGGGGGTTGAGAATAATTTCATTGGCGTGAGCAGCCAGAAAATACTGAGACTGGCTATAGTAATCTCCTACCGCAATGATTGGTTTTTCGGTTTTGAAACGCTGAAGAGCGAAGCCAATTTCTTCCAATTTGCTTAGGCCACCACCTACCATATAGTCTGTATCAAGCAATAAGTGTGTAATTCTTACGTCATCACGGGCGGTGTCAATTGCTTCAATTACATCCCTAACAAGCGTCTCGGAATTTTGCTGTCCAGTTTGAGAAAAAATTTGGTTTAAAGGGTCGGTATAGGTTTTCTGGTCCACAAGGACACCTTGGGGAGCAAGGTAGAGAGCGCCTTTCTCTGGAACCGGCGGCACAGCATCACCAAGCGTTCCGGCCAGAATAGAAATGAAGAAAACCAAAATAACGAAGCTGAAAAAATACCTGACACCGGTCAAAATCTTACCGATGAAACTAAATATACGTCTAAAAATGCCTGGCTTTTTGTCCGTCATTTAAAAATCCTTTTTGATCACATGAAATTGTTACAGATTATTTTTTTGTCGCAGACGCGCATTGATCGTCGCGGCAGAAAATAATATTACAACTAATATTAGCTCTATAAAGTCCAAATTTTGAGGCTCCGGTCCGCTGACTTTCCAAATTGCAGCTACAAAAAATGGAAGCATTACAAAGCATACCCATATCAAGGTTCGTATTCCACCTTCAATAATACCTGGGATAAAGACAATCAGAGGCAGCAAGGTAAAAGGATAGGCTATTATAGGCTCACCTTTAACCCACAGGTTTATCGTCAGTATGAGTAATAAAATAAAAAAGCTTGCTCGAGTGGCCAACTTTGCGCTGGCTATTTTTTGTTCAACTGTCAATTTAGACTACCTATCTTTTGAGTAAATCGAGTTATGTTTTCTTAGCTAGTAATCTACTGGCCAAAATTGCTAGACGATTCCCTTGCGCCCGACAGATTTTAATTTCATCTTCACTTAGGGCTTCACTTTCAACATGGCTAGAGCCATAGGGCGTTCCCCCTCTCGAGGTAGAGGATAGAGCTGCTTCAGAGTAGGGTATGCCAGCGAGGATCATACCCTGATGCAAAAGAGGTATCATCATTGAAAGTAGCGTTGATTCTTGACCTCCGTGCAGACTTGATGAAGAGGTAAAGACACCTGCTGGTTTATCAATTAATGCACCGCTTAACCAAAGGCCTGCAGTTCCGTCAATAAAGTATTTTAATGGTGCAGCTATGTTGCCAAATCGAGTTGGACTGCCCAATAACAAGCCCGAACAGTTAGAGAGGTCCTCTTCACTGCAATAAATGTCACCACTTTCTGGAATCTCATCTTCCGTAGCTTCGCATACAGTTGAGATGCCTGGAACAGTTCTTAAACGTGCCTCAAGACCTGCTGCTTCGACCCCATTGGCTATTTGCTCTGCAAGCATTTTGACATGGCCATTTCGGCTGTAATACAAAACAAGGATATAAGGTTTTTCTGTCATAGTTGCCTTCAAAGAATTTTATGGACATTTACAGGGGGCCTTCCAATCACAGCCTTATTATTGTGCACCACGATGGGTCTTTCCATCAGCTTAGGGTATTCGATCATGGCGTTTACCAGATCCTCATCGGTTGTATTGTCGTTATCCAAATGCAGTCGCTTAAAGTCAGGCTCATTACGCCGAATTAACTGACTTGGAGTGATGCCAAGCATTTTCAGCAATGACAATAGTGTTGCTCGGTCAATAGGCGTTTCTAAATAGAGTATAACGTCCGTCTCAACGTTGTGTTCGCGCAATATCTCTAAAGTCTGTCGTGACTTGGAGCATCGTGGGTTGTGATAAATTAAGGCCATATTGGAGTTCTCATTAATCTTGTTTATGCGAACATTGTAAGGGCAATTAAACCAAACGAAAAGAAAGCATTGCGCCAGAATTTTTGTTGTCTATAACCTTGGTTTAGATACAATTTTTAGTTCATCCAAATCGCAAAAAATAAGTTATGCTACGTGCCTTCAATTGTACGATAACGAGTTGAGTTGGGATTTAGGAACAAGAGGTCAGAATGTTTAAGAAAGTATGTTTATTAATGTGTTTTTTGGTGGGGTGCTCTGGGGATAATAGTGAGTCCATGGCGGGTTTAGCTGATTCTCAATATCCTCTTTTAGAGGGCGGGACAATAGATGTTAAAGCTCATGATAAACTCCTGATCATCAATTATTGGGCTATTTGGTGCGCCCCTTGTCGTAAAGAAATTCCGGAGTTGAATGAGCTGGCTACCCACTATGCTGACAGGCTTACTGTAGTTGGGGTAAATTTCGATGGATCTCAAGATGATGTCCTGCGCAGTGAAATAACTAAGTTAGGAATTAAGTTTCCAAGTTTGATTCAAGATCCTCGTGAAACCTGGGGGTTAGAACCTGTATCAATACTGCCAGAGACTCTAATTATCAGTGGTGAAGGAAAAGTGCTACATAGATTGATTGGCCCGCAAACATTGGCGTCTATTGAGAAGCTGTTGTAGTGGATTCCCCTGCAGGGGTATAGTTGATGGGATAATTTCGTCATAAGATGGATAAATTAAAATTACACTACGCTTGATGAGAGGCAATTATGAAAGATTTACGAAAATTCTACATTGATGGTCAGTGGATCGATCCAGTCCAAAGTAATGATCTTGATGTTGAAAATCCGGCGAGTGAAGAGTTGGTAGCCACCATCTCTCTGGGAGCCGAAGCAGATGTAAATCATGCGGTAGCAGCCGCCAGGCGCGCTTTTCCAGGTTACTCACAGATGCCCGTTGATGAGCGTATTTCACTGATGGAGAAGCTGCTCCAAATTTACGTTGATCGCTACGATGAAATGGCAGTGGCAATCTCTATAGAGATGGGTGCGCCAATCTCTTTCGCTACTGCTGCCCAGGCAGATACCGGCCGTGGACATATCAACTCTGCTATAGAAGCATTAAAACAATTTGAGTTTGAACGCCAAGTGGGC
>Ga0206678_10002939_pt1 | contig 10727 bp, 9 predicted proteins | sample M180m12015metaG_FD_155453 | JGI IMG/M metagenome (GOLD analysis project Ga0206678, IMG submission 155453) | Ammonia-oxidizing marine archaeal communities from Monterey Bay, California, United States - M1 80m 12015 | ecosystem: Environmental > Aquatic > Marine > Intertidal zone | place: USA...
AAAAGCTTTTTTGTACGATATATAATTCTGAAAAAATAAATTTATTATCCCAATGAATGTTTTGAGCATTCATTGTAAATTTCATTGGATTATTTTTATCAATCACAATACTTTTAATAACTGTTGAATAATTACTTCTTATCTGTGCGTTATTAGTTAGGGGACAAAGCATAAGTTTTACAGAAAAGGCAACGTCTAATGCATTCATTTCTGTACCATCATCCCATAATACACCATCTTTGATTTCATATTCGAAAGATAAATTGTCATCTGATGCAATTGGCATCCTTTTAACTAAAGATGGAATATAATCAAGGGTTTCTAAATCAAGTTTAATTAATGTCTTTTGTGTATAATTAAAAACATAGCTTCTCATAACAGAATTATCATTAAAAGGATGCAGACCATCTGGCTGTGAAAGTATATGAGCAACAACTGTGTTTTTTGATAAATCTCTATTGTTAACACATGATATTAGAATTGTAGCTATAAATGAAATTAAAAGTACTTTTTTGTTCATAATATTTGTATATGTCTGCAAATATAACATTTGGTGAAAATTAATAGCTCTAAATAGTTCTAAAGTTCATTCTAAATTTAGTTAAAATATAATTTGTCAAATATTAAGATTAGTATACATTTGCAATCCTTTAAAATGTTCTTTAAAATTTGGAGAGGTGCCGGAGTGGCCGAACGGGGCTCCCTGCTAAGGAGTTGTGCGCTTACGCGTACCGGGGGTTCGAATCCCTTCCTCTCCGCAATTATATTTAAAATTCTTTACATAAGAATTAAAAAAGTATAAATTTGCCAACCTTTTCGGGGTATAGCGTAGCCCGGTTATCGCGCCTGCTTTGGGAGCAGGAGGTCGCAAGTTCGAATCTTGCTACCCCGACTTTTAAAATAAAAACCCACTCAATTGAGTGGGTTTTTATTTGCATATATTTCATTTTTTTTTTGATTTATGAGAGATTGTTAAATGAAAAGAATTCTCGCAGTAATTTTATTTATCCAATCTTTTAGAATTTAGATGTTTTACATTTTAGTTGATGTTGTGATGAGTGGAAGTCGTAGATTAATTGAGATTAGTAATTTTAATAATGATATTTACTTGAAAGTAACAATATAACAGAGAAAATTATCAAATACTAAATCACAATTTTAATTTTGTAAAACCTAATTTTAAATTGTTATATAAGTAGTTTTATTCTTAATATAATAACAGAATGCTTAATAATTTAAAAGATAATTAATCCAAACATAAATAATAAATACAAGGCTATTATTATAATTGCATTTTGGAATTTTAAAGTGTTGTAATAATAAATTAATGTAGTTGTAATTGTGAAAACTAAAAGTAAAATTATTGACCATAATAACACATTTCCATTTAAAAATGAATCTCCTAAAAACCCTATCCTAGTAATTGGAAAATCAGTATTTATTGTTCCATTAATTGTTGTGTAAACAAATAAAGGAAGCCCAAGTCCTATACAAATATCAAACATATTTGATCCATATGCATTAGAAAACGAATCTTTAAATTTACCATTAGTTGCATCTTTAACGGATAAAAAAGTGTCTGGAATACTTGATGCAATTGAGGCAATAAAAAAGGAAACAAAAAACAAATTAATTCCAATAAATTTTGAAATATGTTCTGTTGATGTTATAAGTATGTCACAACTCAAACCTATAACTACTATTGATAAAAGTATTATAAGTAATGAGGAATTAGTAGTTATTTTTCCTGAATTAAACAAACTAAACAATTTTAAATTTAAAATGTCTGAAAATATTCCATTACTAGATTCAGTTTCTACAATATTATTACTCTCAAAATCAGATTTATTACTTTTTCTACTTATATATAGTGAATAAACATAGACTATGTAATAACCAATTAGTATATAAGTAAAATATGTATTTATTCCGTACAAAAACCCTAACAAAAACAATATGATTGCTCCAATTAAAAATATTCCATCTTGTTTCACAATTACTTTATCTACTTCAAACTTTTTAGTATTATTTTTAAAGTAAACAACAAGAAATGATACAACTGGAATTACAGCAATATTAAATGCTGAACTACCAATTATAGTTGCGTAGCTCGCCGAAAAACCTTTTATGTCTCCATAATAAAAAAGAAACATTGTAGAGATGAATAATTCAGGAAGAGAAGAAGCAATTGCATTAATTGTTGGACCTTTTATACCCTCTCCAATGTTTCTTGTTAGAAAATTTGCTGCTAAATCAAAAGTTGATGAAATTTTCCAAAGCAAATATGTTGCAAATAGAACTTTAACAATTAAATATATCACTTTTAGTTTTTAAAATTAATCTACTGTATTTGATAGTATGTAGTATAATGAATAGTTTAATTAATTGCCTCTGCCTTCTTCTTAGATCTTTCGAAAAAATCTTCAGGACCAGTTTTCAAGTTTCTACTTAACTCATAGGCTTTTAAAAACATTTCTTTAGCTTGAATTCTATCTCCTGATGCTAAAAGAATATCTCCCATTGAATCATATGCATTTGGTTCTTCCGGATGTATTGTTATGTATACATTTAAATATTGTTTTGCCGCCTTGTAATCTCCTTTTTCTTTCATTAGATACCCCATCATGTTATTTAACAAACTACTTTCGGGGAATCGTTTAAGTCCAATATTTATATTTTCGATTCTTTTATCTAAATCTAGAAGGTAGTATGAATACCAACCTCTTAGTAGTGGGTCGTTTGCAGCATAGATTAATGCATTTTCAAACTTTTTAAGTATTTCATTTCTTGAAGATGAAGGAGTCATTGTCTCTATGTAGTATCTTTCTGCAATTGTAGCATCTTCTAGTTTAGGCTTTATCTCATCTAAAAGAGCAACTAGTTCATCAGCTTTTCCGTTTATAAACAAGTAGTGTAGTTTTCCAATGTGTGCTACAGCTAAATTAGGATCTAATTTAACTAAACTGTCAGAATAAGCTAAGGCATCGTTATTTCTAAGATTAGCCATTGCATATCTCATTTTATTATACATAGAAAGAGATCCTTCAACATCTGAAGATGGCCACACAAATGAATTTGCTGCTTTATTCATATTCCAATTCATCCATGAGTGTCTTTTGAAAACTAGTTTTCCTTTTTCATTGCCAACTAATGAATGGAATCCGGCATTTGAAGTGCTAATTCCATTAGTAAAGAAACTTACATTTCCATATACGCTAGCAATTTCTCCATAAATTTCTACATCAGAGATCTCTGTTGCAACAGAGTCTTCGTAAAACCAATCTGTTTTAATTTTACTTTTGTCATTAACCCAATTTGGTCTCCCTACCCATCCGTTAGATAAATTAAAAAGTATTACTGAATCGCTAATATTAACATCTAAGGTTGATATTGCTTCTGACTCAATCGTTTGATTTTTAAAATGCTCTACAACAAAGTTCTCTACTTTTTTATTATCTAAATTACTATTGCAACTTGCAATAAATACAGACAGTAATGTTAAGTATATTATTTTTTTCATTTTAAGTTATTTTAATATGAGTAATTTCTTTGTTGTTTTGATAGTTCCAAATTCATCTGTAATATTTACAAAATATTGTCCATTATTAAGATTAAAGTTATTGACTATCAGATGTGAACCCGCACTTAGTTCTAAGTTTCTACTAGAGACTTTAATCCCAAGATTATTATAAATGTCTATTTTAATGTTATTGTTTTTTTCTATTAGAATAGGTAGTGTAAAGGAGTTTCTTGCTGGATTAGGATAAATAGTTTGAACAAATAAATTATTTTGATCCTCATTAATAGATGTATTGTACGTTACTTCAAATTGAACAGTCTCATCAAAATAAAAGAAATTATCAGTTGTCCTAAATACAACAAGATATGGATTTTCGCGAAGATGATTTATATCTGGTGTCCAAGAGAAAACACCATCTATCTCGTTATTATTTCCCGTCAAAGAATAACTGAAGCTTGACCCATTTGATAAGCTAAAAGGCTCTCCAAATGCATCCATACTAATTACATCATTTAAGTCTTGATCAGATGCAATTAAATGAAGTTGATAGTTTTGTCCAGGTGCAATTTTAACGTAGGGATTTCCAAGATTATTTGTTGGTAAACTTTGCATATTTGAAATAATTGGAGTGAAGTTTGTTGAATCAGCAACAACAACGAATTGCATATCTCTATTCATTGCCCCAATAAGAGTCCCGTTCCTATATTCTTGTATTGTTAATGAAGCAACAAAATTTCCTATCATTTTTGGACTCCAAGTTATTTCTCCTGTAAAATTATTTACTGCAAAAGGTGCTGAAGAGTTTGAATAAAGTATAGTGTCAGAAAGAAATTCGTAACCTGTTACTGAGTCTGGTATTGGAGGGTTACTTGATGCTGATAATGGAACTGTTAAATTCCATACTAACGAATCACCATCTATATCAAATGGTAATGGATTGTATTGCCAAATATTATTAGTTGGAAGATAAATAATTGGTGGTGCTAGAAATGTTGGAGATGAATTTGGGGATAGATTATTGACATTAACATATGCTAGAAGAGTCATTGTTTCAGATCCTGGAGTAGCCATATTTATTATAGCATTATTTCTGCAACAATTTTTCCATTTCACAATATAATTTCCATTAGCAGGGAATATAATTGAATCAGTAAAATGATAAATTTCGACACCATAAGCAGATGACATGGTTGCTAGTGCGCCTGAAGTACCCAAAGTTAATGTATTGGATGATAATAGATTGTAATTGCCCATTACATCTAATGACCATATTTCTATTTCTTGTATCGTATCAACATTTATACCTAATGTATCTCTATATAAATCTAATTCTAAAAAATAATGTGAGCCAGATGTATCAGAAGAAATATAAGTTGTTGTTATTTGACCTCCCATTAAATGAGTTGCATGAGAGGATAAAGCAAATACTAATGCAATACAGATTGTTAAAATTCTTTTCATGATTTTTTTTTTAAAAGTAAGCAATCTTAATTGCACTAGAAAATTTTTTTAAATAAATAAATTTCAATTTTAGTTTAGTTTTTAAGAAAATATGAATTTAGAATTATATTTTTGCATAATGAAAAAAAGTATAATCTTACATAATAGAATTTTAAGCGGTACATTACTTTTAATTTATTTATTTGGTTCATTATCTTTGTTCTCTTTTCATAGTCATTCAATAAATCAAAATGATCAAGACTATTGTTGTGATCATCATGATGAAGAAATAAATGTTTTATTTTGTGAGGCTCTTTTTCAAAAAATAAATTTTGAAAAAGAATGTTCACATGACTCTCATCTTGCAAATACTTTAGAAAAATGCAATATTTGTGATCATTTTTCTAATGTAAAATTTGCTTTTTTAGATAAATATTCAAATCTTGTTTTTAAATCTTTAACATCAGTAATGCATCAATCATTTGATTCATTAAACTTAACTGATTTTACTAGCTTTCAAAATAAATCTCCCCCCTTCATAATATAGATAAATAGTCTTACATGACTAAGTATGATTTCACCTCTTAGCTATATAGTTAAGCGTTTTTTTACTTTATTTATTATTATATGAAAAAGTTACTTTTTTCATCACTAATTGTGATGAATGTTTTTACAATTTATTCTCAAACTAAAGGTATTATCTTAGATGATAATAACAAACCAATAAATCAGGTTGATATATATCTATCTGATCAAAATATACTATTGTATAGTGATGGAAATGGTGAGTTTGTCACTGAATCCGATATTCCTAATAATAGTTATATAAATTTTTACAAGAATGGATATTCAACCAAAAAAATTAAATATACATCTAATATGACATTGGAGATTGTTCTTAATAAACTTCATGTTAGTTTAGATGAAGTTGGTATATCAAGTACCCATAATAAATTAGGAAATAGTAAGTTAACAAATATTGAAAAGAAATCACTTAATTTTTTAGAATCTAACTCTATGGTTGAGAGTATTTCTCAGTTAAATGGAGTAGATATGATCTCATCTGGTTTAGGTATACAAAAAGTAGTTGTTAGGGGATTATCTGGAATGCGTGTTGTTACTTATTTAAATGGTATGCAAATAAATAATCAGCAATGGGCAAATGATCATGGTATAGGATTTACAGATTTAGGTTTAAATGAAGTAGAATTGATCAAGGGTTCTAGTGCATTGAAGTATGGCTCAGAAGCTATTGGAGGTGTATTATACTTTAAAGATCATCCTTTTGTTGATAGTAAAAAAATAAAAGGTTTCCTTTCTACGAAATTTAATAATAGTAGCTATTTAAGTAGTAATCAATTTGGAATTAAGTGGGGTGAAAAGAATTTTTATTTTAATTTGTATGGTCAGTATGCAATTTCTTCAGATTATCGCTTACCCAATAGTTGGTATTTGTTTAATTCAAGATTCAAACAAAATGCTATAAAATTTTCATTAGCACATAGGCTTAAGAACTGGCAAAATATTTTTAGATATCATAGGCATACCGAAGCACCTGGAATTCCGGGCCATATTCATGGCGATCCTCAAGAGTCTAATCTTATTGATCTTACTTCATCATCTTTAGATTTCTCAACTGACTATGATACATCTAGACCTAATCAGGTAGTTAACAATCAGCTGATTATTTATGAGTCTATCTTCCTTCAGAATAACTTAAAATTTAACTTATATGTTGGTCATTTTATAAATAATTTACAAGAGTGGGAAAAGTGGACTAAACCAGCGTTTGATATTGATTTATCTAATACGCAGATATCACCTAGTGTTAGATATAATTTAGGAAGTATTACTGTCAATTTTGGTTCTCAAATTACAATACTTAATAATAAGAATAATGAAATAGATAGATTAGTTCCAGATGCCTCGTCATTTAATGTAGGTCCTTATTTTATAGTTGATTATGAAAAAGATGATTTTGGATTTAATTCAGGTATTCGCTATGATTATAAAAATTTGAAGGTTAATGATCAGAGCGAAAAATTCAATATTAATTATGACCAAGTCTTTTCTAATACAAGTCTATCTACAGGATTTTATTATAAATTCATTGATCATATTTTAAGATTTACATATTCTGGAGCGTATAGAGCACCGCATTTTTCTGAGCTTTTTTCAGATGGTGTTCATCATGGTACAAACAGGTATGAAATTGGAGATAATCAATTAAAAATTGAATATGCCAATCAGTTTGATTTTAAATATCAATGGTCTAATGAACATATAGGGATTGTTTTAAATCCATTTGCACAATATATATCTGATTTTATTTCAATAACTCCAACAGACTCAATTCAAGATAGTTACAAGGTGTATAATTACACACAATATGAAAAAGTTGAAATTAAGGGTGTTGAATTCAATTTACACTATCATCCTCATCAATTACATAATTTACATATTGAGCAATCTTATTCTTTTTTACATACTAAAAATAAAGATGATGTGTACGGTTTGGCTCTAGTGCCTGCAAATAGTATTAAAACAAAAATTTTATTTGATTTTAATAAATATGAAAAAATTATTAAATATAAATTTGATTATATATCTATTTATCATGTTTATAAATTTCAGCAAAATAGTTACGCTGAATATGAATCTTTAACTCCAGAATACAATGTTATAAATCTACAACTAGGATTAAAATTTAATGATAAATTACATTGTGTATTAAGTTTAAACAACTTATTTAATGAAGTATATTCACCTCATATATCAAGAGTAAGAGGAGTTGCTGGTGGAGTACCTAATCCTGGAAGATTTTTCAATATTAATTTAAAATATGAATTTTAAAATACTCTGATGAGCTTTAAAGAAGCGAAACACCTCTTAAGGTGTCAGTATTAATTAAATATATATAAAAATGAAAAAAGTAAATTATTTAGTAATGGGTGTTGTATTTTTAGCAATTAGCAGTATGACTTCTTGTTCTAAAGATGATGATGCTGAGCTTTGTCACGAGTGTCATATTGCCCTGCCTGATAAATCAGAGACTCAATGGGAAATTCTAAATGCATCAGGAGGAGAAGATTTTTGTGAAGATGAATTAACAGATGCAGAATCATCAAGTTATGTGTATACTGTTACAGACACACTATACTCCAGCGACGGAATTCCTCTACCTCCAGGTGAATATGGGCCAGGAAGTGCTAATTCACAATATGAAATTCATTGTGAAGATCATGGAGATCATGACCACTAAGGTTATTTTTTTTAAAAAGACCCCAAAATACTTTGGGGTCTTTTTTTTAAAAATAAAATATTTTTTTATTTACTCATATTAAATCCAATCATAAGTGATATTCTTTCACCAGAGCTGTATTTATATTCTTGACCATCAGCCTCACCTATTAATTTTCTTCCTGGCATAAACGCAATATTCACTGGTAAATTTAAATTACCAGATTTAAAATTATAACCAACTGCAAATACCATTCCAATTCCAGATAATGATAGATTCGGACCAACACCTACTTCATAGCCATTTCCTTTTCTAACTCCTATTATTGAAGTTGCTGATGGTAAAAATTTTCCTTGTTCCATTCCTGATACTAGAAACATCCATTCTACTATTCCAACTACATCGCCACCTCCATCTGCAAATCTAGATTCCCATTGCCATCCGTATTGTGTTGTCATAGCAGATCCAGTACTTCCATATATATCTCTTTCATTAAAATCAAATCCTTCATGTAAGAAATCTGCAACAGGTCCAGCACCAATAAATGTTATTCCAAGTCTTGGTCCTGCTAGTTTCTCAATCTGTGCGTTAGCTGTTAAAATAAAGATGCCTAATGTTATTGTTAATATTGTTTTTTTCATTTTTTTCTTTTTTGTTAATTTTTGCTAAATAAAGATATTTAAATTCGAATTATATGCAAAGCATAGTTTCTGTGTTTATACATTTTGATATGTATATGTATTTTGTTCAAAATTATTAAATATTTTGTTCTAAATTTGTAATAAAATAATATTATGATTAGATCAGGTAACCCAGCCTTAAGTAACAAGACTTTTGAAAATTTATCATCTTCATCAAGTGATGTTATGACACTAGATGGCGCTGTTAATAAAACAGCAATTAGTATGGGTATTTTATTATTTGCTGGATATTATACATATAGTAATGCGATAATGGATTATATATTATTTGGAACTATTGGTGGTTTAATTCTTGCTTTAATTACTATTTTTAAAAAAGAATGGTCTCCAACTACAGTTCCTATTTATGCTTTGCTTGAAGGTTTAGCTTTAGGTGGAATTTCCAAGATGTATGCAGATGCATTTGTTCCTGGAATTGTTCCGCAGGCAATTATGTTAACTTTAGGTATATTATTTGCATTATTGTTTGCTTATAAAACTAAAATTATAAAAGCTACTGAAAACTTTAAGCTTGGACTTTTTGCCGCCACCGCAGGTGTTGGCATAGTATATTTAATTAGCTTTTTTATGAGTATATTTGGAAGTGGAGGATTGCCTGTAATGAATCCAAATAATTCTTCAATGATAAGCATTGGTTTTTCTCTTGTTGTGGTTGTTATAGCTTCATTAAATTTAGTGATGGACTTTGACTTTATTGAAAATGGTGCTGAAAGAGGCGCACCTAAATATATGGAGTGGTATGGGGCATTTGGTCTTCTTGTAACATTAATTTGGTTATATCTTGAAATCCTACGATTACTTGCAAAGCTAAGTTCAAGAAGATAATTAATAGTAAAGCTTAAAATGAAACGTCCTTGGAATATAATTGATTCTCCAATCTATAGTCTTCAAACTGTTGATGAAAAAGGTAAAATTAATATGAATATTTGTACTTATGTCACTGCAGTAAGTATGAAACCTAAAATTTATGCAATTGCAATAGATTATAATACTTTAACATACAAAAATGTTAAAAATTCTAATCAATTTGTTTTACAACTTTTATCAAAAAATCAAATTGAACTTGTTAAGAAATTTGGTAAAAAATCTGGATATAAATTTAATAAGGATAAATTTTTAAGAGATAAAAAGTTATTAATTAACTGGAATGATTTTGAAGTTTTACATGGAACAACTGCTTTAATTAAAATTGATAAGAAAAACTCATTTGCAAGTAATGGAGATCATGAGTTATTTCTTTTTAATGTAGTTAAATTCAAAACATTTTCTGAATCAAATATTTTAACATTTCAAGATTTAGTTAAAAATAAAATTATATTATGATTACTAAATATACTGATATTTTAAAAAGAATTGACTTAATCAATCCAGTACAGTATGCTAGAACTCGAAATTTTATTGATGGATCAGTATCTATGCTATCTCCTTTTATTTCTAGAGGTGTAATATCTACAAAGCAAGTTTTTCAAAACTTAAAAGAAAAAGAATATCATTTTAATGAAATTGAAAAATTTGTACAGGAATTAGCTTGGAGAGATTATTGGCAGTTAATCTGGCAGTTAAAAGATATAAACAAGGATATTAAAAATATCCAAACAGATGTTAATGAAAATGGTATTTCTAAGTGTATAACTGATGCAAAGACTGGTATTAATGTCCTCGACTCCTCAATTAAAGAATTATATAAGACTGGCTACATGCATAATCATTTAAGGATGTATATTGCTTTTTTAGCAACAAACATTGCAAAATTTAGATGGAATGATCCTGCAAATTGGATGTACTTTTATTTGCTCGATGGAGATTTAGCATCTAATTCATTAAG
>Ga0206678_10002941_pt1 | contig 10723 bp, 11 predicted proteins | sample M180m12015metaG_FD_155453 | JGI IMG/M metagenome (GOLD analysis project Ga0206678, IMG submission 155453) | Ammonia-oxidizing marine archaeal communities from Monterey Bay, California, United States - M1 80m 12015 | ecosystem: Environmental > Aquatic > Marine > Intertidal zone | place: USA...
AGTTTGGCCCTACTTCCGCCAATTCTTGCCCTGCTCGCTTTACATTTATTCGCACAAAAGAAGCAAAAGAAAGACTCAAGCTTTACTTGGATAATGGAAATATTAACAAATCGATGAGCGCTCCTGCTGTGGCAATTATTAGCTATGACCTTGAATTTTATCAAAAATTACCTTTTCTTTCTCCTCATAATAACGCTATATCGTGGTATGAAGGAAAAGAGCAAAAAATCAAGTCTACAGCTGAGTTAAACGCTACGCTTCAGGGCGCCTACTTTATCATAGCAGCCCGTTCGATTGGCCTTGACTGTGGACCAATGATTGGCTTTAATAAAGAAAAGTTGAACCAAGAATTCTTCCCCAACAAAAAAATTAAATCAATTTTTATCTGTAGTATTGGTTATGGCGACGATACTAAGGTCCGCCCAAGGTCCCCTCGTTTAGACTTTGAAGAGGCTTGTGAAATATTGTGACATTTCATAACTTAATTTAAATTCAGAAAAAGGCTTTTTTCAGCCAATTTACTTTTTAAAAAGATTTTTTGCATATCTAGCTAGGAGTTTTTCTCGAGCTCCCTGCCACCACAGTGAGGACTTTTGTCGTTCTCCGTATCCTAACTTAACGTCAAGCCAGAGCATAAAATGGCGTAATCTTGTACCGGCAAGTCGGAGACCTAATTTATGAAGCCAGCGAGAATAGTCCTTGTTGTATGGACATACTCGTATACAGATGGAACAATCGGTGTTTTGTGCCGCCCAAAATCCAAAACACTTTTCACCATCTACAGACCATTTTTTAACTCCAATAATATTTGACTGGTTGTGAGCCTTGTTTGATGGAGGACCTTCTGGAATAGCCTTCACAGGACACCCTTTTGTGCAGCGTCTACAGATTTCACAGAACTCTTTGACACCGAAGCTAATGGGCCGATCGTGAGATAAAGGCATGTTTGTGTAAACTTTCCCTAAACGGATTCGAGGGCCGTACTTCGGAGTAATTAACAAACCATGCCTGCCGTATTCACCAAGGCCAGCCTTAATCGCATAAGGAATTGCTAAGGATGTATCATTCATACTACCTATTGCTTCATAGCCAAGATTTCGTATGTATTGTGCTAGCGAAAGAACGGTAAGAGCATCATGAGAATACCCCAACCCTGTCGCAGAGCCACTAAGAGCTGAAGGTACTGTTCTAACCAATTCATAGTCCATAGGTTGTGCAATAACGATAACATTATTTAAAGTATCAGGAATTTCAGCAGGTCTAGATGTTGCACTCATATCGCTGAATTTCCTGCTGTATTCCCAACGAATGTCATAGTTTGTGATACCTACAAGACCAGCTCCGAAATCTAGTGCTATTTTCTTAATTTCGTCGCTTGCCTGTTGTTCTGTTCCCATATCAATTTGTGTATCTGCAACTGGAGTTTGCAGGGTGAATGCATCTGAAAACCCTTCCCTTCGATCGTCATCTTTATTAATCTCAGTTAAGAGGTCGCTCACATGCCAGGCGGCATTTCTTAGTGCATAGTCTTTTTGTGTATAGCCGTCTGCCTTGCGCCAGGCTTTTAATGGCTCACGATAGGTTGCGTAGAATAGCTTGGTTTTATTGCTTTTAATAGAATCATCCCACCAAGCACGACGAAACACATCATTTTTCTGATCAAATCTCGCAAAATCATCCAAAATCTGAAAGTCAGCCTCGTGGTCATTCAAATTATTATTTTTTGGTATTTCTTCCATACCCATAGTTATTTTCCGTATACATTTGAATTCAGTATATACCCATAAGAGGATTTAAATCAAAATCCATCTAATTAACTAAGTTTAGTGTTTCGTTTAGTAAAATACTTTTGCAATAATAATCCAAAAATAATCAGCACAATACCGACAACTGTTGAAGTCAAAACCACTTCCCTAAGAACCAACTGAACAATTAATAGTGACAAAAATGGCGTAATAAATATCAAACTAGTAACTTTTGCAACATTCGAGGTCATTCTCAAAGCCGACTGCCAAACAACAAACGTAATCCCCATCTCAAAAAGTCCAACGTAAGCTGCACCAATAAAACCATTCATTGAAGGAATCACAAATGTAGAACTAAAGAAAACAGCAAGGGCAATAAAAGGCAAACTAAAGAGAAAAATTAAAAACAAACTAACCACAATATCATTTTTTTGTTTTGTATTGAATAGCCAGAACAGCGGCCAAATTACGGTTGTTATCAAAGCATAAATAACACCTTTCGGGTTATCAAATTGCAGTGAAAAGATGTCGCCATTGGTAGCAATAAGAATCACACCAATATAACTAACGATAATTGAGAGGAATGCTTTGATACTAATTTTTTGCTTTAGAATTGGGATTGATAAAATAACCATCATTACCACCCAACTATAATTGATTGCCATAGCTTCTTGTGCAGGTAATATATCGTAAGCTTTAAGAAGAATAATGTAGTAAAGACAGGGGTTTAAGATAGCTAGTAGAACACAGCGTAACAAACTCTCCATTGTGAATCGTCTAATTAGTTTCAATTTACCTTGAAAAAGAAGGATAGAGAAAAGAGCTAAGACTGAAAACATAGTTGCATAAAAAACCAGCTGAACAGGCTCCAAATATTCAAGTGAAAGTTTAAAGGCAGTAGCTACTGTGGACCAGAAAAAAATCGCAATAGCCGCAAAAAAATAGGCTTTATTTTGGTTTGAAATCACCATAAATATCTTGATTTAATTTTTTAAATTAAGGGGTTACTTCGTATAAGCATAGCTGGCAACTCACACCTTCATCAAGGTTATATTTTGTAGTTAAGCGCTCCATGCAACGCCACAAATTCTTATCTTCTAGTTCTTTGATAGTTTGTTCATAAGGTAAAAGATCCCATTCCTGATCACGCACAGTAAAGCTAATATATCCACCAGTTTTGGTGACACGTACCATTTCTAAAAGTGCTTCTGGTCCAACATGTCCACAGGTAAATGTTCCAGCACAAACAATTGCATCAAAAGTATTATCTTTAAATGTAAATTTTTCAGTTAAGTCAGCTAAACCAAGAGATTGATACACATTTTTTTCCAAAGCTTGGTCTAGCATGGGTTGAGAAAAGTCAATTCCTACAATATTTTTATATTTTTTCTCGTGAAGTATTTCGCCTACAAGTCCAGTGCCACATCCAGCATCTAGTATTTTGGCTTTGAAATTATCTACATACTTAAGCAATAGTTCGGTAGTTATCGAATGACCAACATAACCAATTACTTCCACAACATCACGGTCATAACTTTCAGCCCAAACCTTGTAGAGATCTTCTAAGTCAACCTTGTTAGTGGTATGTAGTGCGTTAAACACTGTGGGATGCATATTGTCAGTATTTTTCAAAATCTTCTCCAAGTACTACTTTGATCCTTAAACTATATAGCAGAAAAATCATATCTTAACACAGGGTCAAGGTAAGTCTATATTTTAAATCAAGCCAATAATACTGCCGATTATGCCTTTCTAATCAAAGCATAACAATAAAGAACGAGACCAATCCATACACCAACAAACCCAATTAATTGGTTAATGTTTATTTGCTCGTCATACAGCAAATAACCAACTAAAAACTGAATTGTAGGGGTAACAAAAAATAATATGCCTACCGTAGTCATAGGCAGTAGTTTTGCTCCAATAGTGAAAAGTGCTAAAGGAACAACAGTAACGAGACCCGCCAAAATTAATAATACATCTGTCGTTAAATTGACATTAAGAAAGGAAACCTCTTGATATAAATACATCCATAATGTGAATATAAAAGCTACTGGTAAAAGTAATAAAGTTTCAATATAAAGACCAGGAACTGCCAAGGTAACCATTGCCTTTCTCGCAAGCCCGTATAGGGCAAAACTGACACCAAGAACAAAACCCAACCATGGAAAGAGGTCACTACTAAACACATAATACAAAGCTCCCACTGATGCAAATAGAGCCGAACACTGCTTCAATCTGGAAATTCTTTCATGAAAAAAAATATAACCTCCTATCATGCTTATTACCGGCGCCAGAAAGTAACCCATAGAACCTTCAACTACACGTCCAAGGTTCACGGCAACAATATAAGTTCCCCAATTAATAGTTATAAGAGTAGCTGTCAACAACAAGAAAAGTAACTCTTTACGAGAAGTAATGGATTCCTTGAAATTATTCTGCCAACTTGATTTCAAGTAGACAATTACAAAAAGAATAGGTACAGCCCAAACCACTCTGTGAAGTAGAACTTCCGAAGGGTTCACATGATTCAATAATGCCCAATAAATAGGAAACAAACCCCAAAGAAGATAACCCGATAAGATAAGTACGATACCCCTATTCATAAAATCTTCTCTCTATATAGAAAGGGTTGGCTTTTGTTAACTAAAGAGAAGGCTATTAAGATACTTAACGTTTATAAAAATCTTTTTCAGAATCATTATTGCCGAGACTATTAAGATCTTTAGTATTGTCACTGATTACATGAAGGGTTTCATTTATGCGAAACAGAACAACAACAAGCTCACAGGCTACTCGTGACGCAAGAGAACCACCAACAACCCAAACCAAACCACGCCAGAAATCGCCCTCAAAAATGTCCCCAATCCCTTTTGTTATAAATGCAAACAATAGTATCCAATAGAAAACCGTAAGTAACTTGGGGGTCACCATTTCCTCTAGATAAAAAATATAGTTTTTATCTAGTTTTTCAAATCTATCAAGCGAAGACTTGGTAGCTTTTTTCACACTATCCCATAGTTCATCTTTGCTCATTTTCAATCCTTTTTCTTATCAGCAAGTATCATTATAATACCCGTGAATTTTGAGGTTGTATATTCAAACTTTTACTTCAAATTTAATTAGCGAAATTAAAGAACAAAAAAAGCCCATCCTTGGATGGGCTTTTCATAGATATTTAAAGCTTATTATTTATGGATCTTTACGTCAGTAAATAAACCACCAATAACTTCACGCTCTGCATATGAGCCGTTAGCTGTACCACCTGCATCCAACTCAACACCAGTAGCACCTACATAGTCAACCTCTAGACCGCCTGAAATCCATTTCAAGCAATCACCTAAGCTACCAGCGCTACATAGTCTACCTGGAGCATTGGCTACATTCAGAACTTGCGCCTGAATAGCTGCTCTGTCAGTTGAACCTGCGGCCTGAGAAGCAAGAATAATCAAAGCCATAGCATCATAAGATTCGGCTGAAAATACGCCAGAACCATCAACACCACCTGCTTCAGCTACTGCTTTCCAGTTAGCACCAAGATCAGCATCTGGAGATGGCAATGTACCCCAAGAACCATCTGCAACAGCACCTGAAGTTACTTCGCTAATCATACCATCACCAAAGATATAGTCAGTAAACGCTCCAGTATCTTCTGAAGCAGCAATGATTCCTCTACCACCAGTATCGGCATAGCCTAATACAGCTAGAGTCGCAGAACCTCCTGCAGACAAAGCAGCTACGTCAGCAGAGTAGTCAGCTTTATCGTCTTCATGTCCTGCCATAACAGTAACTGTTCCACCTGCAGCTTCATAAGCAGTTACGAATGCATCTGCCAATCCCTTGCCATAGTCACTATTAGAATAAGTTACAGCCATATCAGTTTGTCCTCTAGAAATTGCAATATTTGCAAGTACTGGACCCTGTCTAGCATCTGAAGGCGCAGTTCTAAAGAACCAGCCACCGTCTTCTTGAGTAGTCAAAGCTGGTGAAGTAGCTGATGGTGAAATTGCAACTACACCATTAGGTACTAGCACATTACTTATAACTGCACCAGTATTACCTGAGCAGTTAGGACCCATAATAGCCATAACATTTTCATCATTAATCAGGCGTTCTGCCTCAGCCGTTGCAACAGCCGGATCAATACACACTGAATCGCCCTGAACAACAACAATGGTTCCGTAAAGGTACCTACCAGAAGCATTTGTTTCTGTGACTGCTAGGTTTGCACCACCAGACATAGGACCTATCATAGATTCGAGTGGCCCTGTAAATCCTTGTAACTCACCAACATTGACAGTAGCACCAAAAGATACAGTTGCCATTGTGGCTGAAAGTAAAAAGCCAGCCGTTGTTTTAATATAATTTCTCATTTTCTCTCCTGTTTTAAAAAAAAGATTCCCAATGCTTAACAGTATCCATTAAAGCACATTTCACGAGGGATTCGAGACAATGATAAACATTTTCTTGGGTTTTGTGTTAATAATATTTGAAAAAAAAATAATGAAAAGCTTTTCTAATAATATTTTATTTGATCATTATCTTTAATTTACTACATTTCTTTGTTTTTTTCCGGCAGGATGCCACTAGGAGAAAATCTCATAATCAAGAGCAATATAGTTCCCATAAAGACGAGCCTCAGATAGTGAACTCGAGCTTCTAAGAACTCTGTTATAGCATTTCCTTCCTGAGTGAAACTAACAATCATTTCAACAGCCCAAAGTCCCATTGGACCAGACTGAATCCATATAAACCAGATTATAAATGCACCCAAAACAGATCCCAAATTATTGCCTGAACCTCCAAGAATAACCATTACCCATATCAAAAAAGTAAATCGAAGGGGATGGTAAGATTGAGGAATAAATATCCCATCGTAAGTCACCAATAAAGCTCCAGCTACACCAACTATAGCAGACCCTATTACAAAAATTTGTAGATGTTGGCGAGTGATATTTTTACCCATCGCAGAGGCCGCCACTTCATTATCTCTTATCGCTCTTACTTTTCTGCCCCATGGAGAATTCAAAGCAAGATTGGAAAGTATAATCAAAGCTACTAAAATTGTAACAAATAAACCTGCATAACAAAGCTTTACAAAAACGACTGATGCCCCTCTAACATACTCACTTAACTTAATAACTTGCTCTGATTGGGACAATAATTCTAAGTCTGAACTATGAATCCAGGCAACAATATTTTGCAGCCATTCAGACTTTTGCATGTCAACTTCATAAGGTACTGGCCTAGGCAGACCAGCAACATTTTTAACGCCACGTACAAACCAGTCTTCATTTTTAATGACATAAAGAATTATTTCAGAAATACCCAAAGTTGCTATTGCAAGATAATCGGTCCTTAAACTTAAAGTAATTTTTCCAATCCACCAAGCAGCCCCAGCAGCAGCGAAACCTCCAACTACCCAAGAGAAAGCTACAGGAAGTCCAAAACCACCTAGGTAGCCTGTAATTGCAGGATTTACCTTTTCAATTAAATATGAAGCTTCAGAGAAATAATTTCTTGTAATGAGATAACCAATAACGACTATTGTTGCTATCAACCACTTATTAAAACCTTTCTTATTTAGGACTATTCCTGTGACAATAGTTATCGCACCTAACACCAAAGAAAGTAACATTTTAAGACCACCAACTTCAATAGCTTCAGTAATAGGTTGTTGAGATATCAAAACTACGCTGACACCTCCTAAAGCTGCAAAACCCATAATTCCAACATTAAAAAGACCTGCATAACCCCATTGAATATTTACGCCCAGAGCCATAATAGCTGAAATCAAAGATAAGTTAATAATGCCAAGTACCAAAGCCCATGATTGGTTTAACCCAACAAATAGAAGCACCAAACCCATAATTGTAAAACAAATTATGGTTTTATAAGACTGCCATATATTATTAAAATTACTCACCGACTATCACCTTGCCTTTAAATAATCCTGTAGGCCTAATTAAGAGAACAGTTACCAAAATAACAAAGGAAATCGCATATTTATACTCGGTTCCAATAAGCTGAACCAAGGAATTAGGATGCATAGAAAGTGGCAACAAATATATTAAAAACTTCTTATAGGCGTAAGTAAGCAGTACCTCAGAAAATGAGACCAAAAAGGCACCCGCTATTGCCCCCAATGGTGATCCAATACCGCCTACGATGACTGAGGCAAAAATTGGCAAAAGCAATAAATGATATTGTTGCGGTGCAAAGCCTTTATCAAGCCCATAAAGTGCACCAGCTATTGTAGTAAGAGCTGCGACCAGTAACCAGGTTATTTGAACCACCTTATCTGGGTCAATACCAGAGAGAAGAGCCAACTCTGTATTATCTGAATAAGCGCGCATAGCTTTTCCAGTTTTAGTTTTTTGTAAAAAATAGAATAGAAAAGCAACAAGTAATATAGCAATAGTTATGGTTAAAAATTGAGATGTCTTCAGTGCAATCCCCTGCTCAAGTCCAGTAAACGCCTTGAATTCTCTTACAGAAAAAATAAATCTCTCACCATCTTCAAATCTTTGTGGAGCAGCTCCTAATATAAACCTAACTATACCGCCCGTAATAAACATAACGCCTATTGATGCTGTAATACCGACAATATTCTGCTTAACCTTTATTCTGCGATAGTGCCTGTAAACCAACCTGTCAATTGTAAGCATATAGATTGAAGTTCCAATTATCGCAATAGGAATTACTAAGAGTGCAGTTGGAATTCCAGTAATTGTCCAGCCCTTGCCAATCATAAAACCAGTAAGTAATATAACAATCATCGTTCCAAATGCCATACTGTCACCTTGGGCAAAATTGGAAAACCTCAATATTGAGTAAACTAAAGTCACCGCCAAAGCGCCGAGCGCCAATTGTGAACCGTATGAAAGCGCCGGGAGAAGGACGAAGTTTGTCAACAGGGCAAAAGCGTTAATGATATCGATAGAATCCGACATTTAACCTCCCAAAAATTTCTTTCTAACTTCAGGGTCATTAATCAATTCACGACCCGTTCCAGTATGTTCATTACGACCCGATACCAAAACATAACCCTTATCAGCTATATTGAGTGCCTGTTGGGCATTCTGTTCAACCATAAGAACCGCCATACCAGCATTTCTAACATCTAAAATATTAGAAAAAATTTCATCCATAACAATTGGAGAAACTCCTGCAGTAGGCTCATCTAGAAGCATTACAGAAGGCTGAGTCATCATAGCTCTTCCAAAAGCAACCTGTTGTCTTTGACCACCCGAAAGCTCTTCTGCAAGTTGTTTGCGCTTCTCATAAAGAATGGGGAAAAGAGAATACACCTCTTCAATTGTTTTGTTTATATCATCCAATCTAAGAAATCCACCCATCTCAAGATTCTCTTCAACCGTCATTGATGGAAATACATTTTTTGACTGCGGAACAAAAGCCAATCCCAGACTAATTCTTTCTTGGGTTGAAAGCATTGATATATCTTGACCATCTAATTTAACTTCGCCAGCTGTCGCTTCCAGCATACCTAGAAGTACTCTCATTACGGTAGACTTGCCGGCACCGTTTGGACCTACAATAACCGCCAGCTCACCTTTTTCAACTTTAACGGAGCATTCATGTAGTATCGGTACTACGCCATAAGAAGCAACTAAATTTTTTCCTTCAAGATAAGCCATTACGCCGAAACCTCGGTTCTCAGACCTTTGCCCAAATAGGCATCGATTACTGCATCACTGCTCTTAATTTCATCTGGAGTACCTGTGGTCAGAATTTGTCCTTCGGCTAGAACAACGACCGGGTTGCACAACCTAGAAATAAAGTCCATATCATGCTCAATCATACAAAAGGTGTAACCTCTTTCTGAGTTGAGTCGCAAGATGGCATCTCCAATCTGTTTTAATAGTGTTCGATTCACTCCTGCTCCTACTTCGTCTAAAAGTACCACCTTCGCGTCAACCATCATTGTACGAGCTAACTCGAGTAATTTCTTCTGGCCTCCGGAAAGATTTCCTGCTCTTTCATTCTTTAAATGACTGATGTTCAAAAAGTCAATGACGCCCTCTGCTTTTTCTTGTAGGATTTTTTCTTCTTCTTGGATTTGTTTACGCTTGAGCCAGGTGTTCATTAAATGTTCACCCAGTTGATTGGCAGGAACCATCATTAAATTCTCTAATACACTTAAGGTTGGGAATTCATGCGCAATTTGGAATGTCCTGAGTAATCCCTTGTGAAACAGTTGATGAGAGCTTAACTCGGTAACATTCTCGCCATCAAGGATGATTTCACCTTCTGTTGGTTGGTATAGGCCCGCAATTAAGTTAAACATCGTGGTTTTTCCAGCGCCATTAGGTCCAACCAAGCCCGTAATAGAACCGCGTTCGATGTGCAAATCAACACCATCGACAGCCTTGATGCCACCAAAATGTTTTGATAAATTCTTAACTGTAATCATTTATTAATTACTACTCCTCAGTCGCTCTAACAAAAACATGTCAAATTATCCTTTATTTCTTATAGCGATACTTCTCTACATTTAGGGTAAGACTTTCTTAAAAGTTTTAACTACTACACTTGAATAAACACCAGCGGCAACATAAGGGTCAGTATCGGCCCAATCTCTAGCATCCTTAAGGTCTTCAAACTCTGCAACAACCAATGAGCCCGTAAAACCTGCCTCACCGGGTTCATTGTTATCAATAGCCGGATGAGGTCCAGCCAAAATAAGTCTACCTTCGTCTTTTAATTTATTTAATCGATCAATATGCTCAGGACGTGCGCCAATTCTTTTTTCTAAGCTGTTTTCAACGTCCTGTGAAATAATTGCATATAACATTTGAATCCTTTAGAGATCTAATACGTCTTGCATGGAATATAGCCCATTTGCTTGATTAGTTAGCCATTGACAAGCTTTTACAGCTCCGTTAGCATAGGTCATCCTTGATGAGGCCTTGTGGGTGATTTCAACACGTTCACCTGCCATAAAAAAGGTAACTGTA
>Ga0206678_10002942_pt1 | contig 10723 bp, 8 predicted proteins | sample M180m12015metaG_FD_155453 | JGI IMG/M metagenome (GOLD analysis project Ga0206678, IMG submission 155453) | Ammonia-oxidizing marine archaeal communities from Monterey Bay, California, United States - M1 80m 12015 | ecosystem: Environmental > Aquatic > Marine > Intertidal zone | place: USA...
TTCAAAACACTCGGAAGAAGTAGTTACAAAATAATGATTTGTACCAAAAGGTATAGCATTCTCATTCAGTATATATGAGTCTGTAGGATAATAAACATCAGCTACATTGTAATAAGGACCACCAACATTAAGCGCTCCAAAAATATAATAGTGAGTAGAAGTAGTAGCACCTAAAGGGTGAAGCCAATCGACATAAACAAGAGTATCACTTACAGATGCACAATCAAATACAGGTGGCGGAAGTGAATCTGGAGCTTCAGAAATCACCTCTAACGTATCAGAAAAAAACGTACAACCATTAATAGTTGCAGCAACAACATAACTTCCTGTACCAACTGAAACTGAAGAATCAGTACTAAAAACTACTGAAGTAGAATCAAACCATTCAAATGTTGCAGTACTATCAGCAACATTAGCGGTAAGAATAATATCTGCACCACAAGCAATATCCATAACAGTAGAGTCAATACCTAAATTATCATAAACTTGCAATTCAGGAGATGAAAAACTACCAGCTTCCAGCCAAACATATGAACTTAATGCTCCATCAGAACCATCAGCTATTGCTAATTTAATATGATAAGTAGAGCCACATTGCACTAAAGCTTGAGCTGTAAAAACGGTAGTATAACCATCAGCATCAGCAATAGTATCTAACCCATTTTGATTATCAACAAAATACTGCTGATTAATAGGGGTAACACTATTTACTGAAGAAATTGTAATAGGCATTTGAGGGGTTGTATTTGGAATATACGCTAGATTAACAGCACCATTCGACCAAGGACCAGCAATACCAGGACCTGATAAAAAGAACCCAAAAACATCATTGTATGCTGTATTCTCAAAAGCAAAATACTCTTGAGAACCAAAAGCGTATCTGAAACTTAAAGAATCAGATGTTGGAATAAAATCAAACTCCAAAATGGCAATATCATTTACTGAACTTACAGAAAAAGATTGTCCAATCATACCAGGAACTGAATTAGCAACTGCCAATAAATCAGGATCTACAACAGTATTTGCAATAAATGGAAAAGTAGGTACTGAGGCTGGATCTAAATCATTTACATCACCAGTAGAAAGTACAATTCCACTATCAATTCCTAATGAAGTATTGATAGCATTAAAAAATCCAATTTGACAAGAATCACCCTGATAAGTAATATTAGAAGCAGAAACTCCACCACCAATTAAAATATTGTTAGTCATCCAAACAGGGTCATCATAAGGAGGGGTATTGTCTACAACAATTTGAGAATGTGCATAAAATACACTGAGTGATAATAAGGAAAATAATAGTTTTTTCATAATCCTACAAAAATACAAAAAAAATAAGTAAAAGGACATTATATATGTAGGTCGTCTTATGCGTTCAAATCTGCATCAGATTGTTTGCTAAACATCTCAGAATAAGCATCCTTAAATTTTAGCAATTCCTGATGCGTACCTTCCTCTAGTACATTGCCGTTTTTAAGATGTAAAATTTTATCAGCATTTACAATAGTAGAAAGCCTATGAGCAATAACAATAGTGGTACGATTAGCAGACAGTTTCTCCAAAGCTAATTGCAACAACTCCTCAGTAGCAGTATCAATAGAAGCAGTAGCTTCATCTAAAATTAAGATTTTAGGATCACGAATATAAACCCTTAAAAATGCAATCAACTGCCTTTGCCCTGCAGACAAAGTAACTCCCCTTTCACCAACCACATAATCGTAATTACCAGGAAGAGAATTGATAAATTCATCAACACCAATTTCCTTAGCAGCAGCAACAACAGTTTCTCTAGAAACAGTAGCATCAAAAAGAGTAATATTATTCAAAATACTATCAGAAAATAAGAAAACTTCCTGCTGGACTAATGCAATATTTTTTCTTAAATTAGCCAAAGCAATATCCTTTACATTAATTCCATCAATAGTAATAGCGCCTGAATTGATGTCATAAAAACGATTCAACACACTAACAATAGAAGTTTTACCAGCACCAGTCCTGCCCACCAAAGCTAACATGTTACCAGCATCAATATTAAAGCTTAAATCCTTAAGCACCCACTCCCCTTTTTTATAAGCAAAATCAACATCTGAAAAAGCAATAGATCCCTTTAAATCAGTAAAAGTTTTTATACCATTATCAATGATTTTTTCCTCAGTATCTAACACTTTAAAAACACGCTCAGAACCCACAATACCCATTTGTAAAATATTGAACCTATCCGCTAGTTGCCTGATAGGACGAAACATCATGTGAACAAATAAAATAAAAGCTATAAGCTCACCAACCGTAATAGACTTACCCTCCAAAATACCATGACCTCCATACCACACAATTAAACCAATGGACATAGCCGAAAGCACCTCAACAACAGGAAAGAAAACTGCATAATAAAAGATAGAGCGTAAATGAGCGTCTCTATGCTCTTTATTTATCTTAAAAAATTTATCATATTCCGATTTTTCACGATTAAAAATTTGAACGACATTCATACCTACAATGTGCTCCTGAACAAAAGTATTGAGCTGAGAAACCTGCTCACGAACATCCTGAAAAGAGGCTTTAATATTTCGTTTAAACCAAGAAGTAGCCACCAACAAAATAGGAATAGTTAGCATGGCAATTAATGCCAAACGCCAATCAACATAAAACATCATAGAAACAACAACAATAAGCTTTAAAAGCTCAGCAATAATAACCAATAATCCTTGAGAGAAAATATCAGCAATAGTTTCAATATCAGAAATTGAACGCGTAACTAAAGTGCCAATGGGAGTATTATCAAAATACTTCATTCTAAGTGATAAAATATGCTTAAAAACTTTAGTTCTTAAATCCTGAATAACATGCTGCCCCAACCAAGTAGACAGATAAATATAAAAGAATTGCAACACCCCTTCAATTACCAAGATAGCCATTAAAATCATGGTAATATTAATTAATCCCTGCTTATCAGGAATTACAATATAATTATCAATAGCATGATTGATAAGCAAAGGACGAGTTGGCCCTAGAACCGAAAGTAAAATTGCCGATAAAGCAGCAATAAAAAAGGTAACTTTATAAGGTTTAGCAAACTCCAAAACTCTTTTGAGTAAATCAAAATCAAGCACTTTACCCGTTTTAGTTGTTTGTTTTTTATTATTCGTTTCTTGCATTTAGGATACTATATTTTTAGGATACTCAACTTTAGCAAGAAAAAGCCCTTTGGCAGGGGCAGAAGTACCCGCTTCACATCTATCCTTAGCAGCAATAACATCTAGCACCTGATCAGCAGAGATTTTAGCAATACCCACTTCTAACAAAGTTCCCACTATTGCCCTTACCATATTACGCAAAAAACGATCCGCCTTAATAGTAAAAACCAACACATTATTATCCCACTCCCAATGTGCTAGAGCTACTTCACAATTATTAGTAAAGGTATCCGTATTAACTTTGGAGAAAGAAGTAAAATCTTGCTTACCCAAAATATAATCAGCCCCCCTATTCATTGCATCAACATCTAGTTTTTTATGCAAATAATAAGCATCAGGAGCAAAAGGACTTTTATGCTGAACAATATGATACTCATAAGTACGGCTGATAGCATCAAAACGACTACTCACCTCAGCACCAACCTCAAAAATAGCTTGAACAGCTATATCAGATGGTAAAAAAGAATTTAGTTTTTGAATAAGAATTTTAGCTTCAAACTCTTTATTACAATCAAAGTGAGCAAACATTTGTTTAGCATGTACCCCAGTATCCGTACGCCCTGCTCCCATCACCTCAATTTTGATATTGAGTATAGTACTTAAAGCCTTATTAATTTCTTCCTGAATAGTATTAGCATTAGGCTGAACTTGCCAACCATGGTAAGCAGTGCCTTTATATGAAAGTTGAATGAAAAATCGCATTGTTTAATTTGATGCAAAAATAGAAAACGGATTTAATTACATACTAAGTAAAAAAAATATTCGTTCGCTATTGCAATTAAATTTACAAAACTTAAATTTGCCATCCTAAATAAATAATGATGACTGAGACAATACAAACTGACATTAAAGAATTAAACGAAAAGATAAACAAGGAAAGTGCTATCATTGATATGCTGATGCTTGAACTCAACAAAGTAATTGTTGGACAAAAGCACATGAGTGAACGCCTATTAGTTGCCCTACTATCAAACGGACATATATTACTGGAAGGAGTACCTGGGCTTGCAAAGACACTTGCAATATCAACCCTTGCAAAAACGATAGATGCAAAATTCAGTCGTTTACAATTCACACCTGACTTATTGCCTGCCGATATTATCGGAACACAAATATACAGCCCGAAAAATGAGACTTTCTCAGTAAAAAAAGGACCTATATTTGCTAATTTTATACTTGCTGATGAGATAAACCGTGCCCCTGCAAAAGTACAATCAGCTTTACTTGAGGCCATGCAAGAACGCCAAGTAACTATTGGAGGAGAATCATTTCCACTAGATAAACCATTTTTAGTAATGGCTACACAAAATCCAGTAGAACAAGAAGGAACTTACCCACTACCTGAAGCACAAGTAGATAGGTTCATGCTAAAAGTAGTGATTGATTACCCAAAGAAAGAAGAAGAAAAATTAATTGTAAGAAACAACCTTGCAAAAACATTCCCAACTGCCAATACCGTACTAAAGCCAGAAGCAATTATCCGTGCTAGAGATTTAGTAAAAGAAGTGTATCTGGATGAAAAAATTGAGCAATACATTATTAATATTGTATTTGCTACAAGATACCCTGAACAATACGGATTGGAGAAATTCAAAGACATGATTTCCTTTGGAGGATCACCAAGAGCAAGTATTAACCTAGCAGCTGCATCTAAAGCCTTTGCTTTTATAAAAAGAAGAGGATATGTAATACCAGAAGATGTAAGAGCACTATGCCATGATGTCCTAAGGCACAGAATAGGACTTACTTATGAAGCAGAAGCAGAAAACATTACTTCAGAAGACATCATTACCGAAATACTAAATGCTGTAGAGATTCCTTAATGAGCACCTCAGCCCTCTTAAAAAAAGTTCGTAAGATTGAGATAAAAACCAAAGGACACTCCAACCATATTTTTGCAGGAGAATACCAGACGGCTTTTAAAGGGAAAGGTATGGCCTTTTCGGAAGTGCGCGAATACCAACCTGGGGATGATATCCGATCCATTGACTGGAATGTAACTGCACGATACAATGCACCATTCGTAAAAGTATTTGAGGAAGAAAGAGAAATGACTGTAATGCTACTTATTGATGTATCTGCTTCAGGGAATTTTGGAACGCAAGAACAATTCAAAAGAGAATTAGCCACAGAACTATCCGCTATACTAGCTTTTTCAGCCATTAAAAATAACGATAAAGTAGGGGTTATTTTCTTTACCGATAAAGTAGAGCAATTCATCCCTCCCAAAAAAGGGAAAAGTCATATTTTGAGGATAATACGTGAAGTATTGGCTTTTCAGCCTACAGGAAAAGGAACCAATATTGCAGTAGCTTTGGAATATTTTAATTCCGTAATTAAGAAAAGAAGTATCTGTTTTATCCTCTCAGATTTTATGAGTAAGGAATTTGATAGACCTCTAAAAATTGCAAGTAAAAAGCACGATTTAGTTGCGCTAAGAATACACGATACCAGAGAGGACACGCTACCCAATATTGGGCTTGTGCCTATGCAAGATGCCGAAACGGAAGAGATGCTATTTGTAGATACATCAAGCAAGAAAGTCCGTGATAATTTTGCAAAAAACAGAGTGCAAGCAACCGAGAAATTACGCAAGCTATTCCCAGCCAGTGGTGTGGATTTGATTGACATAACCACAGGAACAGATTATGTAAAACCGCTAATCAACTTTTTTAAAACAAGAGGAAGCAGAAGATGAAAAAATTAATCCTACTTCTATTTATTAGCAATTTTGCTTTTGCCCAAACCGCAAAGCTAGACACTAACGCGATCCTGATTGGAGAGCAAATAAACTTTAGTATTAGCAATACCATAAGCGAAACGGAAGTTTGGCCTACTTATGATGCTTTTTTAGTAGAAGGTGTTGAAATCATTAAAGAAGGAAAACTAGACACTAGCGAGAAGTTAATTTCACAAAATTTCATTATTACAGCTTGGGATAGCGGAAGCTATTACATCCCTCCTATTGCTTTTTCAGCAACTAGTAAAACACAAGGATTACTCTTAAATGTGCAAACCATTATTTTAGAGGAAGGTGCTGAGCTGAAAGACATAAAACAACCTATGGAAGCCCCCATAGGCTGGAGCGATATTTGGCCTTGGCTTTTAGGAATTGTCTTACTGATACTTATTGCTTATATTCTTAAAAAATATGTGTTCACCAAAAAGGAAGCAATAAAAATAGAGAAGCCAAAAGTGATTATACCAGCTGATATTATTGCACTAAAAGAATTAATTACCCTGGAGAAAGCCAAAATATGGCAAGAAGGAAAAATTAAAGAATATCATTCAAGCTTATCAGAAATTGTGAGAAGATACACTGAGGAACGATTCCAATTTATCGCATTAGAACTTACAACTGACGAGATAATTGATGAGCTAAAAAGTAAACTAAACCAAGAGCAAATACAAAACTTAAAAACACTTTTACAAAGAGCTGACCTTGCGAAATTTGCAAAAAGCAAGCCCATTGAAAGTGAAAATACGGAAAGTATGCTTTTAGCAAAAAACTTTGTAAACAAGACCAAACAAAAGAAAGAGAATGAGTAATTACACTTTTGTAAATAGCGAGTTTTTCTATCTTTTAATATTGCCTTTAGTAGTATTAATTTGGTACGTACTAAAACATAAAAACACATCAAGTGCAATACTGTTTTCAAACACAGAATCTATAAACAAAAAACCAACAATAAAGCAGAGATTAAGACACCTCCCCTATTTACTAAAGATTGGTGCGGCTAGTTTGCTCATCATTGCAATGGCTCGCCCACAGTCATCAACCAACTGGCAAGAAAGCACTACTGAAGGTATTGATATTATACTAACTATGGATATTTCAACATCAATGTTGGCGAAAGATTTAGAGCCTGATCGATTAGAAGCCTCTAAAAATGTAGCTATGGAATTTATCAGTAGCCGAATAAATGACAGAGTTGGATTAGTGATTTTTGCCGGAGAAAGTTTTACCCAATGCCCACTTACAACCGACCATAATGTACTTATCAACTTATTTAAAGATGTAAAAATAGGCATGATTGATGACGGAACAGCAATTGGTATGGGTTTGGCAACAGCAGTAAATCGAATTAAAGATTCTGAAGCTATTTCAAAAGTAATTATTTTACTAACAGATGGAGTAAATAATAGTGGAATGGTGCAACCACTAACAGCTGCTGAAATTGCTCAAAAATTTGGCATTCGAGTATATACTATTGGTGTAGGCACAATGGGAATGGCAAAATCTCCAGTAGCTTTGGACTGGAATGGTAATGTAATGTACGATTATAGAGAAGTAAAAATTGATGAAAAAACTTTGAAAGATATTGCCACTTTAACTGATGGAAAATACTTTAGAGCAACAAACAACAACTCATTAAAAGAGATTTACAAAGACATTAATGTTTTGGAAAAATCTAAAATAGAAGTTACAGAATTTCATAAACGCTCAGAAGAATTCTTACCATTTGCTTTATGGGCTTTAGGATTATTATTTTTCGGATTCATTTTACAACTTACTTACTTAAAACAAGTCCTCTAAATGTTAAGGTACGAACATATCGAATATTTAAATTTCCTTTTTGGAGTTCCTATTTTAGTTATTTCATTACTACTTTATAACAGGTGGAGAAAGAAATCATTAACGCTTTTTGGGGATAGTAAATTAATAAAAGAACTTACGCACTCTTTTTCAAAAAGAAGAAGTCAAATAAAAAACATCCTTACTATTCTTATTTTCATTTTTCTCATCATTGGTATTGCCAACCCACAAGTAGGGATAAAAATGGAAGAAGTAAAAAGAGAGGGTGTCGATTTAATGATAGCCATTGACCTTTCGAATTCCATGATGGCAGAGGACATAAAACCTAACCGACTCGAAAGAGCGAAACTAGCCATTTCCCGATTGATTGATAAATTAGAAGGCGATAGAATTGGGCTTATCGTTTTTGCAGGAGAGGCTTATGTGCAATTACCCATCACTACTGATTATTCAGCAGCCAAGTTGTTTTTATCAACCATTAACACGAATATAATATCCAAACAAGGAACAGAAATTGCAAAGGCAATCGACTTAAGCATCCAGTCCTTTGACATGGAAAACGCGCAAAATAAAGCAATTATTATTATTACAGATGGAGAAAACCATGATGACAAAGCAATTGAAAGTGCTAAGCAAGCCAATGAAATAGGAATATTCGTTCATACCTTAGGAATGGGACTCAGCAAAGGAGGACCAATTCCTATCTACAACAAATACGGAAACCGAACCGATTACCGAAAAGATAGAGATGGAAATACTATTGTAAGTAAATTAAATGAGCAACTATTACAACAAATTGCTAGTACAGGAAAAGGAACTTATGTGCGTGCCAACAATTCCAAAACAGGACTGTCTACTCTTTTTGCAGAAATCAATAAAATGGAAAAAAAAGAAATTAGCACCATGATGTTTACTAAATACAAAGATAGATTCCAGCTCTTCATTGGCTTTGCTCTTTTGTTATTATTGGCTGATTTAATTATGTTAAGCAGAAAAGCAAACTGGAGTAACCGTATTAATTTTTACAAAGAATAAATGAAAAAATTCCTACTTATACTATTCCTATTAGCAAGTACCTCTTCATTTGCTCAGAACAAGAAATCATTCTTAAGAAATGGAAATACATTATATGCTGACAGTTCTTACAAAGAGGCAGAAATGCAATACCTAAAATCTTTAGAAAAAGATCAAGATTATTTTAATGCTTCTTTTAATTTAGCAGATGCTGTTTACAAACAAGAAAATTATAGTGACACTGATACATCTATTGGATCATCAACACGTTTTAAGACTCTAATTAACAAAACTCGTAATGATGAAGAATTAGCAGAAGTGTATCATAACTTAGGAAATTCTTTAGTTAAAGAACAAAAACTAGAAGAAGCTATTAATGCCTACAAAAATGCTTTACGAATCAATCCAAATGACAATGAGACAAGACATAACTTAGCACTTAGCAAACAACAAAAACAAAAGCAAGAACAGGAAAAAGAAAATAAAGAAGAGAAAAAAGAAAATAAAGAAGAGGAAGAAGAAGATAAGGAGGAGCAGAAAGATGATAAAGAAGAGGAAAATAAAAAGCAAGAAAACGACAATGAAGAAGATCAAAAACAAAATCAATCTGAAGAAAAAAAAGAAGAAATGAGTAAGGAAGATGCAGAAAAAATGTTAGAAGCCATTCAACAACAAGAAAAAAAATTGCAAGAAGAATTACAAAAAAAGAAATTTAAAGGCAAAAAAATTAACCTTTTAAAAGATTGGTAAATTGAAAAAGATTCTATTCATATTATTTTTAGGGTTTTGCTTTTTAGCAAATGCACAATTTCAGATCAATACTTCTAGTTCTATTCAGGAGAGTTTTCGATTGGGAACAAAAAAGTTAGGTGCATTTTATGTCACTAAAATTGAGCAAAATAATAATGGAGAAAAGTCTAAAAAATGTATAATTAGGGGTAAGGAAATTGATTGTAATTTAATCTCAAAATGCCAAAAAGGGAATTGTGATGAATTAGAAAATTATTTAATAAAAAATAAGATTCTAGAAATTACGAATACTCCACAACAAAATAAATCTGTAAAGCAGGGCAATAAATCAGGCTATTATATTTCAGGATATACAGACAAAAACAAACTATATGTAGGAGAGCAGATTTATGTTGAATATAGCTTTTATATAAAGAAATCGGAATTAGCTAGAAATAGGACTTACCTTATCCCTCCAGATATTGGGAGGCCAGAAACAAATTTTAATGGATTTTGGGTGAAAGAAAAGCCTGTTAAGACAGGGAGGGACAGAGATTGGAAAGAAGATGGAGAATATATAAAAACAATTATTTATCGTGGGACACTCACTGCCCAAAAGAGTGGAAAATTAATTCTCGACCCTACTGTATTAGAGTTTGTATACAAAAGAAGAAATACTCGTAAAGTTAATTCAAAATCAATTAGCCTAACAGTTGAGCCTCTTCCTAGCCCTCCAGCAAATTTTAATGGCGCTGTAGGAAATATGAGCGTCAAATCAGAAATAGATAATACGATTATCAATGCTAATGAGGCTATTACTTATAAGGTAATAATTACAGGAACAGGAAATATTGAACTCATTGAACCTTTAGCAATTGAATTTCCGGAAGATTTTGAAGTATATGATCCTAAAATTACAGACAAAATTTTTGATGGAGGGCGAAAAAGAAGTATTAAAACATTTGAATATTTACTTATCCCAAGATACAAAGGAGAATACATAATTCCAAGTGCAAGTCTGATTGTTTACAATCCGAAAAGCAAAAAATACGAAACCAAAAAAACCCCTCAGCATAATTTAATAATAAAAGCTAACACCAATACTGAGGATGAAAACTCAACAATAAATCAGCAAATAATAAAAACTGAGAAAAAAGATATTCATTATATTTTCACAACAACTAAGCTGAAAGAAATTCGTGATAATATCTTAAATAAAAATCTCTTTATTCTAATCTTCTTTTTACCA
>Ga0206678_10002945_pt1 | contig 10718 bp, 11 predicted proteins | sample M180m12015metaG_FD_155453 | JGI IMG/M metagenome (GOLD analysis project Ga0206678, IMG submission 155453) | Ammonia-oxidizing marine archaeal communities from Monterey Bay, California, United States - M1 80m 12015 | ecosystem: Environmental > Aquatic > Marine > Intertidal zone | place: USA...
AAACCCTAAATCATCTACATTACTTTGATTAAGTGTTGATATATTAGCAGCATTCCAATGAGTAACACCATTTAATAATGCGCCCTGAGGATATACTAGAATTATTCCATTTCCTTCTGCTATATCAACTAAGTTGCTAAGATCAAAAAATTGATCTGCTTGTTGACTATATCCATGAAAGTTAAAAATAACAGGATTTTTCCTTGAACCAATATTTTTAGGGATATAAAGCAGAAACTCTCTCTCTAAACCATCATGATCAATATAGAAATTTGACAAACCAACAAAAGTTCTATAGTCAATAGAATTAGAAGATTGTTCAGATATTATATCATCAGAATTATTTTTAGAACAACTTATAATAAATAGAAGAGAAATTAAAAATATTAATCTTACTATTCTCATCGTGAACTTTCTCATATTTATTTATAAATCCTGTAAAGTATTACTATTATTGAGAGCCGATACCGAGAGTTGAACTCGGGGCCTCTTCCTTACCAAGGAAACGCTCTACCCCTGAGCTATATCGGCAATTGTAGAGCGGGAGACGGGGGTCGAACCCGCGACATTCAGCTTGGAAGGCTGACGCTCTACCAACTGAGCTACTCCCGCATTAATTTGTGGGGAGAGCAGGATTCGAACCTGCGAAGTTAAAAACAACAGTTTTACAGACTGCTCTCGTTGGCCACTTGAGTATCTCCCCTAAAATCAAAATTTCAAAGAGCCGATGGAGGGACTCGAACCCACGACCTGCTGATTACAAATCAGCTGCTCTAGCCAGCTGAGCTACATCGGCTTGAAACAAAACCGATTGCAAAATAAATGCTTTTTTTGCCCCAATCAAAGCAATAATCTAAAATAATGAATAAAATTGCTACTTTGCTCTAGGATGTGTTTTCTGAAAAACTTCTTTTATTTTTTCCATACTTGTATGGATATAAATTTGAGTAGCAGATAAACTTGCATGACCTAAAAGCTCTTTAATAGAATTTATATCAGCGCCCTCATTAATTAAATGAGTTGCAAAACTATGCCTTAATACATGAGGAGTCTTTTTAGTTTTAGATGAAACCAATTTAAAATATTCTGAGACAGTTCTATAGACAAATTTTTCAGATAATTTATCTCCTTTATTTGATAGAAATACTAAATCATAATTTAATTTAGAAATTACATTATTTCTTTCAGTTATATATTCTTGAAGTAAATTTCTGATTTTTGGTAAAAGAGGAATTATTCTTTCTTTATTCCTTTTTCCTAAAACTTTAACTGTTCCAGATTTTAAATCAAGATTGCTTTCTTTTAACTCTATAAGTTCAATCCTCCTAACACCAGTGAAATAGAAAAATGAAATGATTGTCTTTTGAAGTTTACCCTTATATGTATTAGGAAAATAATTACTGTCTAATAAAGAAGTAATCTCTTCTTTAGAGAAGGGAACCTGGATCTTTTTTTTCTGCTTTAAAGGCATATGCTCTTCTAAAGGAGATATTTTTATTGAATCAATTTTTATCAAAAACTTATAAAATGATTTAAGAGATGATATTTTTCTATTAACCGTTCTATTAGAATTACCATTATTAACCAACTCTACTATCCAAGACCTTATTATTGAATAATTAGATTCCCCAATATTCATGTTATCGAAATTCGATTTCGAAAACTTTTCGAAATCTTTTAAATCTGTAAAATAAGCTTTAATCGTATTTGGAGAATATGATTTCTCAAGATTTAAGTAATCTATAAATTTATTAATTATCATCTACATCAAATTTACGATGTATTTGAAAAAGTTTGAGGTAATTAAAGGTTTTCTTGATCTTTAAGTTTTTGAACATAACGAGCCTTAAGAATCTTTGTTCTATGTTCAACAGATGGCTTAACAAATTGCTTTCTCTCTTGTAATGATCTCTTAACACCAGTCTTATCAAATTTCCTTTTGAATCTCTTAAGAGCTTTATCAATATTTTCGCCGTCTTTAATAGGTATAATTAACATCCAGTTCTATTTTGGTGGCAAATATAAAGAATTGTATTTAATCTTTGCTAGATTTTTTTGCTGAAATTGCATTAAGATACTTTTCAAGCTCTTGTCTAGCTTTTGGGTATAATATAAATAAACCTATCATATTTGGAAAAACCAAAGCAAGAATCATTGCATCAGAAAATGCCCAAACAGATGACATATCCCCTGCAGCACCTATAACTATAAATATTAAGAATATAATTTTATATGTTAGATCTGAAACTTTTCCTTTTCCAAACACATACACCCAAGACTGAAGACCATAATATGACCATGAAATCATAGTAGAGAGAGCAAATAAAACAACTGCTAAAGCTAAAAATGGACCAGAAAAAGAAATATATTCAGAAAAAGCTGCAGATGTCAAGCCAGCACCTTCTAACTCTTGACCTCTTACCATAACAGCTGTTGAACCTTCAACAAGGTTTCCATAAGTAAATAAGCTATTATCACCATTAAATATTATAATAACAAGGGCTGTCATTGTACAAATCACAACTGTATCAATAAATGGCTCAAGAAGCGCCACAATCCCTTCAGATGCAGGGTAACTTGTAATTACAGCTGAATGTGCAATTGATGCAGAACCAGCACCAGCCTCATTTGAAAAGGCAGCTCTTCTAAATCCTTGAACTAAAACACCTATAAATCCACCAACAGCAGCAGTGGGGGCAAAAGCCTGATTAATAATCATTGCAAAAGCATCATCAACAACTGATAAATTAGTAAAAATAATATATAGACAGGCGAGGACATACATAACTGCCATAAATGGTACAATTTTTTCAGTTACAGAAGCTATTCTTTTTATTCCTCCAATTATAATTATACCAACCACTATCATCATTATTATTCCAATAATTGTCCTAGCGCCACCACCGCTAATACCAAAAAGACTAACCATTTGCAAAGCAGCTTGATTTGACTGTGCAGCATTTCCACCACCAAAGGAAGCCCCTATACATAAAATCGCAAAAATTACAGCAAGTGTCTTTCCTAATTTTGCAAAGCCTCTTTCCTTTAAACCTTTTGATAAATAATACATTGGACCACCATAAACTGTTCCATCTGAACCAACATCCCTATACTTAACTCCAAGTGTACACTCTACAAACTTTGTTGACATTCCAATCAATCCACATAATATCATCCAAAAAGTAGCACCAGGACCTCCGATTGCAATAGCCATAGCAACACCGGCAATATTACCATTCCCAACTGTACCAGAAACTGCAGTTGCTAAAGCTTGAAAATGACTTACTTCTCCCTTTTGGGATCTATCATCATCAAGATCATCATATCTTCCCATTACAGTTTTAACTGAAAGTCCAAAGCGTCTTATATTAATAAAGCCAAAGTAAAATGTAAAAAATATAGCTCCACCAACTAATAAAAAGATTATAGTTGGAATTCCTGTACCAAAAAATTCATGTAAAATAAGTCCTTCCCAAAAACTTGATATAGGCTGGAATGCTTCATTTATTCTTTCATCTAATCCTATTTGATCTTGAATATCCATAATTATAAATCAAAAACTGTTTTTCTGTTAATTATTAATAAATCTTTTATTTTGAATAAAAAAGCAAAGGTCAAATATAGAATAAATCCTAGGACAACAGTAAAAAAAGAAAGATAAATAAAAAACATTCTTATGTTTCTTGGGTATACACCTATAGCCTGAGACAATCTTTGACAAACATTCATTCCATACTTTTCAAAAAATCTATATATTTTTTTCATTTATTAATCTTAAACTATCGGGCCACCCCATTCGGAAATTCCTCCTAATAAATTATAAACATTATTAATTCCAAATGTTTTCATTATTTGACATGCTTGAACACTTCGAACTCCTGAATGACAATAAACATAATAGTTTAAGTCTTTATTAAGATTTTCTATACCCTCTAAAAAACTTTTAGGGTTTTTAATATCAATTAATGTTGAATTAGGTATATGAGATTCATCATATTCCTCTTGAGTTCTAACATCAAGAAGAAATGCCTTATCATCATTTTCTAACTTTTTTGATAACTCTTGTTGATTTAAATCTATCATTTAAAATTTTTTCGAATTTAATTTAAAATTATTAATAAAATAAGTTTCATTTAAGAAAAATTTGTATGAGTTCTTTATTATTATATATTTGTAGCAATGAAAACTAATAATTTTGTTTGGTGGATTGGGAATAGTTAACTGTTCGTGAATGAACCTTACATTATATATTATATAGGCTTGTCTCGCGACAAGCTTTTTTTTTGCAATTATGAGAAAATATAAATTAAATACTTATCATAAGAAGATTATAGCTGATACTATAACTCCTGTTGAAGTTTATCTTAAAATAAGAGATGTTTTTCCTAATAGCTTGTTACTTGAAAGTAGTGATTACAGGTCTTCAAACAATAACTTCTCTTTTATATGTTTTAATAAAATCGGATCTATAAAGATCAAGGATTTTGTTTTAGAAGAAAAATTTCCAGATGGAAAGACCTCATCAGAAAAATTAAAACAAAGTCCAAATATCCCTGACATCATTCATAAATATTTAGACAAATTTGATATAGATAATAATGAACACAAATTTATTAATAATGGGTTATTTGGTTTTATTTCTCATGAATCTGTTAAATATTTTGAGAATATTTCTTTATCTGAGGATAAAAAAGACCTTGATATTCCAGATATATTTTATGGCTTATACCAGAATATAATAGCTATCAGTTTGTTTAATCATGAGGCTCATATTTTCTGTAATTCATTTCATAAAGAAAATAATATAGAAACTATAGAAAATCTATTAATTTCAAAAGCCTACCCTATTTATAGCTATAATAATATTGGAGAAAAAACTTCTGATATATCAGATGATGATTTCATGGAGTATGTAAGAAAAGCAAAATCCCATTGTAAAAGAGGAGATGTATTTCAACTAGTTCTATCAAGAAGATTCAAACAAAAATTTAAAGGTGATGAATTTAATGTATATAGATCTTTAAGGTCAATAAACCCTTCACCTTATCTATTCTTTTTTGATTATGGTGATTTTAAAATATTTGGCTCTTCACCTGAGGCTCAAATTATAATAAATGATGGATTAGCAGAGATTCACCCAATTGCTGGTACTTTCAAAAGAACTGGCAATGATGAAAATGACAATATAATTGCAGAAAAGTTATTTAAAGATCCTAAAGAGAATTCAGAACATGTTATGCTAGTTGATCTTGCAAGAAATGATCTTGGAAGAAGTGGAAACGATATTAAGGTTGAAAAAAATAAAGAAATCCAATTTTATTCACATGTAATTCATTTAGTTTCAAAGGTTACTGCTAGATTAAAAAAGAACTCTAAAACTTTTCAAGTTGTTGCTGACACATTCCCTGCAGGGACATTAAGCGGTGCCCCTAAACATATGGCTCTTAAATTAATTGATAAGTATGAAAAAGTTAATAGAAACTTTTATGGAGGGGCTATAGGGTATATTGATTTTAAAGGGAATTTTAATCATGCAATTATTATTAGATCTTTTTTAAGTCAAAATAACCTATTAAATTATCAAGCTGGTGCAGGCATTGTTATTGATTCCCAACCTGAAAAGGAGCTACAAGAAGTTTATAACAAACTAGGTGCTCTAGATAAAGCTTTAAAAAATGCAGAATTAATAAAATGAAAAAAGTATTTCTTATCGACAACTATGATTCCTTTACTTACAACCTAGTATCTTATTTAGAAGAGCTAAATTGTGAAGTATTAGTTAGGCGTAATGATAATCTAGACATTAAGGAAATTAATAATTACGAGAATATAGTAATCTCTCCTGGACCAGGTATTCCTAGTGAATCTGGAGATTTAAAACAAGTTATTTCAAAGTATTGTACATCAAAAAACTTTTTAGGAGTCTGTCTTGGACAACAAGCTATAGCTGAAGTATTTGGAGGGGAGATTAAAAATTTGGAAACTGTTTACCATGGAGTTGCAACCGAAATTGAAATTATAAAAGATGATCTTATATTTTTAAATCTTCCCAAAATAATTTCTGTTGGAAGATATCATTCGTGGATAGTAAAATCTCCATTGCCAAATGATCTAGAAGCAACATCTTTAGATAAAAACGGTAACATCATGTCGTTAAGACATAAAAAATATAATATAAGAGGGGTTCAATTCCATCCAGAGTCAATTCTTACTCCAAATGGAAAAGAAATGTTAAAAAATTGGGTAAACAATTCATGAAAAATATTATAAATAGGCTAACAAAATATCAAACACTTTCTAAAGAGGAGGCAAAAAAAATGATTATTGATATCTCTGAAGGAAAGCTAAATAACAGTCAAATATCAAGTTTTTTAACTGTTTATATGATGAGAAATATAACTCTCGATGAGTTGGAAGGGTTCAGAGAAGCGCTTCTTAATCTTTGTATACATATAGATTTAAATCAGTTTGATGCAATAGATCTATGTGGAACAGGTGGTGATGGAAAAGATACTTTTAATATTTCAACCTTAGCTTCATTTGTAACTGCTGGAGCAGGAGTAAATGTAGCAAAACATGGAAATTATGGTGTTTCTTCTAGTTGTGGTTCAAGTAATGTATTAGAACATCTTGGAATTAAATTTACAAATGATGAGAATAAGCTTCAGGAATCTATAGATAAATCTGGAATTTGTTTCCTACATGCTCCATTGTTTCATCCTGCTATGAAAAATGTTGCTCCTGTCAGAAAAGAGTTAGGCTTAAAAACATTCTTTAATATCTTAGGACCATTGGTTAATCCTTCTAAACCAAATAAACAAATTGTAGGGGTTTTTAGTCTTGAGCTTGCTAGAACTTATAATTACTTTTTCCAAAAAACTAATAAAAAATATAGTATAATATATTCATTAGATGGGTATGATGAAATATCATTAACTGGGGAAACTAAAATATATAATAATCATAAAGAATTTATTTTAAAACCTAAGCAACTAGGTTTGGTTGCAATTAACTCAAATGATATAATTGGAGGGAATGATGTTGATTCTTCAGCAAAAATTTTCATGAATGTTCTAAATGATAATGCAACAGAGAGTCAAAAAAATGTTGTTTGTTGTAATGCAGCAATTGCAATTTCAACATCTAAAGAAATCAGTTTAATTGATGCTTTTAGCCTTGCAAAAGAATCTATTGATTCCAGAAGTGCATTAAAATCATTTGAAACACTTAAAAAAATTAATCAATGAATATTCTAAGTGAAATTGTAAAGCATAAAAAGAATGAATTGATAACTCAAAAGCTCAATTATTCAATCAAAGAATTGGAACAAAGTGAATGGTTTAAAATAAAGTGTAAGTCTCTTAAAAGCTCTGTTTTATCAAGTAAATCAGGTATTATTTGCGAATTTAAGAGAAGATCCCCATCTAAGGATGTTATTAATAATTATAGTAAACTGGAAGATATTGTTACTGGATATGAAAAAGCTGGAGCATCAGGAATATCTATATTAACTAATGAAAAATATTTTGACGGCTCAACTAATGATATAAAAAAAGCTTCAAAAGTTATATCCACACCTATTTTAAGAAAAGAGTTTATAGTTGATGAGTATCAGATTATAGAATCTAAATCCATTGGAGCTGATTCAATTTTATTGATTGCTTCCATTCTGTCTCAGAAAGAAATTCATGATTTTTCAAGTCTTGCAAAAAATATTGGCCTAGAGGTTCTTTTAGAAGTTCATTCAAAGGAAGAACTTGAAATATCTATAAATGATAATATTGATATTATTGGGGTTAATAATAGGGATCTTAATAATTTTAATGTAGATATAAAAAACAGTTTAAATATAATTGATCAAATCCCTTCAAGCTTTGTAAAAATATCAGAAAGTGGGATAAATAGTCCTGCTTCTATAGTTGAGCTTAAAAAAGCAGGATTTGATGGTTTTCTAATAGGTGAATATTTCATGAAATCTGATTCACCTAATGATTTAGCTACTGAATTTATTAATCTTGTTGAAAATGAAATTTAAAATTTGCGGACTTAAAGAAAAAGCTAATATGCTTGATGTATCAGAATTAGAACCAGATTACATTGGTCTTATATTTTGGAGTAGATCTAAACGGTATGTAAAGGGATCAAGTCCTGAATTACCAAATGATATCAAAAAAACAGGAGTTTTTGTTGATGAAAATTTAGAAGAAATAAAAAATAAGATTAAAGAACACTCTTTAAGGGCTATTCAACTTCACGGAAACGAGTCTCCTTCTTTTTGTAAAAATTTAATGTCTTCAGAAATTGAGGTTATTAAATCTTTTAACATTGATAGTGAATTTGATTTTTCTATAGTTAATCAATATAAAACCAGTTGTAACCTATTTTTATTTGACACTAAATCTGATCTACCTGGAGGAAGTGGTGTTTCTTTTGATTGGAATTTATTAATAAAATACAAGCTGGATAAGCCTTTTTTTCTTAGTGGGGGAATTGGTATAGATTCTACAGAACAAATTATAGATTTATTCAGTAAAAATCTTCCAATTCATGGTATAGATGTTAATAGCAAATTTGAAAATGAAGATAATCTAAAGGATGTTGCTAAATTAAAAGAATTTAAAAAGATATTAAGATTATGAGATATAAAGTAAGTGTTGATGGTTTTTATGGTGAATATGGAGGGGCATTTGTTCCAGAAATGTTATATCCAAATCTTGAAGAGCTAAAAAGTAATTATGAAAAAATTATAGATGAAGAAGAATTCAAAAATGATTATAATAAACTTTTAAAAGAATATGTTGGAAGGCCTACGCCATTATATTTTGCTAGTCGACTTTCAAAAAAATATAAAACTAAAATATATCTTAAAAGAGAAGATTTATGTCATACTGGTGCACATAAAATAAATAATACTATTGGTCAAATATTACTGGCCAAAAAACTTGGTAAAAAAAGAATAATTGCAGAAACTGGTGCTGGTCAACATGGAGTTGCAACTGCAACAGTATGTGCTTTAATGGGAATAGAATGTGTTATTTATATGGGATCAGTGGATATTAAAAGACAATCTCCTAATGTTGCTAGAATGAAAATGTTAGGCGCATCAGTTATTTCTGCAGAGTCTGGAAGCAAAACACTAAAAGATGCAACAAACGAAGCAATAAGGGACTGGATAAATAACCCGCTTACCACCCATTATATAATTGGATCCGTAGTTGGACCACATCCATATCCAGATATGGTTGCAAGATTTCAATCTGTTATCTCAAAAGAAGTAAGGGAACAGCTTCTAAAACTAGAAGGAATAGAGAATCCAAATTATCTAATTGCAAACATTGGTGGGGGTAGTAATGCTGCAGGACTTTATTTTGATTATCTAGAGAATAATGATGTTAAGATTATATCAGTAGAAGCAGCTGGAAAAGGAATACATTCAGGAGAAAGTGCTGCTACATCTGTTTTAGGGAAAGTGGGTATAATTCATGGTAGCAAAACATTATTAATGCAGACGAATGATGGTCAAATCATTGAACCTTATTCAATTTCTGCAGGATTAGATTATCCAGGGGTTGGGCCCCTTCATGCTCATTTACTAGAAAGTAAAAGAGCCGAGTTTATTTCAATTACAGACAATGATGCTATGCTTGCTGGGTTGGAGGTTTCAAAACTTGAAGGGATAATACCTGCAATAGAAACAGCTCATGCTTTTGCAGCATTTAAGTACCTAGATTTTAAATCAGATGACATTGTTGTGGTTAATTTCTCTGGAAGAGGAGATAAAGATTTAAACACTTATATTAAATACTTTAATTTATAATGAATAGAATAGATAAAAAATTACAAGAAGAAGGAAAATTATTATCCATATACTTTACAGCTGGGTATCCTAATTTGAATGATACATTAGATATTATCTTAAAGCTTCAAGAATCTGGTGTAGATATGATTGAAATAGGTTTACCATTTAGTGATCCTTTAGCTGATGGTCCAACAATTCAGGATAGTTCTACTCAAGCAATTAAAAATGGAATGAATACAAATGTATTGTTTGATCAGCTAAAAAGCATCAGAGATAAAGTCTCAATTCCTTTAATTATAATGGGGTATTTTAACCCTATACTTCAATTTGGGGTTACGGAATTTTGCAAAAAATGTAATGAAACTGGAATTGATGGATTAATTATACCTGACTTACCAATTGATTATTACGAAGAAAATTATAAAGAAATATTTGAAAAATATGAACTTTATAATATGTTCTTAATAGCTCCTCAGACTTCAGATGAAAGAATAGAAAAGATTGATTCTATATCTGATGGTTTTATTTATATGGTAAGTTCTTCAAGTATAACAGGATCAAAAGACTCATTTAGTTCTAAACAGTTAGAATATTTTGATAGAATAGAAAAGATGAATCTTAAGACTCCTAGAATTACTGGATTTGGTGTTGGAAATAAAGAGACATTTAATGCTGCGGTCAGTTATTCTAAAGGAGCGATTATAGGTTCAGCATTTATAAAAAATATAGAATCTAAAGGTGTTGAGTCAATAGCTGACTTTATTTCATCTATAAGGTCTTAAATTATATAATCTACTCCCAAGCTCTTTTTAAAAATTGAATAAAATTTTTATTCATTATTTTTTCTATATCAATTTTTGAAAAACCTTTTTTTTCAAGCATTGCAGGTACTTTTTGCAGGTCTGCAATTGTGTCAATA
>Ga0206678_10002949_pt1 | contig 10707 bp, 8 predicted proteins | sample M180m12015metaG_FD_155453 | JGI IMG/M metagenome (GOLD analysis project Ga0206678, IMG submission 155453) | Ammonia-oxidizing marine archaeal communities from Monterey Bay, California, United States - M1 80m 12015 | ecosystem: Environmental > Aquatic > Marine > Intertidal zone | place: USA...
AATAATGTGACTTTAATGGTCCACCCAGGTGACGCAGAAAGTTTAGTATACATAAAAGGGCATAGTAACAAAATTCGGGCATTAGAGGCAGAAATACTTAAGAATAGTGAAATCAATTTGAGATGATTGTCACCATAAAAGAAATTTTAAACAATAAAGATGTAAAAAAGTTTTTTTACTTTATTACCATCTGCTGTTCCATTGGGGCTGCACTCCAATGGCTTGCCTTACCTTCGATTGACCACGATGAATTAGAAGCTGTAAGATGGGGAGCTACAAAAAGCTGGTTTGTAGATAAACATCCACCCTTAGTTGGAATAATATCATTTTGGTGGGCGAAATTAACAAATTTTTCAAATTTAGCATTTTTTATTTTATCTAAGATAAATGCAATCTTAGCGATATTTGTTATATATTCGCTAAATAGGTGTTTTCTATCAATACATCACGCATTAATTTCAACATCTGCCTATGCCTCCACATACGCCTATATAGTCTTAATGGGCCAATTAGACGCAAATGGGATGTTACATGCTTTGTGGCCTCTATTCTGTTTATATCTCTGGAAGTCAGTTTGTAATGACAAATACCATGACTGGCTTGCTCTAGGAGCCATCAGTGCCTTAACAATCCTCGGTAAATACCAATCCATCCTTCTGTTAATTACTGCATTCTTAATGATCCTATCAACAAAAAGGTTTCGCCATTATTTGTTTAAATTAAAATTTTTATTTTCATTAACTTTCTTTCTCATAATACTTTCCCCCCACATGTATGCGTTTTATAAATCTGATTATTCAATGGTTAATTATGTTCTATCGAGAGGAAATAATGTTAATAATACTTTTACAGGAAGAATGTCTACGCTATCGTTTATTGGAACACAATTTTTAACACTCTTGTTTGGTTACTTTATATTGCTGTGGAGTTTACGTTACAACTTAACTTTAAAAACCCTTCAAACTAAAATTGGATCACTAAATAATAAACTATATTACTTGATTTTTTTTGGTTTAATTCTACCACTCAGCCCAATTTTATTATCATTAATAAGTGGAGTTACACTGTTAGGAAGTTGGGGTTTAGTATCATGGTTTCTTCTTCCAACTTTAATTTTATACGTATTTGGTAAAAACAATAAAATCTTAAAGTTAACACCCTACTTATATTTTGTTCCATTTTACTTGCTAATCACTAGCTTTGTTATCATTTTAAACAACTTCTACCCCATAGCAAAAGCTACGCCTACTCCATTTGCAGTTCAAAAAATTGAAGAGGAGTGGTTTTTGAAAATAAATAAAAACCTACATACAGTGATTACAAATTCAAGACCTGCACAAGGCATGGCTTTTTATAGCATTTCAAAGCCTCAGATAATTTATGGAGAAAACCCAAGTGATTTTTCATGGATCTTAAATAGCAAGGGATGTACTGTTGGACCAACATTAATAATTTCAGAGCAAAATCAGGCTGGAAACAAGTTTATTAATAAATTGATAAGTGATTTTGGAAAACCAACATTTTATAAATCAATTAACGTTGAACCTCTTAGGTATAAACTTACATTAACTACCAATTTAAAATTTCAACTAGCTGGGTACTCAAAACCTATTTGTTTTGATTAGTTATTTTTTTAGCACTAAAGCAAAATCGGCTCTGGTTATGTCCAAAATTTAAAGGTTCCATTTTAGCCCTAAAGTGTGATTTTGACATAAGATTAATAAAATCTTGAGAAGAATATAAAGACAATCCTAAATACCTTCTTAAACTTCGATAGTCAGAAAGATAAGTTTTAAACAATCCAAGTAAAGCAAAAAAGAAGAACCCATTTTTAAAACTAAATTTTAAAAGGCTAGATATATCTGCCCATATAGGAAGATTTTTAGGGATAATATCAGCTATTATTAACTTTCCACTATTTTTTAAAACACGATGAAATAAAAGTAACACTTCCTCAGTTTGCTCAGAATTCAAATATTGAAAAACCGAATTAACCAAAATTAAATCAACACTACCATTTTTTAAAGCATCACAATCAGACATACCTAATACCTTAATCGATTCTTGCTCTGAGGTTTTTATTTGTAGTTTTTTCCGGATGTTTTCTGAAGTATCCACTAATATTAATTTTTTGCAGCTTTCATTTAATTTCAAGGCGTATAGAGCTTCTCCACATCCAAAATCCAAGACTGAACAATTGTTTTTGGGCAGCCAATTCAAAATATCACTGAAAATCTTATCTGAATGAGCTAGTTTGTGTTTCTCATTTACATAGATCGAATGATTGCCATTCCAAAAATCAATCCAAGATGTCAACTAAGCGATCCTTTCTTTTAAATAAGATATTAAAGAACACCAATTTAAATATAAACCATTTCTTTTAAAATTACTCGCAATGCAATTTCGTAAATTACTATTTACTTTTTAAATAACTTTTTTAATTTAGACGAAAACCCGTGGCGCCCTTGTTCTCGTTCAACCACTGCATCATTCAAAACCCAGTTAAGTTGTATTGCTCGTCGCTCCCCTTCAAAGCTATGATGTCCGTGCCACGAATTATCAGAGCGTTTAAATATTAAAAGGGTCCCACCTTTTGGCTCTATCTCATCGAAATAATCTTCTAAATCAGTACCGCTATTTAGAAGACGAAGACGACCGTTGTCACTTGGCCAATTATCATCATTCATATATAGTAACACTGTGATGACTTTTGTCTTACTATCCGTATGAATTTTTCCATCTTTTGCTCGACAGTATCCTCGAACAGTATACATTGTTGGATAATCTTTTAAACTTACTTTAAATTTATTTTCAATAACCTTTCTAAAATCATTTCCAAGTAGTTCTTCCATTAAAAGTTTAAATCCACCATATATTTTCAAGCCATTAGGCGGATGAGAACCAGGGCCTGGCACCACAGGGTAGTCTTTTCTTGCCTTATCTAAAAATTGATTACTTATAAAGTTTTTTAAAACAATATAATTATAAGGTTTAGTATTAATTTCCGAATTTTTGAGCTCAGTAAGGTTTAGCATTATCAATTCCGATACATTTGATTTAATCTATCATATAAGTACGACAAATATACAGATTTAAAAAATACGAACAAGTTACTAAGTACAAGATTTTTAACAATAAAGTAACATGTCTATTTTTAAATTTTAAAATATCGAGTTATAGTTTAAAAATACCTTTTCTTTAAGACATTCCAATGCTCTAACAGTAATAACATATTTCAGATTCTTTAAGGAGAAATTAAATGGCTGGTTCTGTAAATAAAGTAATTATCGTTGGCAATTTAGGTAGCGACCCGGAAGTAAGAACATTTCCATCAGGTGGTAAGGTTTGTAATTTTAGCGTCGCAACATCCGAAAGATGGAAAGACAAAAATACTGGCGAGAATAGAGATAGGACTGAATGGCACAGAGTGGAGATCACTTCTGAACCTTTAGTGCGGATTGCTGAACAATATCTTAAAAAGGGATCATCAGTTTACATAGAAGGTCAATTGCAAACCCAAAAATGGCAAGACCAATCTGGACAAGACAAATACACAACTAAAGTAGTAATGCGGCCCTATAGCAGCCAATTGACAATGCTAGGAAGCAGAAACGATAGCAGCAATAATGATAGCTTTAATAGTGGTGTCGAGCAAAGCAGGTATGATCAAAATTCCACGAATATAGAGGGAAGCGGTAACCAAACAAATTTATCTAGTGATTTAGATGATGAAATACCTTTTTAAACAGTATGTTGCAGTGATTTTATAAAGAAGAATTTATAAGAAAACTGCCTTAATATTTGTTGTTTTTGCAATAAATTTATATTTTCTTTATAACCAGTTTTAATTGCTAATACATATAGTATTTGCTATACTGATAACTACAAAATGTAGATAATTTAAGCTATAGGCGCAAGAATGAGTGACACTCCTGAAAACGACAACAATCTAACAGAAAATGAAACCCATTTTCATCAACATGATGGCCCCACTATAGCTATAGAAGACGAGATGAAAACATCATATCTAGACTACGCTATGAGTGTGATAGTTTCGCGTGCAATTCCTGATTTGCGAGATGGGCTAAAGCCCGTTCACCGTAGAATTCTATATGCCATGCATGAAACAAACAATACTTTTGACAAATCTTATCGAAAATCTGCACGACCTGTCGGAGATGTGATGGGTAAATATCACCCCCACGGCGATGGGGCAATATATGATGCACTGGTACGGATGGCTCAAGATTTCTCTATGTCACTTCCATTGTTAGATGGACAAGGTAACTTTGGATCGATGGATGGAGATAATGCAGCTGCAATGCGTTACACCGAAGTCAGGATGGAAAAAGTAGCTAATGCACTTCTTTCAGATATAGAAAAAGATACGGTTGATTTCCAAGATAACTATGATGGAAAAGACCGTGAACCATCCGTTTTACCTGCAAAATACCCGAATATGCTAGTAAATGGAGCCGGAGGAATTGCGGTCGGTATGGCAACTAATATTCCTCCACATAATTTAGGGGAAATTATTAATGCTACTTTGGCACTAATCGAAGAACCAGACTTAACTTCTGAAGCACTTACAGAGTATGTGCCAGCGCCGGATTTTCCAACAGGTGGTTTGATTTTGGGCTTAGGTGGAGCAAGAAAGGCATATACTGAAGGCCGCGGAAGCGTGATAATTAGGTCAAAAACCCAAATTGAGGAAATTAGGAAAGATAGGTTTGCCATAATTATATCTGAAATACCTTACCAAGTTAATAAGGCATCAATGATTGAGAAAATAGCCGAAATGGCTCGTGACAAAAGAATAGAGGGAATTGCGCACGTTCAAGATGAAAGTGATAGAACTGGCGTTCGAGTTGTCGTCGAATTAAAACGCGATGCAACAGCTGAAGTTGTACTGAACCAATTATTTAAATTTACGCCAATGCAAACAAGTTTTGGATGCAACATGCTTGCATTAAATGGTGGCAGGCCAGAGCAATTGACACTTCGAAGATTCTTGACAAGTTTTCTAAAATTTAGAGAAGAAGTAGTCGCACGAAGAACAGCCTTTGACCTGAGAAAAGCACGCGAACGAAGTCACATCTTATGTGGGTTAGCCGCAGCTGTTTCTAATGTTGATGAAATAGTAGCAACAATTAGAGCATCAGCTGATCCTGCCGAAGCAAGAGCCAAGTTAATGTCACGCAGATGGCCCGCGAAAGACATAATTGAATTTATACAACTCATAGATGATCCAACACATCCAATTAATGAAGATGGGAGCTATAATCTCTCTGAAACTCAAGCAAGAGCAATACTTGAATTAAGGTTACAAAGATTAACCGCAATTGGCGTAAAAGAAGTTACTGACGAGTTGCAGGAGTTAGCAGGTAAAATTCGTGAATTTTTGAACATATTACGTAGCCGTGATCGAATAATGGAAATTATTTCTGACGAACTTAAAGATATACAAGAAAATTTTGCAGTACCAAGGCGTTCGGAAATAATTGATTACATCGATAATATGGAGGACGAAGATCTTATTGAACGTGAAGATATGGTCGTAACTATAACTTCAGGTGGGTATATAAAGAGAACCGCCCTTGCAGAATACAGAGAACAAAAACGTGGTGGCAAAGGCTCACAAGGTATGACCACCAAAGAAGATGACGTAGTTACACAATTGTTTGTGGCAAACACTCACACACCTTTATTATTCTTCACAACTGACGGGATGGCATACAAACTAAAAACCTGGCGCTTACCAAGAGGTGGTAGAAATACAAAAGGGAAAGCAATAATTAATATTATTCCAATTAATCAGGGTGTGTCAATTGCTGCTATAATGCCAGTAGACGCACCAGAAGAAGATTGGGAGAATTTACAAATTGTGTTTGCGACTTCAAGTGGAGGTGTCAGAAGAAACGCACTTTCTGATTTTACAAATGTGAGATCTAACGGAAAAATTGCAATGAAGTTACCGGAGCATGTATCTTTGGTTAATGCTAGAATTTGCGACGAAAATATGGATTTTTTATTAACTACAGAATTGGGTAAGGCTATTAGATTTTCAGTAAATAAAGTAAGGATATTTAAAGGTAGAGATAGCACTGGTGTCAGAGGTATAAAACTCGCTGCTAACGATAATGTGGTATCGATGGCAGTAATTCACCATGTGGATGTAACAAGCGAAGAAAGGGCCGCATATTTTAGAATGCGCAGAGCAATAACTGGAGATGAAACAGGGGAAAATACAGAAACATCTTCGACGCTATCACAAGAACGCTATGCGGAGCTTTCTGCTATAGAAGAATGGATACTCGCAATTACAGCATCTGGATTTGGGAAACGCTCGTCTGCTCATGAATATCGAGTCAGTGGCCGTGGTGGACAGGGAATAACTGCAGCAAATCTAACACGTAGGGAAGACAAAATTGTTGCGAGCTTTACTGTGGAAGAAGAAGACCAAATCATGTTAGTTACATCAACCGGTCAATCAATCAGATGCCCAGTTCAAGGCATATCAAGACAAGGAAGATCTTCATCTGGCGTAAAAGTATTCAATACAGCTGAAGAGGAAAAAGTGGTCTCCGTTGCTTGGATCGCAGAACAAAACCAAGAAGATGATGAAAACGAGGGTGAAAACGAAAATTAATCTCAATCAATTTGTGAATTAAATACGTAAAATCCATTAGTTAGGTGTCTTTTTAAGCAAATGAAAAAATTATTACATATAATTGGAGCTGGAATGGCAGGCTCTGAAGCTGCGTGGCAAGCTGCAAATCAAGATATAAATGTTGTAATGTACGAGATGCGGCCAAAAATAAAAACCTTTGCGCATCAAACAGAAAATTTTGCTGAGATGGTATGCTCAAATAGTTTCAGATCAAATGATAGTGAAACCAACGCTGTTGGTCTATTACATTGGGAAATGAAGGTAGCCGATGGCCTAATTATTAAGACTGCAGAAAAATATCGATTACCTGCGGGCGGTGCTTTAGCTGTTGATCGAATGCTCCTATCAGAAGAAGTAACCACAAAATTAAAAAATCATCCCAATATAAAGTTTTCAAATGAAGAGGTGACTGACTTACCACCGTCAGAGGACGGAAAAACAATTGTTGCAACAGGCCCCCTCACCTCTAGCAAATTGGCGAATGCGATCTTGGAGATTACTGGACAGAACTCTCTTGCGTTCTTTGATGCAATTGCACCAATTATTCATACAGATAGCGTTGATTTAGGTAAAACATGGTATCAATCGAGATATGACAAAGGCGACACTGAAATAGAAAAAAAAGCTTATTTAAATTGCCCTATGAACAAACAACAATATGATTGTTTTATAGGTGCTCTTTTAGAGGCTGAGTATACTGAATTTAAACCTGGCGAGATCGACGAAACTCCATACTTTGAAGGCTGCCTACCAATCGAAGTAATGGCTCAAAGAGGCAAAGAGACGTTACGATTTGGTCCTATGAAACCGGTAGGACTAACAAACCCCCATAATCCAAGTGAGAAACTTCACGCAGTTGTGCAATTAAGACAAGATAACAAACTCGGTACACTTTTGAATATTGTTGGATTTCAAACTAAAATGAAATACGGATCGCAGCTAGAAGTTTTAAAAACGATCCCTGGTCTTGAAAATGCCAACTTTGCTCGATTGGGCGGAATACATCGTAATACTTTCATCAACTCTCCTAAACTCTTAGATCATGAAATGAGGTTAAAAACCCATCAACATGTACGTTTTGCCGGACAAATAACAGGAGTAGAGGGTTATGTTGAAAGTGCAGCGATGGGCTTATTAGCTGCTAGATTAGCAATAAATGAAATAAAAGGGAAGAAATCCGAGTTACCACCAATAGAAACCGCTACTGGATCCCTATTAAATCATATTACTAAAGGAGCAAATAAAGATACCTTTCAACCAATGAATGTAAACTTTGGACTTTTTCCATCAGTTTTAGGTGTAAAACATGGTCGCAGAAACCGTAAAGAACGATATCAGGCATACACCGAAAGAGCTAAACACGCGTGGTTAAATTGGCTAAAATAACTTAATTTAAAGGATAGTAAAAAGTGCCAACAAGATTTGCACCCTCTCCAACAGGATTTCTTCACTTAGGGCATGCATATTCAGCATTAACAGCATGGGAAATATGTCAAAAAAATGACAAGCGATTTATATTAAGAATTGAAGATATCGACTACCAAAGATGTAAACCAGAATATGAGCAAAGTATTTTGCAAGATTTAAAATGGTTAGGAATCACATGGGAAGAACCTGTTTTGAAACAAAAAGATAGATTAAGTACTTATAAAGAAGTAATTGAAATACTTTCATATAAAAAATTATTATATCCTTGCTCGTGTACGAGAAAGGATATCAATCAGGCCCTCTTAGCCCCACAAAACACATCTCCTATTACAAATTATCCTGGCACTTGTAGGCAGAGGTTGATGTCTGAAAAAAGTAAAACTGATAATATAAGGTTAAATATAGGTAAAGCAATGGGTTATATTGAAAATTTAAATCAAAATAATTTGACTTTTACCGACAATTTCTACAAAAAAACTAGATATCAAATAAATGAAGACTCACCATATTTGCAAGATGATATAATAATAGCAAGAAAAGACATTGGAACTTCATATCACTTGAGTGTTGTCGTGGATGATGCGTATCAGGATATAAGTCACGTAGTTCGTGGCGATGATCTTTTCTATTCGACGCCAATACAAAGATTGTTACAGGCTGTATTGGAACTACCCGAACCTATGTACCATCATCATAAGCTAATTAAAGATAACAATGATATTAAACTGGCAAAACGGCTTTTATCAAAGCCTTTGCGTAGCTATATTAATGAAGGGTTAACTATTACCAAATTGAAAAATAAATTTAATTTACAAATAAACCAAAAGGTATATTAACCTTTTGATATATATTAATTAATCATTTTAATGATAAAAAATAGTAAATGGCGCACAGTAAGTAAATGTCAAACGAAACAGATCTAATTGGCTTGTATTCATCAAGAATTTTAAACTTAGCGGCAAAAATTCCGCTAAATGAACGATTAGTGGATCCTCATGCAACAGTCAGAAAACATTCACCTATCTGTGGATCGACTGTAATAGTTGATATTAAGTTAATGAACGGTCTGGTTGTTGAATACGGCCAGGACGTTAAAGCATGCGCGTTAGGGCAAGCGGCCGCTTCCGTTTTAGGACGAAATATCATTGGTCTATCAATAAAAGATATTAAGACTGGTAAAGATCAATTGCACTGTATGTTGACAAATGATGGGCCAGTTCCAGATTCCCCTTTTGAAGGGTTTGAACCATTAAAGTCTGCCAAAACATATACGAACAGACACGCGTCGATTATGTTAGCAATAGAGGCTGCATTAGATGCAATAAGTCAGTGTAAATCTAACTAATAATTAATTAAAAAAATAGATGGAATATAGAGAACCGTCAAAAGTGAAAACACTATTAATCCACATGCAACCGAGTCGACTAATATGGTTTCACTTGAGCATTTAATTATTCTCTGCGTTTCTTTTATCATGGTTTGTTCTCCTTGTGTTCTATATAGTTATCAGCAATTGTAGAACATAACAAGAACAAATCTTAATATATAACTAACCTATTGAAATTAAATGAATAGAATTTTCTTTTTCCATTAAATACAGTAAGGTTATGGCTGCTCTACCTCGTTTTCCAGACAGGTTAGGATCTTGATTTAGTAATATTCGAGCATCCTGATGTGCGAGTGACATTAAATTAGCATGCGTATCCATGTCAGCAATTTTAAATTTTGGCAGTCCAGACTGCTCTAAACCAATTAAATCACCCCCACCACGCAACTTTAGGTCATTTTCGGCTATTACGAACCCGTCTTCAGTTTCCCTGAGTATAGATAATCGATTTATTGCTGCTCCACTCGTAGATCCATCAAATAGCAATAAACAACTACTCTCCACTGAACCCCGTCCTACTCTACCGCGCAATTGATGCAGCTGAGCCAAACCAAACCGTTCAGCATGCTCAATCACCATTATGGAGGCGTTTGGAACGTCTACTCCAACCTCTATAACTGTGGTCGCAACCAACACCTTAATTTTACCTGATACAAAATTTCTCATAGTTTCGTCTTTTTCTGACAGCTTTTGTTGACCGTGAATAATTCCTACTAAATCATCACTGAAAATTTTTCTTAGAATAGAAAATCTATCTTCAGCAGAAGTTAATTCTAAAACTTCACTTTCTGAAACCAAAGGACAAACCCAATAAATTTGCTTATCATCCTCAATAGCCTTCTTTAAGCGCTCAATAATCTCATTTAAACGATTACTAGAAATCAAAACTGTTTTTATAGGTTTTCTGCCAGTTGGTTTCTCATCAATAATTGAAAGATCCATGTCACCATATTGAGCTAATGAAAGAGATCTAGGAATTGGTGTGGCACTCATTACCAACACGTCAACAGCTCCACCCTTTTCTGTTAACTCCATGCGCTGCCTAACACCAAATCTATGCTGTTCATCAATTATACTTAATCGTAAATCACTATATACCACATCAGATTGAAAAAGAGCATGGGTACCAATTAAAATATCTATTTCACCAGATTGAAGTTTAGATAAAATTGCACCCCTTTGAACACCTTTATCTCTCCCGGTTAATATACCAATATTTAAA
>Ga0206678_10002962_pt1 | contig 10689 bp, 9 predicted proteins | sample M180m12015metaG_FD_155453 | JGI IMG/M metagenome (GOLD analysis project Ga0206678, IMG submission 155453) | Ammonia-oxidizing marine archaeal communities from Monterey Bay, California, United States - M1 80m 12015 | ecosystem: Environmental > Aquatic > Marine > Intertidal zone | place: USA...
TCTTTACCTCTTCCTTATTAAAAGTTCGTGCGTAAAACAATGCCGAAAGCATGTCTTGAGAATTGAAAGGGATTTTATAAGCAGTATCGTTATGTTTTACAATGCTATCAGAGTGATGAAAAAAATAGTTTTGTTTTTTACTGTAAGGGCCTTCATTAATATCCCTGATAAATTTTATTGGCAGGAGTTTTGATGTATCTATAAAGGTTTCATAAACATCTCTTACTTTAAAAAACCAATCAAAAAAATATGCGGTTTTTCCTTTACCAACTATGTGAAAAGTAGATGTGCTATCAATTAATTTTTCTTCAACTATTTCTAGCTCAGCATGGCCAACTATTATTGCTCCAAAAGAAACATCAAAAGCTGAATATTCACCAACTTGATATGGAATTTCTTTTTGAGGAAATGCTAAAAACGGGGTAAAGAGAAATATTAAAACTAATCTTTTAAACATTTCACAAATATACTGATTTCTTAGTTACTGAGGTATTTCGAAAAAGCAAATAGATCAGCTTCTTTAAAGTTATCTGCCATTAAATGCAAGCCTATTGGCAAGCCATTAGAATGTTTTCCTAAAGGTAAAGATATTGCAGGATTTCCAGCTAAATTAGCTTGAACTGTGAAAATATCTTCCAAATACATTACTGTAGGATCTGTTTGTTTCTTTCCAATTTCGAATGGAGTATGAGGAGTAGTTGGTGAAACAACAAAATCATATTCCTCAAACATCTCATTTGTTTTATCCTTAATTAATCTTCTGATTTTTTGAGCTTTAGTAAAATACGCATCATGATAACCAGCACTCAAAACAAAAGTTCCAAGCATAATTCTTCTTTTCACCTCCTCACCAAAACCTTCAGTTCTACTATTGATATAAGTACTTTCTAAATCCGTAATATTTTCACTTCTATAACCATAATGAACTCCATCAAAGCGAGCTAAATTGGAAGAAGCCTCAGCGGTAGTTAATACATAATAAGTAGGCACTAATAAATCTAAATATGGAAAAGAAATTGGCTCAACAATATGCCCTTCACTTTTTAATTTATCAATCTTATTTTCAATAAATTCTTTCACTTCAGGGTCTAGCCCTTTACGATTTAAACACTCTGAAATATAAGCTATCTTCTTTGGTTTATTATCAAATTTTGCTGTTGAATAATTATCAACATCCTTTTTAGAAACTGTACTGTCAAAATCATCTTTACCGGCTATTACTTCAAGTATTAAAGCAGCATCACTTACATTATTTGTAAGAGGTCCTATTTGGTCGAATGAAGAGGCATAAGCAATTAATCCATAACGAGAAACACGTGCATAAGTAGGTTTTAAACCAACAATACCGCAAAATGCTGCTGGCTGCCTAATTGACCCTCCAGTATCACTTCCTAATGCTGCCAAACAAAGCCCAGCTGCTACTGCTGCTGCTGACCCTCCTGAACTTCCTCCAGCTACTTTTGAATTGTCTAATGGGTTTTTTACAGTGCCATAAATAGTGTTTTCGTTAGCAGAACCCATTGCAAATTCATCACAATTTAAACGACCAATAATTATCGCATCTTCATCAATTAATCTTTGAACTGAAGTTGCAGTAAATAAAGATTCAAATCCATCTAAAATTTTTGATGAGGCAGATACTTTATGGTTTTTATAACAAAGGTTGTCTTTAATTCCAACAACCATTCCTGCTAACTTTCCAGCACTACAATTAGCTAGCTTTTCATCAACAAGCCTTGCTTGTTCCAAAACTTCATCAGAATACACCTCAATAAAAGCATTTAAATGTTGGTTTTCAGCAATATTCTGCAAGTAAGTTTTAGTAATCTCTACAACATTAGTTGTGTCATTATTTAGTGCATTTTGCACCTCATTGAAAGATTGGAAAGTTGTCAAATGCTTATTTATCTTTATCCTCTAGCTCATTTTCAACTTCTTTTTTTCCTTTTTTAAACTCACTAATACCCTGTCCTAAACCCTTCATTAACTCAGGTATTTTTTTTCCTCCAAATAATAATAAGATTGCAACAGCAATTAATGCTAAAGATGCTCCTCCAGGAATTGCTAATAATATCGGTTCCATAATTTTAAATTTTAATTCTCTGCAAATTTAGGCATTTTGATTTAATAGGCCTTATATAACCATTTAGAAGGATCGTTTTTATCATAACCCTTCCAAATTTCGAAATGTAATTCTGTTTTATTCTCAACTTCTTGAGTTAAAACAACACCTAATTTCTCCTTAGAAAGCACTTTATCACCAACCTTAACTGCTACTTCTTTTAAGCCAGAATATACTGTAAAATACTCACCATGATTTACTAAAATAGCTTTCCCTTCACCTTTTATAAAGAATATTCTGGAAATACTTCCATCAAAAACTACACGAACAACTGAATTTTTATCTGTTGCAATATCAATTCCATTATTAAAAGTTTCTACTCCCGAAAAAACAGCATGCTTTTGTTTCCCATATTGCTCAACAATTATTCCTTTTTCAAGAGGCCAAGGTAACATTCCCTTATTATTATTAAACTCTGATGAAAGAGCCAATGCCTCAGGGGTTAGCCCAAAACTATCATCACCATTTTTCTTTTTTGCTTCTTCTCTAGATTTCCTGATTTCCTCTTCAATAATTTTTCTTAATTTATCATCAAGCTCTTTTGACTTTTTCTGTTTATCTTGTAGTTTTTTCTTAAATAATCTTTCTGATTTACTTAATTTTTTTACTAATTGCTCTTTTTCATCTTTGGTAGAATTTACACTTTCCAATTCATCTTTTTTAGAAGAAACCAAAAAACCTTTAGTTGCAGACTCTTCAATTAATCTGTCTTTTTGTTGTGCTAGTTTTTCTTTCTTTATAGTTAGTTCTTCTTGGCTTTCAATAATTTTCTGAGATTGATTTTTACGGAAAGTTGTATATTGTTTTAAGTAAATAATTCGCTTATACGCTTGATTGAAATCATCAGAAGATATAATAAACATTAAATCATTTCTACTGCCCTTTTGTTTAAAAGCAGCATAAATCATTTTTGCATATTCATCTTTTAGGTTTTGTAAATTCTCCGCTTTCTTTAAAATAGACTCTTCAGTATCAATTATTGATCTTTCTGTCTTTTTTATCTGTTTATTAATTAAAGTAATCTCAATATGAAGAGTAATTAATAATTGTTCTTTACTTTTAATCTGAGATTCCAAAACCTTTAAATAATTTAAGGATTTAGTTTTATTCTTTTTTGTTTTATTTAAAAGCTCAGTAGTGTAGCTTATTTCTTTTTCAAGCTCTGTCTTTTGTTTTTTAAGCTCATCTTTAGTTTGAGAAAAAGAAGAAAAACTCAGCAAACAGCCAAAGAAAAATAATAAGAAATTATTTAATCTCAACATAAGAATCTGGTATTTTAAATGGGAATATTTGCTGGCTATTAAATTCTATTTTAGAGTAATTTAAAGTTGCTTCAAAACTTTCTTTTGATTTTATTTTTAAGGTGAATTCTTTAGGGAAATTATTTTCATTAAAATCAGAAAATGAATAATCTATCTTGTTTTCATCTTCTACTAAACTGGCATTGAGTATTCTATAAAAAGCAGAAATAGTATAGTTAAAATATTGAGAGTTTAAAGTGTAATGCTCATCTTTACTAAAACTGTATTTTTCTTTTACAACCCTAGTATTTGCAGTTATCATTTCCTGAACTTCATCAAAAGAAATTTCAGTTTTTAAGTAATCCTTTATGCGTGAAGATGATTTTATACACCAAGTTTTATTCCTTCGATTGATAAAGTAAATAGAGTCTGGAGTAATTTGAGCTCTGAACACTTCAATACCAAAAGGAGCACTGATATTAAGCCAAATAATACTGTCTTTTCTGTTTTTTACAGAAACATTAAGAGTTACATTTTGATCCTTATTTTTTAAATTAATTTTTCCTTTTAAGTACAGCCATTCAGGATAATTATTTTTTGCGTTTACTCTCGCTATTAACTCTTTATCATTTTGAGGAGGAACTGAAAAATCAACTTTATCAACCTTTTTTAGCCCACAAGAATGAAGCAGTAAAGAAATAATTAAAAGAGTGTAAATCTTATTCATAGAGCTTTCCTTCTGTAATTTTTTTAGATAATTTGTTAGATCCTTCACCTAATTCCTTAGCTCTTTTCCATTGCTCAACTGCCAACTTAACTTCACCTAATTTGTAAAGAATATCACCATAATGTTCAACAACAACTGCACTTTTATCACCGCCATTTGTAAGCGATTTTTGCATCCATATATTTGCATCTGCATAATCTCCCATCTCGTACAAAATCCAAGCGTATGTATCTTGATATGTTCCGTTATTTTGCTCCAATTCATTACACTTAAATGACATTGCTTTTGCTCTTTCCAGGTTTACTTTTCTAACAGAAAGATAATATGCGTAATTATTTAAGACCAATATATTGTTAGAATCAACAGCTAATACTTTTTCATAAAACACATCTGACAATTTATGAGCTTTAGTTGCATGATAAACATCAGCTAATGAAGAGTAAAATTCTAATAATAAATTCTGATTATCAATTACAAACTCAACTCCCATTTCAAGTGAATTAATAGCATCATCATAATTTTTAAACCTCTTATTAGAAACACCATTAAAGTAATAAAACAGTGGATCAGTTGGGAAATACTCTAGAGCCTCATTACTGGTTTTAAGCAATCCCTCAAAGTCATTTTGTTCTGCTTGAATAAACAAAACTTGACTCCATATCTGTGACTTACTTTTATCTTGTTCTAATATAGATAAATATTGCTCTTTTGCTTCTTGAAACTGATTATCAGTATACAATATATCAGCATAAACTGATCTTGCTTTTATATCATTAGGGTGTACGGAAATCATAATTTCAGAAAGTTCATGAGCTTGTAAACTCATCTCAGGATTTAGCGCTATTAATTGATAATAAGAAATCAAAATTCTAACCTTGGTGTCAATATTTAACTTTGTGCTTTTGAAAGCAAGTTTTAGCTCATTATAAGAAGTTTCATTTTCTCCATTTTCCCTATAGTAATCAGCTAGGGTAAGGTGGATTCTTCCATTTTCAGGTGCTAAAACTGCTATCTTCTTAAATAGTTCAAAAGCTTTCTCTTTTTCATCATTAAGTAAATACAATTCGGATAAAATCTCCATTGCCTCAATATCATCAGGGAAAGCATTAAGTATAGATTGCAACTCCTTTATAGCTCCTTTCATATTGTTGATTTCCCTATACAATTTATGTTTTTGCATAGAAATTACTTTATCAACTCCCTTATGTTTTTCTAGCTCATCATATACTGCAATTGCTTTCTCAAAATTATTTGCGTAAATATAGGTATCTGAAAGCATAAAATAAAACTCCTCATTCCCAGGCTCCAAAGCAATTAATTTCTTGTATTTTATTGCGGCATTTTTAAAATCTTGGTTTGAAAATAAAATCTCAGCATAAGCTATAACAAACCATCTGTTATCTTTTTCAATTGCAACTGCCTTTTTAATCTGTTCAGTTGCTAAATCAAAATTTCCGTGCTCTTTATTGATAACTGCTGATTCATAAAAAGGAACTGCTTGGCTATCATCTAACTTTATACATTTTTGAAAAAACTTTAGTGACTCCTCAAAGTTCTCTAATGATTTTGCTTTTAAAGCATTAAACAAATATTGATTAAAAAGAAAGTTATCTTTTTCCTGATTCTTTTCTTTTACTCCCTTTTTGCTTTCATTTGTTTCAGGGTAATACGATTTCCATTGCGCAAAGGTTGGCGCACTAATCAAATAAAATAATATGAAAAAAAGTTTTTTCATCTACTTAACTCCAGTGCTTCCAAACCCTCCAGCACCTCTTTCTGTTTCATCTAAAGTTTCCACTTCAACCCAATCAGCTTGTTCGTGTTTTGCAATTACCATTTGCGCAATTCTTTCACCATCCTCAATTACAAATTCTTCTGCTGATAAATTTACTAGAATCACTCCAACTTCTCCTCTATAATCAGCATCAACAGTTCCAGGAGAGTTTAAAACAGTAATGCCTTTTTTAAATGCCAAACCACTTCTTGGGCGAACTTGTGCTTCAAACCCTACAGGCAATTCCATAAAAATTCCTGTCTTAACAATTGTTCTTTCTAGTGGCTTTAAAGATATTGACTCATCAATATTAGCTCTTAAATCCATCCCTGCTGATGCAATTGTTGAGTAATGAGGAAGAGAATGTTTTGATTTATTTACAACTTTTACTTTCATGATTTTTGAATGGTTTTTGGTTTTTCTAAAAGATATACAAATATGATAAATCCAAGTAATAATAAGGAATTAAACAAAATGTTTTCTGGCACAAAATAGATAAAGAAATAAATTCCTAACATATTAAAGAGGTAAAGACCAATTCTCTCAACTTGATAAGGAATAGGGAAATGTTTCTTTCCAATAAAATAAGAAGCAACAGTCATACTAAAATAACAAATTAAAGTTGCCCATGCGGAGCCAACAAATCCAATTTTTGGAATTAAAATAAAGTTAAGAATAAGAGTTATTATCGCACCAAAAAGAGAGAGATAAGCTCCATACTTTGTTTTTTCAGTAAGCTTATACCAAATTGAAAGGTTATAATAAATTCCTAAAAACAGATTGGCTAATAACAAAATTGACACGACTAAAAAACCTCTTTCATCATGATACTCACTTCCTAAAAACCCTTTTATAATATCATAAAAAATAGTAACTCCTAAAAATATAACCGCCATAATGATGGTAAAATATTTCATTACATCAGCATATACTGTTTTGCTATTCTTATTATTAGCTTGAGCAAAAAAGAATGGCTCTGCCGCAAACCTGAAAGTCTGAATAAACAAAGTCATTAGTATTGAAAGCTTATAAAAGGCACCATATAAACCCAATTCTGCTGCCGATATTTCAGGGTTAGGTAGTAAATGTTTTAATAGTATTCTATCAATTGTTTCGTTTGTAATTCCTGCTAATCCGGCAATTAAAAGAGGAAGTGCATATACCCTCATTTTATTCCAAAGTTTTTTATCAAACACCCAGGCTGACTTTAGCATCTCAGGAAGCAGTAAAAGAATAGTTACTACTGATGAAATAAGATTTGAGATAAAAATATATTCAATGCCAAATTCTTTGTAAACAATAAAATAAAGGTTAAACCCAATATTTACAAAAATGTTAAGCAAGCGAATAGAGGCAAATCTTAATGCTTTGTTTTGCTCTCTTAAACTTGCAAATGAAATGGAGGAAATTGCATCCAAAGCAACAATAATTGCAAACCATTCAATGTATTTGGTTTCGATTCCATAGCCCATTAAATTAGAAATTGAATCAGAAGATAAAAAAACTAACAAAACAAAAAGAGTAGAAGAAATTAGTAGGGATATTAAGGCGGTACTGTACACAACTTTTACATCATTTTCCTTTTTAGAAAATCTAAAAAAAGCAGTCTCAAAACCATAAGTAAGTACAATTACCAAAAAGGCAACATAAGCATATATTTCGGTAACAACTCCATATTCTGATGGTAAAAAATAGCGTGTATAAAGCGGAACTAAAAGGTAATTTAAAAACCTTCCTATTACACTACTCAAACCATAAACAGCAGTCTGACTTGCTAATTTTTTAAGTGGATTCAATTAAAAGTTTGCTTTTCTTTTTTCCATAAATGCAGTAGTTCCTTCAATAAACTCAGGAGTTCCAAAACAGTTTCCGAATTCTATTTTCTCTACCTCAAAACCGTTAGTTCCATCAATAAAACCAGCATTAACTGACTTTATTGCCTTAGCGATTGCGTTAGGTGAATTTCTTTTAATTTTTGAAGCAATCTTTTCTGCAAAGGAAATCAACTCTTCCTGTTCACAAATATGATTTACCAAACCCCATTGTTTCGCATCTTCAGCAGATAACATTCCAGCAGTAGTAATCATTTCCATTGCCTTTCCTTTTCCGACAAGGCTGGCTAGCCTTTGAGTTCCTCCATAACCTGGAATTACACCTAAAGAAACTTCTGGAAGTCCCATTTTAGAATTTGTTGATGCAATACGCATATGGCATGACATAGCAAGTTCTAATCCTCCTCCTAAAGCAAATCCATTAATAGCTGCTATTGAAGGTGTTCCAATATTTTCTAATAAGTCAAACAATAATTCCTGGCCTTTTCTAGCTAAATCCTCCCCTTCAGAAGTATTGAAAGAAGCAAATTCTTTAATATCAGCACCAGCCACAAAAGCTTTTGTACCCGCTCCAGTTAAGATGATGCATCTAACTTCTTTATCTGTATCTGCAGTAATAATCGCTTTATTCAGCTCAAAAATAGTTGATGCATTTAAAGAATTAAGTTGTTTTGGGCGATTGATTGTAAGGTAACAAATACCATCCTTATGCTCACTTAATATATTTTCATAATCCATTGTAATTGTTTTTTACAAATATAGAACAATCCGACTACCTTTAACAAAAAAACCCTCTTCCTAAGAAGAGGGTTTTTAACAATAATATTAAATTATTATTTACCCGTTTAAAGCCTCAGCTCCTCCTACAATTTCCAGAATTTCTCCAGTAATTGCTGCTTGACGCGCTTTATTATATGTTAATGTAAGGTCTTTTTTTAATTCACTAGCATTATCAGTTGCTTTATGCATGGCAGTCATTCTTGCTCCATGTTCAGCAGCATGAGAATCTAAAATTGCTTTAAATAATTGAGTTTTTAATGATTTAGGAATCAATTCCTCAACAATTTCTTTTTTACCTGGTTCAAATATATAATCTCCAATCTGCTCTCCTTCATTAGAGGTAGTTTGAATTGGTAAATAATTTTCATTCATGATAATTTGAGTTGCAGCATTTTTAAACTGGTTATAAACTAGGACTACTTTATCATAATTTCCATCAACAAATTTCCGCATAATATCCTCTGCAACATTAGACACATTTTCAAATGTTAAGTCATTAAACAAAGCATCATGTGTAGAGACAACATTAAAATCATTTTTAGTAAAATGCTCTGATGATTTTTTACCAATAGATAAAACCTCAACATTAACATTTTCAAACTCATCATTCATTAAAGCTTTTGCGCTTTTAATAATGTACGAATTGAACCCTCCACAAAGGCCTCTATTAGATGTAATTGTAACTAAAAGAACATTTTTTATAGCTCTTTCTTTTGAATAAGTCCCTCCATCATCAGCATCTAAACTTGCACTTAAATTCTCTAGTAATTCTGTCAACTTATTGGCGTAAGGTCTCATTTGAGTAATAGCATCTTGAGCTCTTTTAAGTTTAGCAGCTGATACCATTTTCATAGCAGAAGTAATCTGCATAGTTGACCCAACAGATGTAATTCTTGACCTTATTTCTTTTAAGTTAGCCATTTTTTACTTTACGTATTTTGATGATAAATCAGCAGCTACAGACTCTAAAGTTGATTTTATTTCATCAGTTAATTTTCCTGCAGCTAAAGCATCAAGAGTGTCTTGGTGTTTAGAATGTAAGAAAGAAATGTACTCCGTTTCAAATTCTTTAATTTTATTAACAGGAACATCCATTAATAAACCATTTGTACCACAGAAAATAATAGCAGCTTGCTCTTCAACTCTTAAAGGAGAATACTGTCCTTGCTTTAAAATTTCAACATTACGCTTACCTTTTTCAATAACAGCATTAGTTGCCGCATCTAAATCAGAACCAAACTTAGCAAAAGCCTCTAGCTCTCTATACTGTGCTTGATCCAACTTTAAAGTTCCTGAAATCTTTTTCATTGACTTAATCTGTGCAGCACCTCCAACTCTTGATACCGAAATACCAACATTAATTGCAGGACGAACACCTGATAAGAAAAGATTAGATTCTAAAAAAATCTGACCGTCAGTAATTGAAATTACATTAGTCGGAATATAAGCAGATACATCACCCGCTTGAGTTTCAATAATTGGTAAGGCTGTTAACGAACCACCACCCTTTACAATTCCTTTTAAAGAATCAGGTAAATCATTCATTTGAGCAGCAATAGTATCATCATTAATTACTTTTGCAGCACGCTCCAATAACCTGGAATGTAAGTAAAATACATCTCCTGGGTAAGCCTCACGCCCTGGAGGTCTTCTTAATAGTAAAGATACCTCACGGTAAGCAACAGCTTGTTTTGATAAATCATCAAAAACAATAAGTGCAGGTCGACCAGTATCTCTAAAGAATTCACCAATTGCAGCACCTGCTAATGGAGCATAAACTTGCATAGGAGCAGGGTCAGCAGCACTTGCAGAAACAATAACAGTATAAGGCAATGCTCCAGCTTTTTCTAAAGTATCTACTAAAGCAGCAATAGTAGAGGCTTTTTGCCCAATAGCTACATAGATACAAAAAACAGGCTCACCTTTTTCATAAAATTCTTTTTGATTGATAATAGTATCAACAGCTACTGCAGTTTTTCCAGTTTGTCTATCTCCAATTATTAATTCTCTTTGCCCTCTTCCTACAGGAATCATAGCATCAACTGCCTTTAATCCTGTTTGTAAAGGCTCATCAACAGGTTGACGATAAATTACTCCTGGAGCTTTTCTTTCAATAGGCATTTCGTAAGTTTCTCCTGTAATAGGTCCTTTTCCATCAATAGGATTCCCCATACCATCAACAACTCTACCTAACATTCCTTCACCTACTTTTA
>Ga0206678_10002964_pt1 | contig 10688 bp, 17 predicted proteins | sample M180m12015metaG_FD_155453 | JGI IMG/M metagenome (GOLD analysis project Ga0206678, IMG submission 155453) | Ammonia-oxidizing marine archaeal communities from Monterey Bay, California, United States - M1 80m 12015 | ecosystem: Environmental > Aquatic > Marine > Intertidal zone | place: USA...
ATCTTATCTTTCAATATCTCTACTAACTGATCTGTTGTGTACTCTGGTATATTAAAACCTCTTCTTTCTCCATCTGAGTTTTTATAAGTTAATTCTTTACCAAAAGAATCATAAGTATATTCACAAGAATAACCATTTGAGTCTTCATAAGTTAATTCTTTACCAAAAGAATCATAAGTATATTCACAAGAATAACCATTTGAGTCTTCATAAGTCAATTCGTTACCATCTGAATCTCTTGTCCACTTTGCAGTATGCCCATCTGAGTTTTTATAAGTCAATTTGTTACCCTTAGAATCTCTTGTGTATTCAGAAGAATAACCATCTGAGTTTTTATAAGTTAATTCGTTGCCAAAAGAATCATAAGTATATTCATTCAACCACCCATCTGAACAAATAACATACCTATAAACTATTTTCCCTTCTTTGTTATAAAGTTCTAAATCTTCTTTTTTACCAAATACGTTTTTCATAATATATTGTCTTTTTGTTAATAATTAATAATTACTCGGCAAATATAATACCTTTTTTATGTTCAAACCTAATTTAAAACAATATTTCTTCATTATTATTTTCAGATTCCTCAATAACTTCTATAACTGTCTGAACTCTAGAGGATGGCTCGCCAAATCCGTTACCTGAAAACCTGTCACCTTTCCTATCGTTTTGAGAATTACTCATCAATTGTAGATTCCAAATATGATACCGGTGCAAATTACAGCGTCTGTCAATAGTTGCATTCTTACCACGTTTTCCTTTCTCAATCAGGTATCCAGTTCTCATGCAAAAAGCCTTGAATTGAATCATAGTAACGGAAAATTCTTTACCTCTCTTTTTTGCGTTCTGCCTAAACTGATTATAACTAACCGTGACAAGGCTTTCTTCTCTACGTTTACGTGCATAATGCTTGTGGCATAATCCACCCTTACGAGCTATCGGCTCGTTAGTACAGGCGTATGCACAGCAATGAATTCCCTTGTCTTTTTTGGCTTGGCTTATTTGGAACATTACTTATATTCTTTTGGATTCTTCATTCCTTCATTCATAGCCCAATAAGCTGTCTTCAAATACCCAGCAACTCCTTTGCTGTAGTATGTGCTGTTTAATACAGCTTGCTCAGCGATTATTTCAGCGTTGGTTTGGTCGATGTATCCAGCGGCACATCTAGAACCTAGTATTAGGCAAGCTGAGCGTAATTGAGGGTGTCCATCACCGTCGATGTTGGCTAATTTCTTTTCGAATATTTGACGGGTAATTTTCTCGTAGTAGCTGTTGGTAAATCTTGCTACTCTTACCTCGGCTTGTGGGTCAATCAGGTTTACATATTCTACGGTTCTATCAGCTTTCACAGTCCATTCTATAGCATCGTCCCTGAACAACATTGTTTCATCATACGATATGTACAAAGGTAATACAGCGTTTTGTGGAGCTAAATCAATACCATCCAGTCCTTCGATTTCTTTCAGGAATCCATGGTAGTAATCTTTGAATTCATCCGTCGAGGTGCACACAGGGATTCTGAGCAATCCTTTTACTCCTTTCTTACTTGGCGAAAGGTAAGCACAAACGACCTCGGGATACGTGCTAAAAAGATGGTCACGTAGCTCTATCGGGTCGCAATCTAGCTTATCAAAATCCAGCTGAGCCAGTCCTGTAAAATTCGTGATGTTGGCATACCTACGAGCGTAATTGTCTTTGACGCAAACTGCTGGTGTAAAATAGTGTAGATGCCTTTTAGCTTCGTTTTTGTCTTTGCCTGATAATGTGGCAATGTGGTCAATCATTTCTCTAGTATTAGGTTTCGGGTTTTGGTGAACCGACACGAAATCGTAAAGTGATATACGTCCTATTGGAAAGGAATATCTGATATCCCCTTCGTAATACTGAAATTTTGGGTTGAATATTTCCATTAGTTTAATTCTATATAATCATCGATAAACTCTTGTAAGTCACTTTTCTGTTCTTGTGACATCTTGGCTATGTCAGCGTGTAAACGAACGCTTAAATCATCTAATTTTGGCTCGGGCTGATATTTCGACAATGACTCCATGAAATCGATTATGTCATGGTGATTTTTGTAGTGGTATTTCCTGTTCCCTTCCATTCTAACTATTGTTAAATGAACGTTAGCATTTGACTGTTTCATTATGGTGCATATGTGATATTTCTTGCATCCGTTTTCAAACAGTAAAGTCATAATCAAACCCCTTACTAATACCTCAGGAATTCGCTGTCTATTGCCAGTAAAATCTATCTCAGGAAATCTAGCTTTGGCTTTCGCCACATACATATTGTATAGTTCCCGTGTTCTTTGCAGTGAGGCTGTTCGTTTTTTGCTAATAACCTCACGTCCTTTTTTTAATTGTTCTGTATCTTCATTCATAATTTGTCGTTTTAAATATAATACTGCAAATATAGTCTTTTTTATTCATCTACCAAAAAAACCCTATAAATTAATATAGGGTTTCTTAATATAAACAATAGTAACATTAAAAACTATTAGTTGTCAAATATTTGCAACACTTCGCCCTCTTCAAGTATTCTTACTTCTTTTGAGAAATCGTCTGCTAATATATGTTCAACTCCCATTCCCTTACTCTTTCAAATTGTGTTTTCATAATTTATTGTTTTTGTGATAATTAAATAATAAATAAAGCCCCCAATTTCTTCTAAAAAACACACTCGTATTTTAGTCATAAAAGGGGGCTTTGACGTTCTGCTTTAGAATGGTAAATCTTCACGTTCGTTTGAACTTGCCGCTGCTGTTGGTGCTGCCCCTGTAGGTGCTGCATTAACGGCTGCCGATGCTTCAATTCTCCATCCTTGGATTGAGTTGAAATACTTAGCCTCTCCCTGTGGATTAATCCATTCACGACCCCTCAAATTGATTGAGATAGTCACGTCCTGACCTACACTGAAATTGTTTAGTAAATCACACTTATCCTGAGTGAATTCAACCATAATCATTTGAGGATATTGTTCGTGGGTTGTGACTACAATTTCACGTTTTCTGAATCCGTTTGACCCGAAAGTCTGTTCAGCGTTGATTGTTTTTACTTCTCCTGTAACTTGCATAAAAAATTGTTTTTGGTACTGTTAATTAATAATTTGTTGGGGTAATATCTTTGTACTCTACAAATTCCCAACATGGGAAATCGCTTAGTCTAGATTTACTTTTTGCGTCTTTACGTGCCTCAGCTACGTCTACACCTTCACCTAATAATGCTGGTGCTGTTTTCCCTTCGTGGGTTGCTTTGAATAGAATTTGTCTCATCTTACTTTTCGATTTGGTCTTGTGTTAAACTTATTGTTTCTCCTTGCTTTTTACCTTCCAATAATTCATAGCCTACCAAGGGTTTAAGCTCTAACAATGATTTCTCATCATATATGAATTTAACTCTTAAAGGGTGTTTGAAAGTAGCCAGTGTTTTCTTTTCTCCCATAAGAATAAGAGGTTGAAAAAATGCTACTGTTTTCTTTTTGAATTTCACTGCATTGTCAGGTACAAATCCCCCAACCTTAGCGGCTAGTGTATAATCCTGAGAATAGTGTTGTTTGGTCGCTAGAATTGCGAAGTGTGATTTTTCCATATTAATAACTTGTTAATTTACTGTTAAGTCGTTGATTTTTCCAATGAAATATTCATTCTTTTTGTCTTCTACTTCGTTTACTTTGGTGTAATGAGAATCTTTGTAAAAATCACTACCTGAGACCGAGTTGGCTCGATTAGATTTGCAGAAAGCTGCATAAAATCTAGTTCTGTATTTTCTCATTCGCTCGTTAACTTCAATTTTCAAAAGCAAAGCCTCTTTAAAATCAAACTCTTCATTTTCTAATTCCTCAGTAATTAAGCTTACTAATGAATCTCTTTTCGTTAACGGTTTTTCTGACCTCTCGTAAACTTTTACAAGCTTGGTAAGGAAGCTGTCTTTCTTTCCTAATCCTCTCTTACCTTTTGACGATGGCTCGATAACTAAATCTACTAATTGTTTATTCTTATTTTCCATTTTGTGTCGGGTGTTAATTAATACTGAGGCAAAGATAGTCTATTTTAGCAATGCACCAAATTTATTTTTACTTTTTTTCGTCTTTTTTTTATAATCAAAAAAACTACTACTTATACTGTATGGTGACAATTTTAAATAAAATAAAAAATAATTGATTATTTATTTGGTGGAACATTATAATTGACTATATTTGCAGTGTATTTATTAATTAATCAAAAACTATTTACAATGACACATTTCAAAAACTTTTTCAACGATAGATTCCTGAACAGTGGAGACGTTGACAACAACAAAGACACAGTGGTAGAGATTATCAACGTGTTCAGTATGAAAGACAAGACCGCTGACGGTGAGAAAAATTACACTGCCGTAGGTTTAGTAGGCTTCGACAAACCAATGAAAGCACCGAACATCGTACTGAAAGATATCTATGCGGCTTTAGGAACTGCTGAGGTTGAAGAATGGCACGGGAAGAAAATTTCAATCTACATTGCTAAAGGTCAGGTTCACTTTGGCAAGGTTCACGACTTGATTAGAGTTCGTACAGTTGCACCAAGAGATAGAGAGGTAGATTTACAGCCTCATATTGATGCTTTGACATCTGCCGCTGATTTAGCGTCTCTAGTAGGTCTTTGGAAATCTTTGGGAGGTACACTTCAGGCTTACCCGAAAGTCCTTAAGGCGAAGGATTCACGAAAAAAAGCGTTGGAGCAACTGGAAAAGCAGCCAACACCAGTGAAAGACGCTGCAAAACCAGCAACACCAAAAAGAATTAACGACAAAAAATAATTATCATGGCAAAAGAAATAGTAATACACAAACCTACAGGAATCAGCGTAGAATTGAACTGGGATTTAGTACAAAGAAGTGAAGAATGGTTCGCTGCAAGATGGGGGTATTTTGGAGGCACAGGAGCTAAGGAGTTGAGTGTTGAAAACATGGATAAAGATTCTGCCTGTGTACTTCACGTAATAAATGCTGAGACAGAAAAATTTGTATATGATGAGTCATTATCATACGTGTCAAAAGCAGCTGCTAGAGGTGTTGAATTAGAGCCAGTAGCTTTTCAGGAGGCACTTGAATACACTGATTTACCATTTGAAGAAATGGGTTGGATGAGACGTATCGGTACACGTTTAGGGTTGTCCCCTGACGGGTTGACAAGAAACCTAAAGGACGGTTTAGAAATCAAATGTTTATCAGCTAACGAACACAACAAAGCTGTGATGCAAGATGATTATATTCTTAAGGAATACAACCACCAAATTGCTGAATATTTCGCTTCAAATCCGTTTTTAGAAAGAGTTACTTTTTTCTTCTACAGACCTGAGCATAAATTCAAAGCTATTCACACAGTTGACATTACTTTGAACTCAAAAATGCACACTGGAAACACTCGTAGAATAGCTGCAAAACCAGCTACGCCAGCGGTTGAATATGTGAAATCAGATTATAAAAACGGTATCAAAGGAGTAAGAGCCGCTGAAGCAAAACCAGCTGTAAAAGGTGTTGAACCTCAGCCAATTTTCACGCCACTTCACGAGCTTGTTGACAGTCTTATAGCTGCTGAAAGAAAATGTGAAGCAATAGCACAGGTTGAACTTGAAAAAATGTCATTCTAGTGGAAATTCTTGTACTAGATATCGAGACCACTGGACTGAATAATAGAACTGATTTCATCCTCGAACTGGGGATGGTCAGTTTAAACATAGAGACTGGTGTGGTGACGAAGCTTTTTGACAAAGTATTCAGACCCGAGGGATTGACAGCGAAGCACCGTGAAGCTTGGATATTCGAGAACAAATTTATGGAAGTTGAAGAGGTTCGAAAAGCTGAATCGATGGAAATTTATAGAGACCAAATTCAGGGGTATTTGACCCTGTACAAAGATTATGTTTACGCTTGGAATATAGACTTCGATTACGGTTTTTTAAAGTTTGCTGGATTTGATTTAGGCACAAAGACACCTTGCCCAATGAAAGACTCAACAGACTACTTTAAAATCCCAAAAGCGAACAGAACTCACAAGGGGTACAAATGGGCTAAAGCTCAGGAGGCATGGGATATTTTATTCCCTGAGACACCAAGGACAGAATTACACCGTGGCTACGACGATTCTGACATGGAGGCACGTATCATTCATAAACTGATTAACACAGGGCAATTCAACCCGTTCACACACATAGAGTAAGATGAAAAATAATCTAGAGGTGATTTTCCTGAAGCTACAGGACGGCACGGTATTCTTAGACCAGTGTGCTGTTATTCAGGAGGATTTAGTGGTTTTAGCACTGGAAGTGTACTCCACAAAAGTAGGGGACAAAAACGAAATAAAACACGTATCTTTGAATCCCGAAAAAGACAAGATTACAATCAAGCTCTTGAAACATGGGTTTTTAAAAAGTAAGTATGAATTCAGATTAATAAGCTCAAAGATTAGAACCTAAATGAAAATCAAACACCATAAATTTAATCCTTACCCGTACCAAAGAACGACGTTGAATAACATTGTTTTGAAGCTAAGGGAAGGAGTCAGAAGTCTCGTTACCGTTCTGCCTACAGGTGGAGGAAAGACCGTAATTTTTACGTTGCTTACTGAGTATTATAAAGCTCAGGGGAAACGTGTTTTAATATTGGTGAATCGTGCTGAGTTAGCTGAACAAACTTCCAAAGGAATGGAAAACTCATTCTTAGTTTATTCAGGTGACAAAACCACGGTTTCAGACAAGCCAGTAACGGTAGCCATGGTCGAAACCATAAACAACATTCTTCACGAAAATCCAGCTGAAGGAGAGGCTTTTGATGTGGTCATAATGGATGAGTGCCATGTGATGGTGTTTGATAAAATTTGGCAGTACTTACCCGACGCTATAAGGCTCGGGTTTACTGCTACTCCAATAATTGAGCACAAAATAGAGTACCTAAACAAGAAAGAGCAAATCGTCAGGAGACCTGTAACATTGAAACACTTCTATGAGGACATAGTTGTGGGTTGTCAGGCTTCTGAATTGATTGAGCAAGGGTATTTAGTCAAAGAGAAAAATTACGTCCTTAAATTGGCTAAATTCGGGGGACTGAAAACCACGAAAGACGGGCTAGAATACACTAAGGATTCTCTTACGGCTGTTTATTCCTCTCAAACTTCAATAGATACACTGATTAAGGCTTATGTAGACCTGTGCAAAGGAAAGAAGACTGTGATATTTAACAGCAATACAAAGGTTAATATTCTAGTCGAGAAAGCGCTAAAAGAAATAGGTGTCGATTGTCGTTCTTATGATTCGGTAAACAATTCAAAAAAGGAACGTGAATCAATAGTGAAATGGTTCAAAGATGGTAGAGATAGAGTTCTGATAAACACCAATGTTTTTACCACTGGTTTTGATGTTGACGATATTGAAATGATTATCCTGAATCGTGCCACAAAATCACTGTCACTTTATATTCAAATGGTTGGTCGAGGCTCTCGTACTACCAAGAAAATTGATAAGAAATTATTCGGTGTAATTGATTTAGGTGGAAATATAAAAGAACACGGGGCTTGGTCAATGGATAGAGATTGGTTAAGCCACTTCAATCAAACGTCTAGACAGCGAAGAAAATCCGACTTAAAATCGGTTTGGTTTTGTGAGGTATGTGACTATATAAATGAAGCTCATTTTTACGACTGTGACGATTGTGGAACGCCTAAGGAATCAGCTGTTAAAGAGGTGCTTCCTAAGAGGTTAAGAGACGGTGAAATTGTTGAGGTTACAAAACCAAATCCACCTTCCACAAAAAGAATCGTTGATTATATTTGCCGAAATGGTTCAAATGATGTAAGTTTGGCATTCCAAATATTGGATACTCAATTTATCGATATGCTTATACGGGCTGGTATCGGTAAAACCGAGTACTACAAAGACGACAGATTAGAAAAACGAATCATAGACATTCAAAGGACTGTTTACTTCGGGTTGCTTGGCTCTAAACTTACGGGGGCTAACAAGAAATTAAGCACTCTACAAAAGAGGCTAAAAACTAAAATATCAAAATACTATGAAGTATAAAGTAAGCCCTGTACAAAGGTACAATGAAATGTTTTTCGACGACGCTATGTTAATTTTCAGAACATTTCACCGAACAATAATGCAAATAGACGAGCATACATATTCCGTTGTAAAAAACAAGCGAGATATGGATACAGTTATGTTTGTAGAGGATAGGGCAATGAGAGTATTAAAGTGTGTAGAAGAAAACGGATTAGACATCCCTAAAGGAACAGTTATGACAGCATTTGAGATTTTAATGAACTTCAGAATGAAGGGTATGTTTAACCATGCCATGAACCACGTAAACAAGCTATTTTGTAAACACAAAATGCCATTCGTAAGGGTAGGTGTAGATTACTACATGACCATCCACGAAACAGACAATTGGGGTATTCCTCGTACTCGTCAAAAGACTTGGACAAAAGGAACTCTTAATGACGATTATTGCAAAGAAGACGTTGCTGCAATCGCTAAGTATTACGATTTTACAAACGAACCAAATAACTGGGATTACCAGCAAGTTGTAGAAGGAAAATACAATAGATATGCCCCATTTGATTTTACGCCAAAAGCTGGTGGCTGGGGAACTATTGAGGATTTTGTACGTCATATCTTTGGAGAAAATGAGGATGTAGAATTGCCTGACGGTCATACAGTAAATTACTTTGAGCTAGGTATCAGATATTTGAAATGTTTGTTAGACCACCCTACTCAGAAATTACCGATTCTTGTCTTAACTTCAACTGAGCGTTCTACTGGTAAATCTACTTTTGTAAATTTCCTTTGTCAGTTATTTGGTGACAATTCAGTAGTATTGAATCCGGCTGATTTAGCTTCGGATTTCAACGCCTCATACGCTTGGAAAAATCTATTGTGTATTGAAGAATCTACTTTCGATTCAAAAGCAGTTTTAGAGAAATTGAAAAACCTATCTACACAGCAAAAAATTACTGTAAACGACAAGGGTGTTTCTCACTATTCTTTACCTTTTCACGGTAAGTTAATTATCACGTCAAACGACGAAAGAAAATTCTCAAAAGTGGACGTTGAAGAAATCAGATATTGGATAAGAAAAGTTCCTACATTGAAAGGAAAAGGAAATGACAACATCTTAGCTGACATGATGAAGGAGATTCCAGCATTTTTGGATTACATCCGTTCACAGCCTGAATTGAAGTTAGGAGGAAGCTCTAGACAACTTTTCCAACCATGGGAAATCTATACAGACGCTCTAAAGACCGTAAAAGAAGAATCCTTATCAAGTGTCCACAAAACATTAAATATCCACTTAGCAGACATTTGCAGCGAAAATAGGGATGTGGAAACGTTTTATCTCAGACCTTCAGATGTTAAGAAAGCATTCTTCAGAAGTAACGGGAGCGTACAGGTTGATTACATTAAGACAGTGTTGTCAAATGAAATGAAATTGGAATATTTGAGCAAATCAAAAAAGATATCTAGAATCACGGCTTTCATAAATGAAGGATACGACACAAAGAAACAAAGCGGCTTCGGATACATATTTCCAAATCCATTATTTGGGACTCTAGACGACGACGACACGAGTAACGATAAATTCTAATAATGAGAGACGACAAATCAAGGATAGAGGCTGAAAACATGACTATATGTAGGAATGAGGGTACAACTGTGTATCCTGTTCCTTATGGCGAAAAAAGCTACAAGATAAGAGTGTCACACGCTCACGGCTCAAAGACTTTTGACGACGTTATTTACCCCAAGGATGCTAAGTATAAAAAAGGTCAGTTCGAAACAGCCATGACTCTTAAGATAAATGAGCTTTATGATAAATATGCAAACCTCATTCGACACCCTGAATTGAGAGGTGTAAAAGAAATAAAGAAAAAAGATGTGATTATATTTGTTGGAGAACAAAAAAAGATTATCTTTGACTAACTTTAAAACATAAGACAAAATGAAAAATCAAAAGAACATCAAATTAAAAAAAGCAATTGCCGAACAATCAAACAAGATAACTAGATTTCAAGGTGCTGTCAGTGCAATTGAAAAATGGGTTGCAAAAGAGTATCCTAAAAGCTATATCTACAAGAATCCGAAAATGAGGCGTCGAATGAGTTTTACAGAAATGAGAAACTTAACAGATTCATTCTCTTACTTTGCGTCTTATTGTGATATGGATATTGTGGACACCGAAACAGGTGACACCTTGAAAGTGAACATAAGTTACTGGCTTCCTAGCAAAATACTATCACCATCATTGAAGGATGTAAACATACAGTCTCAATTCAAAAGAAGCTTGGGAACTGGTCGTAGTGGTTTTGGTAACAAAATAGCTGACAGAATCATAGCTCACTTTGACAAGGGTTATGAATGGGTAATAACATCACCAAGCGATGTATAAGATAAAAGAAAATCCTAAGGGCTTCATTGTCCTTAGGAAAATCTATAAATGGGGATTTTGGAAAGACGAATTCGAGTGGAGACCATTTATAACTGAGGATTTCAAAAGTGATTGTTTTCCTAAGTATTTCAAGACTTACGGACTGGCAGAAATGGCTTGTCTAGAGAAGGTATCGAGAGTAATTTATATGAATTCAAAAGACCACGAAAATGGAGCACGATAAACCCACAAAACCCCCACTAATTAAAGCGAGGGTTTTTTTGTGTG
>Ga0206678_10002971_pt1 | contig 10676 bp, 13 predicted proteins | sample M180m12015metaG_FD_155453 | JGI IMG/M metagenome (GOLD analysis project Ga0206678, IMG submission 155453) | Ammonia-oxidizing marine archaeal communities from Monterey Bay, California, United States - M1 80m 12015 | ecosystem: Environmental > Aquatic > Marine > Intertidal zone | place: USA...
ACAGGCAATTTCCAAAAAACAAAAATACCAAATGTGATAAGAATTAAAGACATTACCCATGAAACAACTGGTCTCCTTATACTAATGTCGGTTATGAACATTTAATTAATTTTTATCTTTTTTTTTCCAATTAGACTCGCTCTTTTTTTCACCTTCTTTAATTGGATTTATTTTTGCTCGCGGGTATACTTTTTTTAATCCTTCAGCAACTATTATATCACCTTCATTAAGTCCTGATAATATTTCAACTTTGCCTTCACTACGATTTCCAATTTGAACCTCATTTTATTAACCTATATTTTCTGGTGATACTTTGTATACAAACGCTTTCTCACCCTCCATTATTATACTTGTATCTGGCACACCTAAAGAATTTCTCATATTAAACATAATACTTGCTTCTAAAAGAGATCCTGAAATCAATTCTAAATTTTCATTTTCTACTTTTATTCTAGATAATAAGCTTCTTGTATCTGCATTAATTCTACTTGAAACAAAATCTACCTCACCTTTAAAAATTTTATTTTTGTAGCTGGATATTTTAATTTCAACTGGTAATCCTTTTTTTATAGAAGCTGAGTAATTTTCTGGAATTTTTATATCTGAATATATAGTTGAGTTATCATCAAGTGTTATAATAAATATATTGTTAGACACAAATATATCTTCAGTTAATCCCGTGTAACCAAGCACACCACTAAAAGGGGCTAATATATTTCCGCTTTTTAATTTTATTAAAATTTCTCCTTTTTTAACATAATTTTTTAATTCTAAATCGCCAACAAGATCATCTTTTTTTATTTTAAAAGTTTCTGATTTATTTGAAATTGCTGTACCAAATGTTTCTATTTTTTCTGAAAATTCTTTTTTTACAACTTCTGTAATTATTATTCCAGGAGGTGGTCTTTTACCAAATTTTTTTTTAAAATGATTTCCAATCATAGTTCTTCCAATAATCACAATTGCTATGATTAGAAAAAAAACTAATATTATAGAAATAATTTTTGTAGATCTTTTCATATTTAATTTAAATTATGCCGTATTCAGCCCAAGAGCCATCATAAATACAAGGGTGATATTTATCATTTATTAAAGAATAAGCTAGTGCCAAAACGCACGCAGTAACTCCAGAACCACAAGAAAAAACTATATTTTTTTCATTTATATTTTTTAAACATGACTGAAAAACATTCTTAAGTTTTTCTTTATTTTTAAAAGTTTTGTCTTCATTTAAGCAAAGATTAAATGGTATACAAAAAGAATTTTTAATATTTCCACTTCTTAAACCTTTTCTAGGTTCAGAAACTTTTCCTTCAAATCTTTCTTTGCTTCTAGCATCAATTACTTTAAATTTTTGAGCATTAATATTTTCATCAATTAATTGTTTATTTTTTACTAATTCTTTTTTTTCAAAACTTTTATAATTAGATATCTGAATATCTGTTAAATCGTTAGTAATTTTTCTTTTTTCTTTAATCCATTTTTTGAGTCCTCCATTTAAGACATAAATTAATTTGGGATCATGACCAAAATAAATAAAATTAAACCAACAACGACATGAACTAATTACGTCTGAATTATCATAAATTATTATTTTATCATCATTTTTAATTCCCATTTTTGATATTATTTTATCCCAACTATTTATTTCAATTAACATATGAGGGAGATTAGTATTTTTTTTAGAATTATCATCTAAATCAAAAAAAATAGCGTTTGGAATATGTTGTTTTTTATATTCATCAAAACCATTTCGTTTTGTTTGAGGCATATGCCACGAACAATCAATAATTTTAACACTATCTAAATTTTTTTCTAACCATTCAGTTTCAACTAACGACATTTTATTTTTTTTCTAAATATTTTTGATGATATTCTTCTGCAGGACAATAATTTTTTAGTAATGAAATTTTAGTTACTACTTTACCTGATAATTTTTGATTAGTTTCTTTAAAAACTTTTTCAGCTATTTGTTTTTGGATGTTATTTAAATAAAAAATTTCACTTCTATATTGTTTTCCAAAATCTGGTCCTTGAGAATTTAAGGTTGTTGGATCATGAATTTCAAAAAAAATATTTAAGATTTTTTCATATGAAATAGTTTTTTCGTCAAAGTCAAGTTTTACAACTTCAGCATGATTGGTATTTCCCGTGCAAACTTCTTTGTATGTTGTCTTTGGACTATCACCACCACAATAACCAACTTCTGTTTTCATAATTCCATTAATTTTACTAAATTTGATTTCAGGTCCCCAAAAACATCCTAAAGCTAAAAATGCTATTTCCATTGATTATGTTTTAAATTAATTTACAAATTATTCATATGTTCAGTAAAAATCAATTAGGATTTTTGTACATGTTTTTGTCCATATGTGCATTTTCTATAATGGATTTAATTGTTAAATGGTCTGAACATTACCCTTTAGGACAGGTATTGTTTTTTAGAGGTTTTTTTGGTGGAATTTTATATTTTTTTATAATGCCCAGAGAAAGAATTAAAAATTTTTATCAAACTAAAAGAGCTGGTTTACATTTTTTAAGATGTTTATTTGGATTGATAGCTTTGATAGCTATATTTATTGCTTTGAGAAATCTTCCATTAGCTACAGTAGTTAGTATTTCATTTGCTGCACCAATATTTACAACAATTTTTTCAATTTTCTTTTTAGGTGAAAAAGTTGGTTTCTATAGATGGTTAGCTGTCTTCATAGGTTTTATAGGAATAGTTGTAATAACAGAACCGGGCTTTGGTTCGTTAAATATTTACTATATTTATCCTATCATTTTTTGTTTAGGATTATCTTATGTTGCTATTGCTATTAGACAACTATCAACAACAGAACCTGTATGGCTTATATCTTTAAATTTTTCTGTAGCTATTACTTTGGCTAGCTTATTTACTATTCCTTTTGGGTGGGTGATGCCTGACGGAAGAGATTTATTATTATTATGTATGATAGGATTTTTAGGAGGTTTTGCGAATTTATGGCTTGGCCAGTCGTTTAAATTATCAGAAGTTTCCCTTGTTTCTCCTTTAAAATATCTAGCTTTAGTATTTGGAATAATTTTTGGTTATTTCATTTGGGACGAGATTCCAACTATTAAAACTTTATTAGGAGCATTGCTTGTTGTATTTTCATCTTTAATTATCTTAAGAAGAGAAATATATCATAAAGAAAAAATTCTATCCACAACAAGACATGAATAAAATTCCCAAATATTGGAATACTGCAAAAAAGTATTTATCTAATAAGGATAAGGTTATGAAGTTATTAATTAACAAATATTCAGTACCATCAGAAACTATACTTGCTACAAGAAAAGATATTTTTTATTCATTATGTAAAAGTATAATTGGTCAACAAATTAGTGTTGCTGCTGCGAATTCAGTATTTCTTAAATTTAAAAAAAAATGTAAAAATAAGATTAATGCTAAAAACATAAATAAACTAAAATTTATTCAGTTAAAATCATGTGGGTTGAGTAAACAAAAAGTAAAAGGAATTAAAAGTCTAGCAAAGCAAATTTTAAATAAAACTTTTAATCCCAAGTTAATTTCTAAAATGTCAGATGAGGAAGCTATTTTGTATCTTTCAGAATTAAGACAAATAGGAAGATGGTCTGCAGAAATGATTTTACTTTTTACTTATAATAGACCGAATATTTGGCCAGTCCAAGATATTGGACTTTTAAGAGCTATATCCAAAAATTATAAAAAAAGATATTTGCCACCAACTACATTTATAAATTTGCTTTATAATAGATTTTCACCTTATTGTTCAGTTGCTACTTGGTATCTTTGGAGAAGTATAGATCCCGAACCAATTAAATACTAAATTCCTTCTACAATTTGAATATGTCTATTGAATTCTCCTTTGCCAATTTTCATAGCATCTTGATATTCTCTAGAATTATAACAGTTTAAAGCATCTTCCATATTTGGAAATTCAATTAAAACAGTTCTAGGAGATTTAATTCCTTCTATTGTTTCAATCTTTCCTCCTCTTGAAAGAATTTTACCCTTATATTTTTGAATAGCAGGTGTTGCTTTCTCAGCATACTTTTTTATATTTTCGGGATTTTTTATTTCTTTATAAATTGCCATCCAATAAGCTTTTTTCATAAAAATATTTATTGTTTAATTTTTTATTTTATTATAAGTCAAAATATAGTTTATTTAAATTAATATGAAAATTATAATAAATTTAATAATTTTATTACAATTAATGTTTTTTTCAGTTGCTACAGCAGATGAAGTTTATACATTGGGAAAAGAAATTTTTTTAAATAATGGTACCTGTGCATCATGTCATTCTCTTAAGGATGCAGGAACTAATGCAAATATTGGACCAAATTTAAATGAAATAAGACCAGATATAGGAAGAGTAAAAAATGCAGTCACAAATGGTATTGGAATAATGCCTACTTTTTCAGAAATTCTCTCTGAGGAAGAAATCAATGCTGTATCTTATTATGTCTCAGAAAGTACAAATAATTAGTATATCTCTAAAATTTCATTAAGGCGAAATAAAGCAATTTTCATCACTTGTTTTTTAGCTTTTTTAAATTCTTCATCATAATTATTTTTTATTCTAATTCTAAAATTTTCTAAAATTTGATCTTTATTTTTTCCTTTTACAGCAATTATAAATGGAAATTGAAATTTTTTTTCATAATCAAAATTTAATTTATCAAATTCTATAAGCTCTTCTTGTGAACATTTATCTAACTTAGCTCCAGTTTGTTCTTTTGAAGAAAAAGAAGAAAGCTTTTTTTCTATTGCTAATTTTGGATGTAAATTTAATATTTTTAATATTTTATCAACTGAACAAGAGTCATAAATATTTATCATTTTATCGACTAAATCTTTGGAGTTTTTAAAAGGTTTTAGTTTAAAAGTATCGTTAGCAATCCATTCAGATTTTTCAAATATACTTCCAAAAATTGTGATGAACTCATTTTTGGTAAGTGTGTTGAGATCTTTTGTAATTTTCATTTATGTCTCTTAATGTATGTTTTAATATATTATTTATAGAATATTTGTATAGTATATAACTAATAGTATGACAAAATTAACAACTCATGTTTTAGATGTTTATTCTGGTAAGCCAGGATCAGGTATAAAGGTAGAATTATATTATCTTAAGAACAATCAAAAAGAAAAAAAAAATACAATAATTTTAAACCAAGATGGAAGATCTGATAAACCATTGCTCGAAGGTAAAAAGTTTTTGAATGGTAAATATGAGTTAATTTTTTTTATAGGAGAATATTTTAAAAATATATCAAAATCAGATGAATTACCTTTTTTAGATGATGTGGTTATTAGGTTTGGTATTTCAAATTCAAAAGAACATTATCATGTTCCATTACTTGTTTCTCCATGGAGTTATTCTACTTATAGAGGTTCTTAAGTGAGCGCAAACAAAGTTCAATTTATTTATGAAAATAAATTAATTGAATTGGAAAATCCTGACCCAAATCAAACTATACTTAATTTTATAAGAGAAGAATTAAAAAAAACAGGTACCAAAGAGGGTTGTGCGGAAGGTGGATGTGGTGCTTGTACAATAGTGCTAGGAGAATTAGAAAATAAAAAAATTAAATACAAAGCAATTAATTCATGTATATCCTTCACACCCACTTTGCATGGAAAACAACTAATAGTTGTTGAAAATTTAGTTTCAAAAAATGGTTCTTATCATCCTGTTCAAGAGGCAATGGCAAAATATCATGCATCTCAATGTGGATTTTGTACACCTGGTTTTGTTATGTCCATTTTCGCTATGCACAAAAACAAAAATAATAAAAATGAAGAAAATATTAAAGATGCTATATCAGGAAATTTATGCAGATGTACTGGTTATAGACCTATAATTGATGCAGCTAGAAGTTTAAAAAAAAAAAATAGTTATGATGATTTTGATCGCAATAATTCAAAAATTATTAAATTATTAAAAAAAATTAATAATAAAAATATTATTATTAAACATAAAAATAAAAAATATTTTGCTCCAAAAACAGTTAATGAATTAAAAAAAATAATCCAACAAAATCCCAATCCAAATTTTTTAAGTGGTGGAACAGATTTATCTTTAATAGTTACAAAAAATAGACAAGAAATAAAAAATATAATTTATTTAAATAATATTAAAGAACTAAATTTTATAAAAATTATAAATAATGAAATTAATATTGGAGCAACAACTCCACTTATACAAGTTGAACAATTTATTTTAAAATATTATCCTGATTTTAATAATATATTAAGAAGATATGGATCTGTTCAAATAAGAAATGTGGGAACAATAGGCGGAAATATTGCTACAGCTTCACCCATAGGAGATACCTTGCCTTTACTTCTTTCTTTAAATACTCGGATATTAATACAGGCAAAAAAAAGAAATAAAGAAATTTTTCTTAAAGACTTTTTTATTGGGTATAGAAAGACAAGACTTAAAACAGGAGAATTTATAAAATCTATAAAAATTCCTATTTATAAAAATAACAAATTTAAAGCATACAAAATATCAAAAAGATTCGATGATGATATTTCATCAGTTTGTGCTTCTTTTAATTTCAGAGTAAAAAATCAAAGGATTGAAGATGTTTTTATTGCATTTGGTGGAATGTCAGAAATTCCTAAAAGAGCAATTAAATGTGAAAAATTTCTATTAAATTCTAAATTTTCGGAGGATATTTTTGAAAAAGCTAAAAATTTATTAAAAAAAGATTTTAATCCTATTGATGATATGAGAGCATCAAAACAATATAGATTAGAAGTTGCACAGAATTTATTACTAAAGTTCTTTTTAGAAACTAAATCAAATAAATTAATAAGAATAAGTTAATTATGAAAAAACAAGAATATTTTAGTGAAAAGAGACTTCATGACAGTGCTTACAAACATGTTAGTGGATTTGCGGAATATACTGACGATATCAAAGAACCTGACAGTACACTTTATGGAGCAATAGGATGGAGTAAAAAAGCTCATGCAATAATAAAAAAGATAGATTTAAGAAATGTAATATCAAGTGAGGGAGTTATTTCTGTTGTTACTTCTGAAGATATTCCTGGTCGTAATGATGTAGGACCAGTTTTTGATGGTGATCCTATATTTACAAATAAAAAAGTTGAGTTTTATGGACAACCTCTTTTTGCAGTAGCTGCTTTATCCACAGAGTTTGCTAGAAAAGCAGTTTTAAAGGCAAAAGTTTATTATAAAGAATTGAAACCTATAGTTACAATAAAAGATTCTTTGGCAAAAAAAAAATTACTTTTTAAAGTAAGAAAAATTAAAAGAGGACATCCAAACAAAGCTCTATCAAACTCTAAACATAGACTTAAAGGAAATTTTACTACCGGTAGCCAAGAGCATTTTTATTTAGAAGGACAAGCTGCTTTTGCTATTCCTAATGAAGACAATAATATGGTTATTTATAGTTCAACACAACATCCTTCTGAAACTCAACAAATAGTTGCTAAGATGTTAAATCAAAAAAGTAATTCGATAACAGTTTTAGTAAGAAGAATAGGAGGTGGTTTTGGAGGAAAAGAAACTAACTTTATGACAGCAAGTATTTGTTCACTTCTTGCCCACAAAACTAAATGTCCAGTTAAACTTAGACTAGATAGAGACGACGATATTATTATAACTGGAAAAAGACATGAATTTTTTTCAGACTATGAAGTTGGTTTTAACGATCAAGGAGAAATAAAATCATTAAAATTAAAACTTTCATCAAAATGTGGAATGTCACCCGATTTGTCCTTAGCAATAAATGAAAGAGCTCTTCTGCACATTGACAATGCTTATTTTGTTCCAAATTTAGAAGTACAAAATTATCTTTGTAAAACGAATACTTCTACTTCAACGGCATTTCGAGGGTTTGGAGGAAATCAAGGAATGATGTCTATTGAAAATATCATTGATAATATTTCAAGATATCTAGGTAAAGATCCTTTAGAAATAAGAAAAAAAAATTTTTACAAAAAAAATAGAAGAAATATCACACACTATGGAATGAAAATTGAAGATAATGTGATTAACGAAATATTTAATAAATTGATAAAGAAATCAAATTACAAGAAAAGATATTCTAAAATAAAAAAATTTAATTTAAAAAACAAATATAAAAAAAAAGGGATTGCTATTACACCTGTAAAATTTGGCATATCTTTTACTACAATCCATTTAAACCAAGCTGGAGCTTTGGTTCATATTTATACTGATGGCAGTGTACATTTAAATCATGGGGGAATTGAAATGGGTCAAGGGACTCATACAAAAATAGCTCAATTAGTTTCAAAATCGTTTGGCATTCCTTATGAAAAAGTTCAAATTTCATCAACAAATACATCTAAAGTGCCAAATACTTCTGCGAGTGCAGCTTCATCTACAACTGATCTTAATGGAGCGGCTGCTTTAGATGCTGTTAAAAAAATCAAATTAAATTTAGAAAAATTTATAAAAAATAAATATAAAATATTAGCCAAAAAAAATGTGGTTTATAAAAATGAAAAAATCTTAATAGGGAAATATATTTTTAAATTTAATGATATTGTTCAGGAGGCTTATTTAAATCGTATATCTCTTTCTTCAAATGGATTTTACTCCACACCAAAAATTAATTTTAACAAACAAAAATTTTATGGAAGACCATTTTTATATTTTTGTTATGGTGCAGCTGTAACTGAAGTGACACTAGACACCTTAACTGGTGAAAATATAATAGATAAAGTTGATATATTGCATGACGCAGGTAATGCTATTAATCCAGCTTTAGAACTTGGTCAGATTGAAGGAGGTTTTGTTCAGGGCCAAGGCTGGCTTACTATGGAAGAGGTTAATTGGAAAGCCAATGGACAAATAACTACTTTTTCTCCTTCAACATATAAAATTCCTGCAGTTAGCGATATGCCTAAAAAGTTTAATGTAGAAATTTATAAAGAGGGAAAAAATAAAGAGGAAGTAGTTAATAAATCTAAAACTACTGGAGAGCCACCTTTAATGTTAGCTATGAGTGTTTTTTTTGCTATAAAAGATGCAATAGCTTCAACCTCAAACTACAGAAAAATACCTAATTTGGATGCCCCAGCAACACCTGAAAAAATTTTATTAAGTATAAACAAGTTAAAAAAAAATTAATTATGAGCCAAAAAAATATTTTTATGATGAGAGCAATTGAACTTTCTATTGAAAGTGCAAAATCAACGGGAGGCCCATTTGGTTCTGTTATTGTAAAAAATAAGAAGATTATTGCAGAAGGTTCTAATAAAGTTACAATGAATAATGATCCAACAGCGCATGGAGAAATAGTTGCAATTAGAGATGCATGTAAAAAATTGAATACATTTAATCTTTCTGGAAGTGATCTATATTCAAGTTGTGAACCATGTCCAATGTGTTTATCAGCAATATATTGGTCACGAATTGAAAATATTTTTTATGCAAACACCAGAATAGACGCCAAGAGTATAGATTTTGATGATTCATTTATTTATTCTGAAATCAATAAAGATTTAGAAAATAGAAAAATTAAAATGTTCCAAATGCATAGGGAAGAGGCTTTAGAAGCATTTAAAATTTGGGAAAATAAAAAAGACAAAATTAAATATTAATGGAAGTTTTATCTTACTCAATGAAATGGTTAGAGCTCACTTTAAGATGGGGCCATGTACTATTTGCAATATTATGGGTAGGAAACAGTTTTTTATTTAATTATTTAGACAATAAATTAAATAAAAAAATATCAAGCAAAGATGTTGATGGTGAAGGTTATCTTATGCATTCAGGTTATTATTATAAACTTTCTAGATTAAAAGTATCACCTCCAAAAAATTATTTGAGAAGCCTTACAATTTTTAAATGGCAAAGTTACTTAACATTTATAACTGGAATTTTATTACTTGGTGTAATTTATTACTATAATTCAGGTATATTGATGGTAGATAAAAAAGTTTTAGAAATTTTACCTTCTGCAGCAATAATATTTTCCATATTTTCATTAATTATATCTTGGTTAGTTTATGATTTTTTGTGCAAATCAAGCCTTATAAAAAATAATGTTTTATTTGTTTCAACTATTTTCATTTTACTTATTTTATTGTCATATGGATTTACCCAAGTTTATGGAGCGAAATTTGCATTTTTAAGCGTTGGTTTAGTAATAGGTACAAATATGTTTGGAAATGTATTTACTGTAATTATTCCAAATCAAACAAACATTATTAATAGTAGTAAAAGAAATAAAAAGTTTGACCAAACTTTATCTTTAGCTGCAAAACAAAGATCTATACACAATAATTATTCAACTTTTTTGGTTTTATTTATAATGCTATCAGGCCATTATAGTTTTTTAGTTTATCATAAATATAATTGGTTAATTTTAGGTGCTATCGCGGTAATCTCAGTCTTAGCTAGACATTATTTCAATTTAAGAGGCAGAAACATTCATAGGTTGTATATTTTAATAACATCAATTGTACTTTTAATTTTACTTGCAGTTTTAATATTAATTTTTAAAAATTAATATTATAAAGAGAGATATGTCAGAAAAATTAATTGTAAGCTGGAATCAATATAATGAAACTGTAGAAAAGCTTGCAATTCAAATAGAGGAAAGTGGATACAAACCAACAATATTAATTGGTATAATGCGAGGAGCAGCGCC
>Ga0206678_10002972_pt1 | contig 10675 bp, 9 predicted proteins | sample M180m12015metaG_FD_155453 | JGI IMG/M metagenome (GOLD analysis project Ga0206678, IMG submission 155453) | Ammonia-oxidizing marine archaeal communities from Monterey Bay, California, United States - M1 80m 12015 | ecosystem: Environmental > Aquatic > Marine > Intertidal zone | place: USA...
GGTTATCTTAATACTCTAGTAGGAACTGAGTGCCTTTATTAGTGGCTGTAAATACTCTTCATGTTTTTTCCAGGCTTCAGAACTACCTTGATACATCTTTTGTCTGACCTGTAATGCACTGGCTGTTTTTACAGCACGTTTGCTGTTATGGAAGTTTAAACAGTTTTCATCCCAGTCTAATTCACAATATTCCAATAACTTTCTAGTCTCTTCTTCTTGATTGGTAGTCAAGTCCTCATAACACAAGTCGTATATTTTATCGGGAAACGTTTGATGCCAAAAATCCATAATGTTCGAGTAAATACCATAAAATCCAGCTAAATCGTCTAGGTTATAAGCCCATCCATGTCCCGCGCTGCTAAAGTAATGCTTATAAATTGACCAGCAGGTGGCTCTAGCATCTCTTTTAATATGAACAATCTTTGCTTCAGGAAAGGCCGATAGAATAAATCCAATGAATAAAAAATTCAAAGGCAATTTATCAGTAATCACGCTTGCATGGACATTGAGATTCAACAGTACATCCAAATATTGTTGACGGATAGATAAAAAGGTTTTTTTTGTAAGTTCATTCTTATTTTGAGTTAAGTAATTCTTTAGTATTGGAGTAATGAGATTACTTAAAGTACTCAATTCGCCTGCACCATATACCGCATGATGACTGGCGATGATTTGCTCGACTAAACTTGTTCCAGAACGAAGCATCCCGACAATAAATACAGGTTTTATAGTTGATAGTTCGTAGGATGGCGATAGAGTTGAGCTAAACATTTTTTTGACAGTGGAACTTAGAATTTTAGAATTATCAAGAGAATAATTTAATTCTTCCTTACGCAAGCGATTACCCTCGTGTAAGAATTTAAAGAATTCATCTTGCCTTCCTAAATCTTCATTCACTTTAGCTAGAGCAAAGCATAAATGTGTTCGGTCTGATTGACTGAGGTTACTCGTAGAGAGAAGTGATTGCATTTGAGCAATCTGTGGGTCACTTGCTGTATATTTTTTAAGGACACTCAAATGATGGTGAGCCTCTGCGAAGTCTGGTTTAATAGAAAGTGCCTTCTCATAACATTTAACCACTACATCCAATTGATCAGGGTCTCGGAGAGCATTGCCAAGATTATTATACGCATCAGCGTAATCTGGTTTAATCGCTATTGCCTGCTCATAACTCTTAACCGCCGCATCCAGTTGACCAAGTTCTTGGAGTATTGTGCCAAGATTATTATGTGCATTAGGATAAGCATGTTTGATAGCTATCGCTTGTTCATAACTCTTCATCGCAGCTTCAAGTTGTCCGAGTTGTTGAAGCGTAAAACCAAGGTTGTAATGCGCCTCAGCATACTCCGAATTAATAGTTATTGCTTTCTCGAAGCTATCAAGAGACTCATTCAATTGACCAATTGCTTGATAGAAAGCACCACTTATATTATGGAGTAACGCTTCATTAGGATAGTCTTTTATTAAGGCTTCAACGCCCTCGATTGCCTTCTCTATCTGACCATTAGAGTAAAGCGCAATAACAGAGTTAATTTTTGATTCTAAGGTCATCTTGATTCTATAGTATTGCTAAGATTATATGCGCTTTAGTGAAATCCAATTTAAGTGTAAAGAATACACTATTTAAGTCTTTAAATATAATCACTATAATTCAAATTCTTCATGTTATAAAATAAAGCATTAAACTTGTCAAAATCAACAAATTAAATTAGGTATTATCTTTACCAAATAGTAGATATCTTAAAATTTTAAGGAAAAAATGTTTAAATTTTTTACACAAAAAAAATGGTTTCTTTGGGCCTATCTTGGTTCAGCCGTAATTCTAACTTCATTATGGGTATCGGTACAAATTGACGTACAAATCAATGAATGGTTTGGTGGTTTCTATGACATGATTCAAAAAGCCCTTGCTACACCAAATGCAATTACTATGGATGAATATACAGGCGGTCTATGGAGCTTTGCAAAGCTGGCTGCCATGTGGATAGTTTTAGGCCTTGCAACCTCATTTTTAACCTCACATTTTTTGTTTAGGTGGAGAGCATCAATGGTAGAGTTTTATCACAGTGTTTATGATAAGGCTCGCACCATAGAGGGAGCTTCCCAGCGTGTCCAAGAAGATACTATTAGATTTTCTCGCATCATGGAAGGCCTTGGTACAAGCCTAATTGAGTCTGTTATGGTGTTAGTTGAGTATTTCCCATTATTAATGGGATTGTCAGTAGGAATTCCTATTATGTGGTTTGGTGACTGGGAATATGGATTAGTTACTGGCGCCTTTATTTGGGCAGTTGGTGGCACAATATTAATGATAGCGTTAGCATGGTTACTGAGACTAGTTGGCATTGAATATGACCTCCAAAAGAGAGAAGCAGCTTATCGAAAAATACTTGTTATCGCTGAAGATGATGGAAGTATAAGGCCAAAAACATTAGAAGAACTCTTTGAAGGTGTTCGATTAATTCATTACAAAAGTTATTTGTATTATTTATACTTCAATATTGGAAGACTTGCTTACCTCCAAATAAATGTTTTGGTTGGTTATATTGTCTTAGCGCCTGCAATTGTTGCTGGAGTCATGACGCTTGGCGTAATGCAACAAATACTTAGAGCCTTTGGAAGGGTTGAAGGCTCTCTTCAATACCTTTTTAATGCATGGCCAACTATTATTGAATTGGCTAGTGTTTATAAACGTCTAAGAGAGTTTGAAAGTAAAATCGAGTCAATGATAGAGACTGAATCAGAAGCGTAATTAAATAAGAGCCTGACCCATCTTAAGTTGTTGTCCAGCATGTAAATTCATTTCTGGAAAGTCTTCTGGTAGGAGCATAATTACTGTCGACCCCATATTAAATCGACCTAACTCATCTCCCTTAGCTAAACTAATCTCTCTACCTTTATATTCATAATTTATTACTGTTTTAGAGTATGGAGGTGTTATTTGACCTTGCCATTCCGTCTGCATAGAGCCAACAAAGATTGCACCAACAAGTACAAAAGCCATCACCCCAAAATCTGTATCAAATAAACAGATTAAACGCTCATTTCGAGCAAAAATGCTCTTTACTTGGTTAACAGTGTTTTGATTCACTGAGAAAAGATTACCTGGAATATATTTCATTGATATCAATACGCCGTCACATGGCATATGAATACGATGATAGTCTTTAGGTGATAAATATATTGTTGCAAAGCTTCCATTTTCCAATTCTTCTGAAGCTTTATCTGCGAGAAGCTCTGAGGTCGAATATTGACGCCCTTTAGCTTGTAAGATTTGAGAGTCTTGAATCTTGCCTGCTTGAGAAACAACACCATCGACAGGAGAAATAAGCTTAGATTCTGATATTGGTCTTAAACCTGTCTTTAAAGCTCTTGTAAAAAAATCATTGAAGTTAATATAGTCTTCAATATTTTCAAGTTCTGCTTCAGCTAAGTTGACATGGTATTTATTAACAAACCAGCGGGTACAGGTATTTTTTATCCACAAAGTTTCGATTCTTGCGAATCGAAACATCAGACGCGATAAAAAGTGCTGAGGCAAAATATATTGAAGCAATATCATTAAGCAAGCTTTTCTAGAATAAAGTTAACAGCTGCCTTAAAATCAACTTCAACTTTGTCAGATTCCTTTCTTGATTTATATTCGATTTTCCCATTATCAGCATGAGTATCACTTATAACAAGTCGATGCGGAATTCCGAGTAGCTCAGAGTCAGCAAACATTACCCCTGCACGTTCTTTTCGATCATCTAATAACACCTCAATACCTTGCTTTAAACAGTCATTATAAAGCTCATCTGCCAAGGCCTTAACCCTACTAGATTTATTGTAATTTATTGGAACAATAACTAGGTGAAAAGGAGCTATAGCTTCAGGGAAAATAATTCCCTTATCATCATGATTTTGCTCAATACTTGCAGCTACAATTCTAGTGACTCCAATGCCATAGCAGCCCATATTCATATTAACTGCCCTTCCATCTTCACCAATAACATTAGCATTCATAGAGTCTGAATACTTTGTACCAAGCTGGAAAATATGACCAACCTCAATACCCCTCTTAATTTCAAGCTTTCCTTTACCATCTGGTGAAGGATCCCCAGTAACAACGTTACGCAAATCGCTAGAAGTAACTTTTGAAGTATCGCGGTTCCAGTTAACACCTATAAAGTGCTTATCATTTTCATTAGCACCACAAACAAAATCTGATAAACATGCTGCTGCATAATCAGCAATAATTGGAATATCAAGATTAACAACACCGATTGAACCAAATGCACAGCCTAATTGTTTCTGAACTTTACCCTCTTCTGCCATTTGTAACGGCTGCTTTACTCCTTGGATTTTTGCAGCTTTGACTTCATTAAGTTCGTGATCACCACGCAAAACTAGAGCAACTAGATTATCGTCATCACCCTCAACAATTAGCGTTTTAATTGAGTTTGTTGGCTTAATTTTTAATAAGTTACAAACGTCATTAATTGTTTTTACACCTGGCGTCTTAACTAACTCTAATGCTTCTTTAGCAGGTTTAGGCTTTTCTTGAGGAAGAGTTTCTGCACGCTCAATATTTGCGGCATAATCTGATTTATCAGAGAAACAAATCGCATCTTCACCAGAATCAGCCAGCACATGAAATTCATGAGAGCTCTCACCTCCAATTGCCCCAGAATCTGCCAAAACAGCTCTATAGTTAAACCCAATTCGATCAAAAATATTGCAATATGTCTGGTGCATTATTTGATAAGTCTCGCCAAGTGATTTTTCATCAATATGAAATGAATATGCATCCTTCATAATAAACTCTCTGGAACGCATTACACCAAAGCGAGGTCGAATTTCATCTCTAAATTTAGTTTGAATTTGATAGAAATTTATTGGTAGTTGCTTGTAGCTTCTAAGATATTGCTTAGCAATATTGGTAATAACTTCTTCATGTGTAGGACCCAAGCAAAAATCTCTATCATGCCTATCATTAAAACGAAGCAGCTCTGGTCCATACTCTTCCCATCTTTTTGATTCTTGCCATATTTCTGCAGGCTGTGCAACCGGCATCAATAATTCCAGTGCTTTGGATTTATTCATCTCTTCGCGAATGATTTTCTCAACTTTTTGAATTACTTTTAAGCCAAATGGAAGGTATGAATATATACCTGAAGCTAATTTTGAAATCAATCCTGCTCTAATCATTAACTGATGAGAGATAATCTGAGCATCATTGGGAGCCTCTTTAACTGTAGATATTAATGAGTCACTGCTTTTCATATAAAATAGAATTTATACTAAAAAATAATTTGATTTTACCTAATGCCTAATTTACAAACTTTATTAATTTATATTATTCCACTTCTATTCGCAATTACCCTTCATGAGGCAGCCCATGGCTGGGTAGCAAGCAAGTTGGGCGACCATACTGCAAGAATGATGGGGCGAGTTACATTAAACCCAATTAAGCATGTTGATCCTGTAGGCACAATCCTAGTTCCTCTAGCGTTACTTTTAATGCCAGGAGTTGGATTTATATTTGGATGGGCTAAACCTGTTCCAATTAATTTTCGAGCCCTTAGGTCACAAAAATCTGGAATGATATGGGTAGCTCTTGCAGGGCCAGGTGCAAATTTTCTTATGGCTATTGGCTGGCTAATACTTGCGATAATATCATTAAAATTAGAACTATTTATTCTATATTCAATGGCAAGAGTTGGGATCTTTTTAAATATTTTACTGGCGGTATTTAACCTTTTGCCAATTCCTCCACTAGACGGATCCAGAGTTATTAGTGCACTTTTACCAGGGCCATTGGCATATAAATATGGCCAATTTGAGCAATATGGTTTCCTAATATTATTAGGCCTAATGTTTATAGGTGGCTTTCAACTATTTGTATTACCAATTGTTGCTCAAATTCAACTACTTTTTTTAGCATTTATCTAATTAAACATGCAACTTTAAGTAGCTAAGATGAGCAGCTAAGCTCTAGGTTTTGAGCCCATTCTGGAGCCTCACTGTCATATAAATCAAACCCTTTGTGGCTCTCAAATGGAGACCTTAATAAGTTAAACAAAGTCTCAATTTCATCATACTGATTTAAATCTTCAGCCTTTCTAATGGCAACTTCTGCCAAGTAATTTCTTAAAACGTACTTAGGGTTAACTGAATTCATTAATCGTATTCTCTGTTCAGGTTTTTCAATTTCTTGCTTAATCCTCTTATGATATCGTTCAAACCAGGAGTCAAATTCACCACCCATAGATTGTTCTTTTTGGTCTGAAAGTCTCCTCATTGAGCGATGGTAGTCTCTCTTATTGGTATAAAGTAATTGCAAAAAATCATTAATTAAGGTGCTATCTTCATCAAGGACTTTTAGTAAGCCAAATTTTTGCCTCATCAAGAGTGAGTACTCCTTCACTAAAGAGAATTGGTATACAGACAACGCATCTTTCAAGTCATCCTTATCAACCAAACTCCTCATTGCATCAGCAAGTCGCTCTAAATTCCATAGAGCAACTGATGGTTGCCTTTCAAACGAGTAGCGACCTTGGCTATCAGAATGGTTACATATAAACCCCGGATTATAAGTTTCCATAAAACTGAAAGGTCCATAATCAATAGTTAATCCTAAAATTGACATATTGTCTGTATTCATAACGCCGTGAGAAAAACCTTGTGCCTGCCAGCGAGCAATCATTACAGCAGTAGTTTTAACTACTGTCTTAAATAAATCTAAATAACAATTTTTTCCTTTCAATTTAGGGTAGTAATGATTAATAACAAAATCTGCTAATTTTTTTACGTTTTCATTTTGACCTTTTGAGGCAAAATATTCGAAATGTCCGAAGCGTATATGACTTTCAGAAACACGGGTAACAATTGAACCACTCTCTATATGCTCTCGATATACATCGGTATCACTTGCAACAATTGCAAGACATTTAGTTGTAGGAATATTCAATCCTTCCATGGCTATAGAGCATAAGTATTCTCGAATACTAGACCGAAGAACTGCTCGACCATCAGCCCCACGCGAGAATGGAGTAGTTCCTGCACCTTTTAGAGACAATTCATATCCATTTAACTCGCCAATTAAACATGAACGGCCATCACCAAGCTGAGGAACAAAGTAGCCAAACTGGTGTCCAGCGTAGACACTAGAAATTGGATCTACTTCGTCTATTTTTTTTTCACCTGAGCAGATTGCAAGTAGTTCTTCTTCTGTTAGGTTTAGTTTAAGATTTGCTTGTAAATCTTTGTTGATATGAATTAGGTGACTATTTTTGAGTTTTTGGGTATCAACTCTTGAGAAATAATCCTCGCCTAGGTCTGCAAATTTAGGAGAGCTTATCATTTAGAATTTTATTGACTTGTTTTGGATTTGCCTTTCCATTGGTAGCCTTCATAACTTGACCAACAAAAAAACCTAAAAGTTTAGAGTTTCCATCTTTAAATTGCTGAACTTGTAGAGTATTGTTATTAACAACTTCATCAATTATGCCTTCTAAAGCATCAATATCAGTCATCTGTTTTAAGCCCTGATTTTCAATAATCTCTTCTACACTTCCCTTTCCTTCCCACATCGATTTAAAAACATCTTTGGCAATTTTTCCTGAGATTGTATTATCACTAATTTTTGTAATCAGTTCATATAACTCTATAGCTGATATGGGAGAATCCTGAATCTCGATTTGGTTTTTATTTAGCGAAGCTGCGAGGTCGCCCATCACCCAATTGGCTGAGAGCTTCACATCAGCACCTTTTGCAATCATAGATTCAAAATAGTCAGCGATATCTTTTTGAACTGTTAAATTTTCTGCATCATATTCACTGAGGCCAAAATCATCTATAAACCTAATTTTCTTTTCTGTTGGCAGCTCTGGTAGGCTATTTTTTATTTGAACAAGAAGTTCATCATCAATTAGAACTGGCAATAAATCAGGATCGGGAAAATATCTATAGTCATTTGCTTCTTCCTTAGAGCGCATTGATCTAGTTTCATTCTTATCTGAATCATAAAGTCTTGTTTCCTGGACAATAGAGCCACTATCCTCGAGGATATCTATTTGTCTTTCAACTTCTAAGTTAATTGCTTTCTCTAAAAATTTAAATGAGTTTATATTTTTAAGCTCTGCACGAGTCCCTAGTTCATCGCCTTTTTTTCTAATTGAAACATTTGCATCACAACGAAATGAACCTTCCTGCATATTTCCATCACAAATACCTATATATTGAACTAAAGCATGGATTTTTTTGGCATAAGCGACTGCTTCTTTTGCACTTCTCATATCAGGCTCAGAAACAATCTCTAGAAGTGGTGTTCCTGCTCTATTAAGATCAATTGCAGTAAAGTCATCGTAGAGGTCATGTATAGATTTACCTGCATCCTCTTCAAGGTGAGCACGAGTTATACCAACCATTTTATTTTGGCCGTCATCTAAAGGTATTTCAATTTCTCCTTGCCCTACAATTGGCAATTCAAACTGAGAAATTTGATAACCCTTAGGAAGGTCAGGATAAAAGTAATTTTTTCTTGCAAAAATAGAATGCTTATTGATTTTAGCATTAACAGCTAAACCAAAACTTAGCGCCATATTTACAGCCTCTTTATTAAGCACAGGTAGTACACCAGGATATCCTAGATCAACCGCACAGGCTTGCGAGTTAGCTGATGCTCCAAAGGCTGTGGATGCGCCAGAAAATATCTTTGATTTAGTTTTTAGCTGTGAATGAATTTCAAGCCCAATTACTGTTTCCCAAGTCATAAATAACTCCTCATTAATCAACTGGTGATGAATGATGCCAGTCAGTGTTCAACTGAAATTGGTGTGCAACGTTAAGTAATAATTCTTCAGACCAATGGTTGCCTATTAATTGAAGCCCAACAGGTAAACTATCTGAAAATCCAGCAGGAATACTCATGCCTGGTAGCCCTGCTAAATTAACTGAAAGCGTATAAATATCTGCCAGATACATAGATACTGAATCTTTAATAGAGCCTAACTCGAAAGCTGGTGTAGGAGAAACCGGACCCATAATAACATCAACCTCTTTGAAAGCCTTTTTAAAGTCTTCACTGATGAGTTGTCGTACTTTTTGAGCCTTTAAATAATATGCATCATAGTAGCCAGCAGACAGTGCGTAAGCGCCAATCATAATTCTTCTTTTGACCTCATCCCCAAAGCCTTCAGAGCGTGACCTCATGTAAAGATCATTTAAGTCTTTAGGGTCCTCACATCGGTAGCCATATCTGACTCCATCAAACCTTGAAAGATTAGAAGAGCATTCGCATGGAGCAACTATGTAGTAAGCTGGAATAGCATTCATTGAATTTGGCAATGAAACCTCAATAATCTCAGCACCCATTGCCTCATAGTCATTAATGGCCTTCATGATTACCTTTTCAACACCCTTATCCAAGCCTTCAGAAAAGTATTCTTTTGGCAGTCCAATCTTAAGCCCACTCAATGACTTTGATAAATTTTTAGTATAGTCAGGTACTGATTTATTGGCACTTGTTGAGTCTCTTTCATCAAATCCGGCCATTGCATTTAAAATTATTGCAGCATCTTCTGCACTTAGGGTTAATGGCCCTGCCTGGTCAAGGCTCGATGCGTAAGCAATCATTCCATAACGAGAAATTCTGCCATAGGTTGGCTTAATTCCAGTAATACCACATAAACTCGCTGGTTGGCGAATACTGCCACCGGTATCAGTTCCAGTAGCAAACGGCGTAATACGCGCCGCGACTGCTGCTGCTGAGCCCCCTGAAGAGCCGCCAGGGACTCTATTAATATCCCATGGATTTTTTACAGCCCCATAGTATGGGTTTTCATTTGATGATCCCATTGCAAATTCATCCATATTGGTTTTACCAAGCATAACCATATTTTCAGAATTTAACTTCTCGCTAAGGGTTGCGTCATAAGGAGAAATAAATGAATCAAGCATTTTTGAGCCAGCACTTGTTTTTATACCCTTTGTACAAAATATATCTTTGTGGGCATAAGGAATACCAGTCAGCTTTGTCGCATTCCCTTTGGCCAAAATTGAGTCCGCTAATTTAGCTTGATTGATAGCATGCTCTTTAGTGATTGATATAAATGCATTTAACTCAGAATCGTTAATCCGGTCTAGATAGTGCTGAGTAAGCTCCAAAGAAGAAAAGTCTCTATTTTTAAGCCCTATAATTTGCTCAGCTATAGTTAAATTATGCATCATTATTCAATTACCGTCGGAACCAGGAAATGGCTATTTCCTGTTTTTGGAGCAATCTCTTGAAATTCTTTAGCTAAATCTTTTTCAGTAACCTCATCATCCCTCAGGCGTTGATTCATTTCCAAAGGATGAGCCATTGGTTCTGCGTCTCCAGTATCTATCTCTCCAAGCTTATCCATTAGGACAAGAATATTATTGATCTCTTTAGTAGTCTGCTCTAGCTCAGAGTCCTCAATACTCAATCTTGCTAAATAAGCAATTTCCTTAACTTGTTTATTATCTAATGACATAAAAATTAACTATTATTGACAAAAATTAGATATTACTTGTTGAAAATTTTCTTGTGAATAACTATCTGATAAATAAGAATCACCTAAATATTTCAAAAGCACTAGTCGTATATTACCATCTATAGCTTTTTTATCTATTGACATAGCCTTAATTAAATTCTCACTTGAGACTTCGC
>Ga0206678_10002973_pt1 | contig 10675 bp, 9 predicted proteins | sample M180m12015metaG_FD_155453 | JGI IMG/M metagenome (GOLD analysis project Ga0206678, IMG submission 155453) | Ammonia-oxidizing marine archaeal communities from Monterey Bay, California, United States - M1 80m 12015 | ecosystem: Environmental > Aquatic > Marine > Intertidal zone | place: USA...
CCTAAAATAATAATAGTGGCGAGTCTGTTAGCGACCGTTATCCTAAAAGTACAGACAACTCCTAAGTAACGGTTAGCATTATGCTGCTAAAGCGTAGTTGTCTTCGTTTGCAACTATTATTTAAAGAACGTTTTTACGAGCAATCTTTGTCCTCGACATGCATCCTTGAAATCCAACTCCTCGTCGAAGCCATGTCATCCCCAGATGCTTACATTATACGCTTGATTAATTGAATTTAGCTAATTGTCACCCTAGCAAATTTTCTTTTACCCACTTGGTATACATTTGTCCCCTCATCAGGAGTAAAGTCTTTATCACTAAGCTTTTCGCCATCAATTTTTACAGCGCCCTGCTTAATCATCCGGAATGCCTCTGACGTTGAACTGACAAGATTAGCCTCTTTGAGAAGGTTGGCAACCTTGATTCCTTTAGGGAAGGTGAATTCATCCATTTCATCTGGAATTTGGTTTTTTGCAAACCGGTCAATAAAGTTTTGCTGTGCTTTTTTTGCTTGAGCCTCGTCATGGAAACGCGTAATTATCTCGTCTGCTAATCGAAACTTTATGTTTCTTGGGTTTTCACCCGTCTCAACTTCTTGCTTCCAAGATTCAATGGTCTCGATCGATTCAAAGCTTAATAGTTCAAGGTATCGCCACATGAGGTCATCTGAAATCGACATGATTTTGCCAAACATACTATCAGGATCCTCATCGATACCAATATAGTTGCCGAGTGACTTGCTCATTTTCTGAACACCGTCTAAGCCTTCCAAAATCGGCATAGTCAGGATAACTTGAGGCTCCATATCGGCCTGCTTTTGAAGTTCCCTTCCAACCAAAAGATTAAATTTTTGATCAGAGCCTCCTAGTTCTATATCGGCTCTCAGTGCAACAGAGTCATAGCCTTGAACAAGGGGGTACAAAAACTCATGTATCGAAATTGCCTGTCCACCTTTGTAGCGTTTTGAAAAGTCATCACGTTCAAGCATTCTTGCAACGGTGTGCTTGGATGCAAGAGAAATCATTTCTGTTGAGTTCATTTTGCTCATCCACTCAGAGTTAAAGGCAATCCTAGTTTTATCCTTATCCAAAATTTTGAAGACTTGATCCGTGTAAGTCTTGGCATTCTCACGAACATCCTCTTTTGTCAGAGGCTTTCGGGTCACATTCTTTCCTGTTGGATCTCCAATCATGCCCGTAAAGTCTCCAATCAGAAAAATTATTTCGTGGCCTAGGTCTTGAAGCTGCTTCATTTTATTGATGACGACAGTGTGACCCAAGTGAAGGTCTGGAGCTGTGGGGTCCATGCCGAGCTTGACTCTTAAGGGTTTATTTTTTTCGAGTTTTTTCTTGAGCTCTTCAAGAGGGAGTATTTCATCTGTTCCCCTCTGAATGATTGCTAATGTTTCGTCTATTGTCATTTTAAATGCTCTCTATGGTCTTATTTGTCCGTCACCCATGACGATGTATTTTTGTGATGTGAGTCCCTCAAGTCCAACTGGACCCCTGACATGAAATTTACCTGTACTGATTCCTATTTCAGCGCCAAACCCGTATTCAAATCCATCCGCAAAACCTGTTGAAGCGTTAACCATAACAGAGGATGAGTCAACTTCGGATAAGAATTTTTTCGAATTGGCCTCATTCTCAGTCACAATCGCATCGGTGTGGGCAGACCCGTATGTATTAATGTGGGATATCGCTTCGTCAACTGACTCAACAATTTTCATTGAAAGAATCGGTGCTAGATACTCTTCACTCCAGTCAGCTTCGGATGCTTTTTTGATAACATTTGAAAGCATTTGTGACTTTTCACAGCCCCTTATTTCTACTTCTTTTTCAGTCAAGAGCTTGATGAGTTTAGATAGTGCTTCTGAGTCAAAATCTTTGTGAACTAATAGTGTTTCGGTCGCATTACAGACGCCGTATCGACGCGTTTTACCATTAAAGGCAATATCAACCCCTTTCTGAGCGTCTGCGTCTTTATCCAAGTAGGTATGACACACTCCGTCTAGGTGTTTGATAACCGGTACTCTGGCATTTTTACTAATATTTTTGATGAGGCCTTTTCCGCCTCTTGGAATGATAGCATCAACATAATCACTCGCGCTAACGAGCTCAGTGACTGCTTCGCGATCAGTCACCTTAATTAGCTGGACAGCGTTTGGATCAAGTCCTGCGTCCTCAAGGCCTTTTTCGATGCAAGCGTAAAAAGCTATATTTGAGTGAATGGCCTCAGAGCCACCCCTAAGGATAATGGCATTTCCAGATTTAATGCAAAGTCCTGCTGCGTCTACTGTGACGTTTGGGCGAGATTCATAAATCATCCCAATGACGCCCAAAGGAACCATCATCTTTCCAATTTTGATACCGCTTGGCCTCTCATTAAAATCAGAAATTTGGCCTATCGGATCACCCAAGGTTGAAATTTGATGAAGGCCTTCAATCACGCTATCGAGTCTTTCATCATTAAGCATTAAGCGATCTAACAGTGCGTCATCAATATTATTTTTCTTAGCAGCTTCTAGGTCTAGATTATTGGCATCTAGGATTCGTTGTTTGTTCTCTTGGATTTGACTTGCAATACTGATTAATGCATTATTTTTTTGATCAGTGCTAGCAATTCTTAACGACCCAGAGGCAGACCTAGCCTTTTGACCTATTTTTTCGATTAATTCAGCTATTGAGTCCATTATTTTTTCCAGATAAAGAAACAACTACGCCTTGTAGTTCATCATAAACGTTTAGATTATCCATACCTTTGAGAGAGCGGTCAATACGACCCAGCGTTAGGAGGAGCTTTTGTAGCCTCTGATAGCTATGCTTTTTGAGCGCATTTGATATTAAAGGTTTTCTTTTTTGCCAGACTCGGTGATTATTAAGAACAGTTTCAATAGTCTGATTAGTTTTGAGTTCAATAGCCATCGTCACTAAGTTTTTAATTTCTCGATAAAGCGATGAGATGAGAATCACTGGCGGGGTAGCATCTTCGACAAGTGAATTAAAGATTTTGACTAAGTTTTTAATTTCTCGATAAAGCGATGAGATGAGAATCACTGGCGGGGTAGCATCTTCGACAAGTGAATTAAAGATTTTGTTTACTTTTTCACTATCTCCTTGAAGTGCTGAGTCAATCATCCCAAAAACTGAATACTGAGATTGCTGATCAATCTGACTTAAGTACTCCTGAAGTTTTATATTGCCATCAGGGTAGGCAATTTTTAGTTTCTGAATCTCCTGCATCGTGGCTAAAAGATTTCCCTCAGTGCAGTAAGCTATTGCATTGGCAACGTCAATGTTCGAATTTAAACCGAGCTGAGACATGTTGTTTGTAATCCAGCCCACGAGTTGATTACTTTGAACTTCCCAGTGCTGTATTACAATTCCATTACTATCAAGCGTCTTAAACCATTTACTTTTTTGCTGAGCCATCTCTAATTTTCCTGAGGAAATCACTAGCAAAATGTCATTTGGCAAACTTTCAGCAAGCTCAGTGAGTGCCTTTGAACCTTTCACACCAATTTTCCCCGTTGTAAGACGGCACTCAATAATCCTTTTTTCAGCAAACAAAGACGGGCTTGAAGCTAGATTAAATATTGCATCCCAGGAAAAGTTGCCATCAATATCGAATCTAAAGCGCTCACTATACCCATTATTTTTTGCTGCCTCTTTGATTAGTGATAAAGACTGCTCAACGAGAAGTATTTCTGCTCCAAATGCGAAATAAATAGAAGCTAGTTGACTTGAAAGGTTATTTTGAAGCTGTTCAGGTTTAATATTCATTTGTCTTTATAAAGTTGCGCTAGCATTGGACGCAGAAACAGATTTTGATAGAGCCATAATCATTATGTCATAGTTATAAAAAATATTGATTAAACCTTGAAAAATGCTATCAAACACTATATATAAGAAATCAATAGGGTATATTTACCTTTCTAATTTAGGTTAAATTTAAGTTTATGTATAAGAATATTTTACTATGGTTGGTCCTTGGAAGTGTACTTGCCTCGCTTTTTGGACAGTTTAATGTAACTGATGAAACAAATGAGATGAGCTACTCTCAGTTTATTCAAAATGTGAAGCAAGGAAACGTCTCAAACGTTAAGATTGCTGGAAGCAACATCAGCGGCGTGACCTCACTTGGTGAAAGGTTCGAAACCTACAGCCCTGGCGACCTTGGACTGATGGGTGACTTATTAAATAATGGTGTTTCAGTTGTGGCGACACCTCCTGCAAAAGAAAGCTTTGTTAAACAATTAATCATTTCTTTAGCGCCTATCCTTCTTCTAATTGGTGTCATTATGTATACGATGCGTGGTGCTGGAGGAGCAATGGGTGGAAAAAACCCAATGTCTTTCGGTAAGTCAAAAGCGCGATTAATCACCAAGGACGAGTCTCACATTACCTTTGAAGACGTTGCTGGCGTCGACGAAGCCAAAGAAGAAGTGGGAGAGCTTGTTGATTTTCTATCTGACCCTAGTAAGTTCACTAAAGTGGGCGGCAAGATTCCAAAGGGTGTTCTTATGGTCGGCCCTCCAGGAACCGGTAAAACTTTGCTAGCAAAAGCAGTTGCTGGCGAAGCAGATGTTCCTTTCTTTTTCATTTCTGGATCAGATTTTGTAGAAATGTTTGTGGGTGTTGGTGCTTCACGAGTTAGAGACATGTTTGATCAAGCTAAGAAACACGCTCCCTGCATTATATTTATAGATGAGATTGATGCTGTAGGGCGTCAGCGCGGCGCTGGTATGGGTGGTGGTCATGACGAACGTGAGCAAACACTCAACCAAATGTTAGTTGAAATGGATGGCTTTGAGGGTTCAGAGGGGATTATTGTTGTTGCTGCTACAAACCGTCCTGATGTTCTTGATCCAGCACTTTTAAGACCTGGAAGATTCGACAGAACAGTGACTGTAGGGCTGCCTGACATTAACGGTCGTGATGCGATTTTAAAGGTTCACATGAGAAAACTTCCCATTGCGAAGAATGTCAAGTCAATGGATATCGCTAGAGGAACACCTGGGTTTTCTGGCGCTGACTTAGCAAATCTAGCCAATGAGGCGGCATTGATTGCAGCTAGATTCAGTAAGGATCTCGTTGGAATGAAAGAGTTTGAAAAAGCCAAAGATAAAATTATGATGGGCGCTGAGCGCAAAGGTATGGTGATGGACGCTTCTGAAAAAGAAATGACCGCATACCATGAGGCTGGACACGCTATTGTTGGGCGTTTGATGCCAGAGCATGATCCAGTATATAAGGTTAGTATCATTCCAAGAGGAAGAGCGCTTGGTGTTACGATGTTTCTTCCTGAAAAGGACAGTTACAGTATTTCAAAACGCAAACTCAATTCACAGGTCGCCTCTTTATTTGGTGGGCGAATTGCTGAAGAGGTGGTTTATGGTGAGGATGCAGTGACTACGGGAGCAAGTAACGATATTGAGCGTGCTACTGAAATAGCACACAAGATGGTTAAACTGTGGGGTATGTCTAGCGTGATGGGACCAATGGCTTATGGCGAAGACGAGGGAGAAGTCTTCTTGGGGCGCCAAGTCACAAAGCATAAACATATTTCAGATGAAACGTTTACTAAAGTGGATAGTGAAATCCGTAAGATTATTGATATAAATTATTCAACTGCTTTTAAGATCATTGAAGACAATAGAGATATTTTAGATGCAATGGCTGCAGCATTGGTTGAGTTTGAAACGATTGATACTAATCAAATAGATGATTTAATGGCAAGAGTGCCTATGAGAGAAGCAGCTGAAGTTGTGGATTCTGATGAGGTTTCTTCGGAGCTAGGTACTGGAGGCAAAGATTCAAAGAGCTCAAAATCTTCATCAGATACTAATACTGATGCAGATAGTGGTACTGAGCAGTTTGCATAACCTAAGCTCGCTATGATTGTCTCTCAGCCAATCATTATGGGTGTTCTTAATGTAACACCCGATTCTTTTTCTGACGGTGGGAAGTTTTTGGATGCAAGTTCTGCAATTGACCAAGCAACAACGATGGTCGATGAGGGAGCTGGTATTGTTGATATTGGCGGCGAATCGACCCGACCTGGCGCTAAGGCAGTTAGTGTCCAAGATGAGCTTAATCGAGTTATACCAGTTATTGAAGCTCTAAAAGGAAAAATCAATGTTCCAATCTCCATTGATACATCTAAACCTGAAGTAATGGAGAGGGCTGTTGGGGCTGGCGCCAGTATCATTAATGACGTCAATGCACTTCGAGCTGATGGTGCATTAGATATGGCAGCAAAACTTAAGACTGATATATGTCTCATGCACATGCAGGGAAGTCCAAGAACGATGCAGAATAACCCTGTCTATGAAGACGTTGTCAAGGATATTAAAGCTTTCTTTAAGGAAAGAATTGAAGCCTGTAAGCTTGCAGGAATAGATCTGAATTCAATTACACTGGACCCTGGATTTGGTTTTGGCAAGAACTTAGGTCATAATATAGCTTTGTTAAAGAACCTCTCAGAGTTTCACGAATTTGGTGTATCCATTCTAGCGGGACTCTCTAGAAAATCAATGATTGGAACCCTTCTGGGCGACAAGGACGTTGATTCAAGAATGATTGGAAGCGTGACAGCAGCATTGATTGCTGTCGAAAATGGAGCTGATATTATTAGAGTTCATGATGTTGCAGAGACGAATGATGCGCTCAGAGTCTGGCAACAAATTAAGAATTTTAGGGAGTAGTTTTGAGTAATTTTTTTGGAACAGATGGTATCCGCGGTGAAGTTGGCAAGGCGCCGATTACAGCTGACTCTCAGAGTCTGGCAACAAATTAAGAATTTTAGGGAGTAGTTTTGAGTAATTTTTTTGGAACAGATGGTATCCGCGGTGAAGTTGGCAAGGCGCCGATTACAGCTGACTTTTTATTAAAGGTCGGTTGGGCAGTCGGCTCTGTTTTGAGAGAAAGCGGAAGCGCTAGCGTCATTATTGGAAAAGATACCCGAGTATCAGGTTATTTATTTGAGTCAGCGCTTGAAGCTGGCTTCTTGTCAGCTGGCGTCAACGTAGGCATGCTTGGACCGATGCCTTCTCCCGCTATTGCTTACTTGACGCAAGCATTTGGGGCCACTGCTGGAGTTGTTATTAGTGCGTCTCACAACCCTTACCACGATAATGGAGTCAAGTTTTTTTCATCTAAGGGTGTTAAGCTGAGTGATGACATTCAGATAGCCATTGAAAAGAAAATTTCGATGCCAATGGTCAGTGTCGATTCAGCATCCATTGGAAAAGCAAAGCGCTATGGACAGGCACTAGGGAGATATATTGAGTTTTGTAAATCGACATTCGACAAATCATGCGACCTATCAAATTTAAAAATTGTTATTGATTGTGCCAATGGTGCTACTTATCATATCGCCGAAGATGTATTTACAGAGCTTGGCGCTTCAGTAACAATAATCAATAATTCACCGGACGGTTACAACATAAACCATGAATGCGGAGCAACTGACACGCAGCATCTTCAGCATAAGGTGATAGAAAATAGTGCTGATCTCGGTATTGCTTTTATATCGCCGAAGATGTATTTACAGAGCTTGGCGCTTCAGTAACAATAATCAATAATTCACCGGACGGTTACAACATAAACCATGAATGCGGAGCAACTGACACGCTGCATCTTCAGCATGAGGTGATAGAAAATAGTGCTGATCTCGGTATTGCTTTTGATGGCGATGGCGACAGGCTCATTATGGTTGACCATAAAGGTGAAAAAGTTGATGGAGACGAGCTAGTTTTTATCATTGCGAATGCTTGGAAAAAAAGTGGCGAATTAAAGTCAAACACTGTCGTGGGAACCAAGATGACTAACCTAGGGATACGCAATGCACTGTCAGATAACGGAGTAAGCTTTATTGAAGCTGATGTCGGAGATAGACACGTCATGGACAAATTAATCAAAAACAAAGCCATCCTCGGCGGAGAGGGATCTGGGCATATTATTTGTCTAAATAAGTCAACCTCTGGAGACGCCATCATAGTCAAGTTCTAGAGATTATTGCAAAATCTGGTCAATCGCTTTTCGATCTTAAAAGTAGCATGACTAAATATCCTCAAGTTCTCATCAATATTAAAACTCAAAAGAAGATCGATCTTAGTGATTCTAAATTAATAGAGGTAATTAGATCCGTTGAGTCAAAACTGACTGAGACCGGACGTGTTTTAGTGAGAGAGTCAGGAACCGAGTCCCTAGTGCGAGTTATGGTTGAGTGTGCTGAATATGACCTGGCTGAGGAGTCCGCTAAGCATATATCAGAAACAATTCAATCAATGTAATTACAAAGTAATTACGATTCCTTTTTTAGCATAATTTAATATTATGGTTTTCACTTCAATTGAATTAGTAATCATTTCATGCATATTTATCTGGATTGGTTTTGTAAGGACAGGCCTTGGTTTTGGCGGCGCTGTTCTGGGTCTTCCATTATTAATGCTAGTCGGAGGGTCACCAATCGATTGGCTTCCAATTATTGGGATACATTTGATATTTTTCTCAGGTATTGCGCTAGCAAAATCTCTAAAAACTGTTGATTGGGGCTATTTAAAAAAGTCACTTCCATGGATTTTACCTGCTAAGATTATTGGCGTTATTGGTCTTATAAACCTCCCACCAACAGTGATGACTGTGATCGTTTATTCGATAGTAGCGTTTTATGCATTGACATGGATTATGAATTTTCAAATTGCTTCTCGCGAGGGTTGGGTAACTCGATTACTCCTTATACTCGGTGGTTATATTTCAGGCACATCATTAAATGGCGCACCACTCTTAGTCGCCGTCTATATGCAAAACATTGAAATCAAAAAACTTAGAAATACTTTGTTTGTTTTATGGTTTTTACTTGTCTCAATCAAGATGAGTGCTTTTTTGGTGGTTGATGTTTATATTAATTGGCAGTTTTCTTTGATGCTAATTCCAATAGCAGGTCTCGGACACTTTGTAGGATTAAAGGTACATGACCAAATAATTGAGAATGACACCAAATTTAAGAGATGGATGGGAAGTGTATTGATTGTAATATGTATTGTAGGTCTATCAAAGGCACTAATTTTATGACCTAGCCAGCAACGAGTTGCTCCATTTTATTTAATGGTATTTCGGTTGTGCTTTTAATTTCTTCAATCGCAAAGTTAGAAGTCACCTTCAGAAATTTAACTTTGTCGATTAAGTGTTTATAAAAAATATCATAGCTCTCTATGTCACTAACAACAACCTTAAGAAGGTAATCTGTTTCCCCGCTCATACGATAACACTCAATTACTTCAGGTATCTCTTTTATGGTTTCAGCAAAAACACTAATTCTCTCTTGATTATGATTAGTTACAGTGACTGCCACCATCGCAGTGACATTAGAGCCCACTCTTTTTCGATCAACAAGAGCGACTGTCTTGTTTATATAGCCATTATTTTTAAGCTGATTGATTCTTTTCCAGCACGGCGTTGTTGATAAATGAACCTTAGATGAGAGTTCTTGAATAGTTAGTTCAGCATTATGCTGAAGTAGTTTTAATAGTTTAACGTCGATGGCATCCATAATGTTATCTAAAAAAGGCGGAAAATATAATATTTTTCTTTATAAGTTATATTTATAAGAAAAAATTTCTTTTTTGATTCTTTTTGTTCTTAAAAATAGAATATTTTACTATAATTTCCCACATTCTACAAACTATTTAAAAGATGTATCAATACAACGCACAAGACAAGCAGTTTTTAGTTGAGCGAGTCGATCAATTTGAAAAGCAATTAAAACGGCATTTGGCTGGTGAACTAGATGAATCTAAGTTCAGAAGCTTAAGGCTTAGGAATGGTCTTTACATGGAGCTTCATGCGCACATGTTGAGAATTGCAATTCCTTATGGAATCTTAAGTTCAGATCAGCTTAGAGCGCTTGCCGATGTGGCTGATAAGTACGATCGGGGTTTTGGGCACTTTACAACGAGGCAAAATATCCAGTTTAATTGGATACAGCTCCCCGAGATTGCTAATCTGTTACGTGATTTGACAGATGCTGGACTCCATGCAATACAAACGAGCGGAAAAGCCACCAGAAACATTACTGCTGACCCTTTGTCAGGCTTAACAGAAGGTGAGATAGAAGACGCTAGGCCATACTGTGAGCTCATTAGACGATGGTTTAACCTGCATCCTGAATTTTCATGGCTACCTGGTAAATTTAAGATTGCCATTAATGGCGCAAAGCTTGATGAAACTGCATTAAGAATCCATGATCTAGGATTAAAATTGGTTCGAAACGAAAAAGGAGAGCTAGGTTTTAGCGTTTTTGTTGGTGGCGGACTAGGTGCGGCAGCAATGATTGGACCTGAAACAGCATCTTTTGTTCCAATTGTTGACATATTGAGCTATTTAGAATCGTCTCTTAGAATATACAATTTAAAGGGTCGCCGGGACCACCAAAAGAAACTTCGTATAAAATTTTTAGTACGTGAGTTGGGTGCAAGTGAGTTTTCTCGATTAGTTGATGAAGACTGGCAGCAAACCAAAGATGATCCTGAGTTGAAATTAAACCTTAATGAATTAGAGAGTTTAAAGAAAGACTTTGCTTTGCCAATTGAGCCTATCAGCCTTGATGGCTTCAAAGAAACAGTAGACTTTAATTACAGTATTTGGAAGAAAAACAACGTTCGAAGCCACAA
>Ga0206678_10002974_pt1 | contig 10674 bp, 13 predicted proteins | sample M180m12015metaG_FD_155453 | JGI IMG/M metagenome (GOLD analysis project Ga0206678, IMG submission 155453) | Ammonia-oxidizing marine archaeal communities from Monterey Bay, California, United States - M1 80m 12015 | ecosystem: Environmental > Aquatic > Marine > Intertidal zone | place: USA...
CTAGTTGAAAAAAGAGAAGGAATAATCAATAAGGTTATTTCTGTTCCAAAGCACCCTAAAAGTGATGAAGAAATTGTGGCTTTATATGAAAATCAGATTACTGATAAGACTAAACTGATTATGGTATGTCACCAAATAAATATTACGGGGCATATTCTTCCTATTAGAAAAATTTGTGATATGGCACATAGACATGGTGTTGATGTTTTGGTTGATGGAGCTCATTGTGTTGGACAATTTGATGTTTCAATTGATGATTTGGGGTGTGATTATTATGCATCTAGTTTACATAAATGGCTTTCTACACCTTTAGGAGCGGGGATATTGTATGTAAACAAAAAAAATATTAGTAAGATCTGGCCATTTTTTGCAAGTGGTTCACAAAATTTAAATGATATAAAAAGACTAAATCATACTGGGACACATCCTGTTCATACAGATATTGCTATATCCAATGCAATTGAATATATCAATTGGATTGGTGTCAAGAAGAAGGAAGAAAGGTTAAGATTCTTACAAAGGTATTGGTCAGATAAATTAAGAGGAGAGAAAAATATTTTAGTTAATACTCCTGAAGATATTCAAAGAAGCTGTGGAATAGGGAATGTTGGCCTAACAAATATGACTCCTGGTAAGATGGCCCAACTTTTATTTGATGAATATAAAATTTTTACTGTTGCAATTGACGGAGCAAATGTAAGGGGATGCAGAATTAGTCCTAATGTCTTTACTACAACTGAAGAACTTGATTCTCTGGTTGATGCAGTGATTAAACTATCAAAATATAATACATAATTCCGATAACTAAATCTTAACATTAGTTTAAAATTTAATTAATCTGTTGTCGCTAATTTTGTAAACAAAAAAAATGAAAAAACTCGCACTTGTTTTTCTTTTATCAATATCGATTGCTTACTCTCAAACTAATGAATCAATACAGGACAAATCGTTATCATCTATTGGCTATGAAATGAGAACTAATGGGAAATCATATCTGTATTTATCTTATCAAGGAATAATTTTAAGACACAGGAGTGATAAATTAGAAAACAGGATTACTTATAAGCGTAGTTTTTTTAATGATTCTTCCAACTTATCTTTATCCATACCGCTTCACTATAAGGTAGAGGAAGACCAATTTAGTCTAGAACCAGCTTTAGCATATCAATTTTCAAAATTTAAGCTAGTAGTCCAAAAAGAGTTTTGGTATAAATTAAACGACAATGCAGCAATTGTTCTCGACTTTCCATATAAGGACTTTACATATAGAGTTGGATGGGATACATCAAACACTGTTAGATTTAGGTTAAATTTTAAATTTTAATTAAATTCAATTTAAATTACTTAGATGAAAAATCTGAGCTATAAAGAATTCAAGAAAAAAGTAAGGGAATCAGATAAAAAAGACTTTTACAAATTATTATTTGTAATTTATTGGATTACCGGAATTTTTGGACTAATATTTGCTTTTTGGATTAGGTTTTCAAATCAAGTAAAAGAATTGTTCAAGAAAAAGTAAACTTTTTTAATTAAATTAATCATTAATAAACTATTATGAATATTAAGCCCCTTGTTTTTATATTCCTTTGTTCTTACTCGTTCTCTCAAGAAAACATTTTGAATCTTAATAAGGCTGATGAATCTAAATTTGTTTTAGATGGAATTCTTTCTGATCAAGAGCTAGAAAATTCAGTTGAATTAGAAATTATCTATGAGCATTATCCAGGCTATAATGTTAGCCCTTCATATAAAACTGTAGGATATTTAATTTATACGGATACATTTTTGTATGTAGGATTCAAAGCATATAGGGACGAGGTTATTGCATCGATTCACCCCCGAGACAATAGATCTTTGTTTGAGGATGATTTTGCAAATATTCATTTTGACACATATGGAGATGCAAGAAACAATATTGGACTAACCTCTAATTTATATGGAAGTCAAGCTGATGGTGTCAGAGTTGAAGCAACAGGATATTCAGGTGAGAATTCTGGATGGTCTCTTGATGCAAACTTTGATTTTAAATCTCTAGGAAGATATACTGATTTTGGCTATGAGGTTGAATATATAATACCGTTTTCAGAAATTTCTTTTCCAAATGGCAAAGATCAAAGATGGAAAATTAACTTAAGTACTTATTATAGGGATATTAAGAATCAAGGCACAAGAGCTAGAGTATATAGTAGTAAGCAAGATAGAGATAATACCTGTAAGCTTTGTCAGCTAGATCATACAATTGTTATGAATGATATCAAAATAGACAAGAAATTTGATCTACTGCCATATGTGAGCTCAAACTTATCTGGAGAGAGGACTAAATTTTATGATCGTATAAATTATGACACTCCAAATTTAGAATACGGAATAGGTGCTAACATAGAATTAAATAAAAACCTATCCCTAGAAGCTACAATAAATCCTGATTTTTCTCAGGTTGAAGCAGATGCAACAAAAATTGATATAAATTCACCAACTGCAATAAACTATCCAGAGAAAAGACCTTTTTTTAATAGAGGGATTGATGCTATGGATTATTCTTTAGATGTTTTTTACTCAAGGGCTATTAATAACCCATCATTTGCTGGAAAAATAATAAATCAAGGAAAAAAATCTCGATTGTATTTATTATCTGCTTTTGATGAGGAGTCTCCATATTTAGTACCAACTCAATATGAGTCTTTTTCTGGAGTTGGAGGAAAAAGTTTTAGTAATATAGTTCGATATCAGAATTTTATTAACACCAATGCTCAAATTGGAATTTTAAGCTCGAATAGATCTTATGAAGGGGGTGCTTATGGTAATTTGTTCGGAGTAGATGCCCTTTTCAAGTTTTCCGATATATGGAAGTTTGAGTTAGAATACTTTGTAAATTCAAATAAAGAACCAATAGCAGATTGGATTGACTCAGACAAAAAATTTGGAGACTACACAGTAAGGTTAGATGGAGAGAAAATTAATGGAAGTGCACTATATGCTGAAATCAGAAGAGAAACAGAAAACTGGAGGTCTTTTATTCAGTATACAGATCTATCACAAGGATTTAGATCAGATAATGGTTTTATCACTGGAAATGATTTAAAAAAATATTCTCTTTGGCATAGTTATTACCAATTCCCAAACACTGATTTATTAAAAAACTATAGGATTAGTTTGAGGCAAGATTTTACATATAACCAGAACAATGATATAGCTAGATCTAATTTTCAATACTATATTCAAATATTAACAATATTAAATACAGATATCCTTTATAATTATGAGTATAACTTTGTGAAAACACATTTAGATGCTAAGTTTGAAGACTTTACAAATCACTGGATTAGAATGTCTTCTCAACCCACTAGTTTTCTAAACTTCTCTTTATTTTATACATGGGGTCCTGATATTTCATATAGAGACTTAGCTTTGGGGGAAAGAGAAAATGTTAATTTTTCAGTTGCAGTAACGTTAAATAATAATTTTAGAATAAAACCTTCAATAAGTTATTCATCAATTAAGGAATTAGAAGGTGATGACTTTTATTTTAAGGGTTATATTGCTAGACTTGATTTAAGATATCAATTTTCAAATGATTTAAACCTTAGATTTATTTCTGAGTATAATGACTTTTCAGAAAAGTTTTTCTTTCAACCACTTGTTTCATGGACGCCAAATCCAGATACAATTTTCTATATAGGTGGAAATCAAAATGCTATTAAAGATTTTCCAGATTATAACTCGCCTCATTATGTTGTAAATAAATCACAAATATTTTTGAAATTTCAGTATTTGTTTGGTTTATAGCGTTATTTTTTTTTTGCTTATAAGTTGCACAGTATCTTATTTTTTATACTTTTAAACAATTATAGACCACTATGACAATTAATTCAAAGAGTATTTTTTTAAGAAGAGTTCAAGAAGCATTCCTTCTCAAAAAAATTAATAAGAAAACTGCAACTCATTTTAAAACTGTCTACAATGAATTTGATACTAAAAAAAGATCTGTTGCTGATGATAAAGCAGATGAATTATTGTTGGAGCTTATTTCTGAACTAAAGGTTAGGGTCCCAAAAAAATAATTACTTCTTTATTGCCCAGCATTCTATTTCAATCTTAGCTCCTAGTGCTAATCCACTTCCTGCAAAAGTACTTCTAGATGGTTTATCTTTTTCTTTAAAAAAAACTCTATATGCTTTATTCATCTCAGAATAATCATTAATATCAGAAAGCATACAAAGACATTTAAAAATGTTATCAGATGAACTTCCTGCTTGATCTAGTACTGATTTTATATTATTAAGGGCTTGTGTTGTCTCAGGGCCAATACCACCAGAAATTAATTCTCTAGTGCCAGGGAAGTTGCCAACTTGTCCCGAAACATATATAATATTGTTTACTATGGTAGCATCAGAAAATGGAAATCCTAGTTTCTCTGATTCAGAAGAAGTAAAATATTCTATAGTTCTATCATTGCTTTCTTCTATTTCTGTATTACTACGAAATAGCTCTATACTGCATGATGAAAATAGGGTTATAACAATAAATAAATGAAGTTTGTTCATTTTATGATGTATTATTCATATGTATTATTAATACATTATATTTTATAATATTTAAACAAATATTTAAAAAGATATTTAAAGATATGTTAAATAAGTTAATTATATAGATAATATATGTTCTTTTTAATAAATAATGATATTGAAAGTAATACATTATAAAAATAGTACAGCAAAAAAATTATTTAATATTCTATTAAGTATCTTTGTATCTAATCTAAAATCGATTTAAAATGAAAAATTTATCTAAACTATTCATGCTATCCATTTTTTTATTTCTAGGAGCATGTGATGCACCTGAAAGAACTATTGGTTTTGTTACAGGTGATAATGCTGAAATGCAATGGCATTTGGGAACTCAAGATGCAATTGATATTGTTTCTACTGTTGATGGACTTTGGGCTTCTGAGGATTATGAAGCTATGAGACCTTATTTTGCAGATTCACTTGCTTTTACTTCCTATGAAGGTAACACTAGTAATACATTTGATGATTTTGTTGCTGCTATGACATCTGGAGCATCAGTTTCTTGGACATATGATTATGCGTTTTCTGTAGATCTTGATCCATCTATTGGTGGAGAACATGTTCAGGCTGGGTTCACTGTAACTTATCCTCCTACTGATGATGCAGAAGGATATGTTAATCAAAATCATGAATCATATTATATTGTTGATGGAAAAATAATCACATTAACACAATATGTAGCTAAGAATGTTAGTCAAGAGTAATTGTTAAAATCTTGTAGATAACTAATTAGGCCAATTAAGAAATAAAATAAAATAAATTCATAATTTGAAATTGTATTTGTTTTTAGTCTAAATTAATTGGTTAATAGTCTAAATAGAGTCAGTGAAAATTTGACTTAACAAACAAAAAACCCTCAGAATTACTTCTGAGGGTTTTTCTTATTAACCATAAACCAATTTCTGTTTGCCTTTAAGCTAACAAGATAAATTTATTAAGATTTCTTGATTTATTATTCAATTGTTAATAACTATCTGATAATTAGTGCGTTCTCCCGAATAGTGAATATTTATTCAAAGCTACTACGAATATTTGCAAAAGATCCATATTCCGTAACTGAATGTACTTTTCCATCCGAATTGAAACTTAATACTGCATAGCTTTTAACTTTTGCAGATTTTCCAGTACTTGAGTTTGTCATACTCCATGTGCCATACATTCTAACATTATTTGGCCCTGCCATAGCTTCAGAAGCTGGGTATGCATTTCCTCCCCAAAATCCAACATCAGTTCCAGGAAGCCCTTCACCTTCACTAAAAGACATATCTTCAAAATTTTCCATCCAATATTGAACACTCTCTTTAAGTGATTCAATCCCTATAGTGCTTCCATTAGGACCATTCCATTGAATTGAATCAGCCATAAAAGAAACTACTTGTTCAGCATTAGCTGTTTCATAGCCTTTTACCCAACTATCTTTTATAGTTTGAACATTTTTTTCAAAAATTTGAGAATCTTCTTCACTAACTGTATTATTAGATTGGCAAGCAACAATAAGAACTGCTAGAGTAAGTAATATTATTTTTTTCATTTTTTTAAGTTTTCAGTTAATAATCAAATATAAAAAAACCCCACACAATGTAGGGTTTTTTTAAAATATAAAAGTAAACGTATTTACTTTATAGGATCTTCGTCATAGCTTGCAACTAGTTCTGTTCTATCATATAGACCAGAGATTCCAGCTATTAAATTATCTTCAGTAAACCAAGTCACTTGGTGATAAGGTATACTAATAGATGTAGCTTCATTTGCATATGTTGCTTCTCCCCAGCTAAGTAGCACTTTCCATTCTTCTCCTTCTTCACCACCTGTTACACCAAGGTGTACTGTATCTCCACTATTTTGGTCAATAGTAGTCCAAATTTGAGATACACCTGCAAGAAGTTCAGTAACTGCCTCTTTTCCTTCAACGGTTACACCATTAGGGAAAGCCCAAGAAACATCTTCACTTAACATAGATGATAGTTTTTCAATATCTGCAGAATTTAATGCATCATCAAAAGCATCTGAAATTTCAATTAAATCCGAAGGATCTATTAAAGTTCTTCCATTAGGATCTGCAGTTGGAGTTTGACAACCTATAATTGCCAGACTCATTAGTAAAATTGTTATATAATTTTTCATATCTAAATTATTGGTTAAGAGCCAAATATAAAAAAACCCTACGATTAAGTAGGGGTTTTTATTGTAAAATAAAGATAATCATTATATTGAGGCAATGAATAGTTACTTCAAATTTCAATTTTTTCAGATCCTTCTTTTGTTGACATCAACTCTTGCTTTATCTCAAGATAGCAGAGTTTTTGATAATCTTAAAATGGAAAGTAAAATATTAGGCCAAGAAAGAAGCTATGCTGTTTATCTACCAAGTGATTATGATACTTCAAATAGAAGTTATCCAGTTTTATATTTACTTCATGGTTTAGGGGATGACCAAACGGGGTGGATTAAACTTGGAGATGTTCAAAGGATTACAGATGAATCAATCAACTCTGGAATATCTTCTCCTATGATAATAGTAATGCCTGATGCAGGTTCTGGGATTGTAGGCTATATTAACCAACCTAATCGAGACTGGTTGTATGAAGATTTTTTCTTTGAAGAGCTTTTACCTCATGTTGAATCAAAATATAGAATAAAGAAGGGAAAACAATATCGAGCTATTTCGGGTCTCTCAATGGGAGGGGGAGGAACTTTGGTTTATGCTCTGCACAAGCCAGATCTTTTTTCTTCTGCTGCTCCACTTAGTCCTGCCATTGGACCAACAGATATAGATGATTTTCACAAATGGATTAGCAGATACAATTTTTATTTTAATGATAAAATTGAAACTCAAAAATTACTGAATGCAAACCATCCTTTAATCTTAATTGATAAACTATCTACAGAAGACTTAAATTCAGTTGCATGGTATCTTGATTGTGGAGATGATGATTATTTGTATGAAGACAGTAGCTTGTTACATTTAGCAATGAAGAAGAAGGGAATAAAGCATGAGTATAGAGTTAGAGATGGAGCTCATACATGGCACTATTGGAAAGAATCTTTACCAAAAGTCTTAGGATTTGTATCGATTAATTTTCATCAACACTAGGTTGGATAAAAGCTCAAGTTTATTTCTATAGATATTTCATTTTCAACTTTCCGAAGAAGAAGGGATGGTCTTTTTATTTCAAAATCAGAAAGCTTTATAATAAATCTTGTGTCTATTTTTATTAGATCTTTAGTATTCTCAATTTTACCTTCAACCTTTAAATTCTTTTTTATACCATGGAATTCAAGGAATCCTTCTATATAAATTCTTTCATTATTATATTCAACATAGCTTGATCTAAAAATTATATTTGGATATTTTAATGCCTCAACTACTCTCATGGCATTACTATCTAAACTTGAATTGCCGCTATTGAAGTCTTTAACTTTTGCAATAACTCCTATGTTTTTAATTGAAATATCCTCCATGTTTAATAAACCAGAAATTTTATTGTTTTGTGCATTCCAATTATGTAAATAATGATTCCCTGAATATTTTATAGAAGAATTATTTGGGTCTATTGTCCAAAGTTCTTGTGAACAAAGATTAAATGAAATCAGTAGTGTAAATAATAAAGTTTTCTTCATTAAAAATTAAATGTAATAGCAATCATTGCTAGAGTGTAACTAGCAAATGCAGTATAAGCAGATGCCTTATGAATATCTCTGTCTCTATCTGAATATATATTTGTAGCAATCATTGCTGGAAGGTGAAGATTTGCCAAAATTTTATGAGCTTTTATATTATTTAGCCCTTTAATTTCCTTTGAAATAATTGGAGGCGGAGCTAAAAGAGATAGGGTGGCTCCTGCAAAATAACTTGCAGTCACAAAATTTCCAAGATTTTTATGTGTATCATATAAATCATTTTCACCATTATAAAGTTTTCCTCCAATTATACCTTGGGCAATCATTGCAGCAAATGTAACATAGCCAATTATTTGGTGTGCTTTTAACATCTTTTCTCTAAGGATTAATTCTTTTTCTCTGTTTTCAATACTTAATTTAGAAATCCCAGTTTTTCGTAATAAACCTTTTTCACCCCAAAAAATTTTTTGAGTAAAAATCATTTTATCTGGAATTAGCTGAACATTTTCATTGTCAATTAATTTTTCAAATTCTCCTAGAAAATCTTCAGATTGACAATTTCCAATTCCATTGATAAAAATTAGCATGAAAAATGTAATAAAAACTTTTTTGTTCAATTTTTAATTTTTAAGTGGTTACAGTTAGCGTTTGACCATTAAGAGAGGTTGTATATCTTTTTAGGCCTCCGCTTGTAGAGCCAGAGTTACATGATTTAATATCATTCCCATCAATGGAAAAAGAATTTCCATGCTCTCCACATGTAAATTTATCATTCCCAAATCCCCATTTATTTCTAGTGCCATTATGTGGGCAACAATTATCAAATGCTCTAAATTCATTGGAGCCTATTTGTAGGATTAATAATTGATTAGCAGTAAGGTTAATAAAATCTCCTTGGTTATTCAACCCATTAAAAGTTGCATTGCCCAAATCTATTGTTATAATATTACCATTAACTGTTACCCCATTTGATGGACTTGTACCACTATTATTAATAATTGCAGAGGTTTCTTGATCAGAATCATCTGATTTAGAACATGCTTGAATATATGAAAGACCAAAAAAGGCAAAAGTTATTGTTGGACAAGTGTTTTGTAAAAAATTTCTTCTATCCATAAACCTATAATTTTTTCCCTTGTGTAAATCTAATATGTATATTTATATTTATAAAGATAATTTATAAAAAATGAATAAGTTTTTTGTTGATCCTGATATAAATAAAGCGGAAACACTTCCATCAAGTTTTTATGAAAATGATGAGCAATTTGATGAAGTTAAAGAGAAGGTTTTTGCTAATTCATGGCAGTTTGTTGGACATAATTCAATACTCCCAATAAATGTAAATACTTATCCATTTGAATTTATGCCAGGGTTTATAAATGAGCCTTTGCTAATTGTTAAAAACCAAGATGAAAGTTTAAAATGTTTGTCTAATGTTTGTACTCATAGAGCAAATATTATCATCCATAATACAGGACAGATAAAAGACTTAAAGTGTCTCTACCATGGAAGAAAATTTGATTTAGATGGTAATTTTGTTTCAATGCCAGAATTTCAAACAGCTAAGGATTTCCCTAGAGAATGTGATAGCCTTAGAGGATTCTCCCTGGAAAAATTAGGTCCATTTATTTTTGTTGGACTTGAACCAAATTTTGATTTAGATAATGTGTTTGCTAAAATATATGAGAGGGTATCCTTTCTTAACCTAGATCATTTAGATTATAGATCTGATTTAAGTAAAGACTATATGGTAAACTCTCATTGGGCTTTATATTGTGATAATTATCTAGAAGGTTTTCACATCCCTTTTGTACATGATGATTTAAATACTGTTCTAGATTATGGAGCTTATGAAACTGAAATTGATGATTATTTTAATGTACAAATAGGGTATGCAAAAGATGGGGATAATATTTTTGATTTCCCTAAAGGACATCAAGACTATGGTAAAAACATAGCAGCATATTATTATTGGATATATCCAAATTTTATGTTAAACTTTTATCCTTGGGGGCTTTCTATTAATATTGTTAAGCCTATTAACAGAAATAAGACAAAAGTTACATTCTTAACTTATGTACTTGATGAAACAAAACTAGATATTGGTGCTGGATCTGGTCTAGATAAAGTTGAAAGAGAAGATGAATTTGTTGTAGAAGGAGTAAATAAAGGATTAAACTCTAAATATTATTCGACGGGTAGATTTTCACCAACTATGGAGAAAGGTGTCCATCATTTTCATTTGTTATTATCTAAAGCAATGAATTCTTAAATTTAAATATGAAAAACATTTTATTATATACATCATTAATGATCTCATTTTTCTCATTTTCTCAAAAGAAGGCTTTAGTAGGGGGGACTTTAATTGATGGATATGGGAATGTTCCAATACATGACAGTGTAATATTAATAGAAGATGAAACAATTATAGAAGTTGGAACAACAAGTACCATAGAGATAAGTAGTGATTATGAAATAATTAGTA
>Ga0206678_10003001_pt1 | contig 10630 bp, 8 predicted proteins | sample M180m12015metaG_FD_155453 | JGI IMG/M metagenome (GOLD analysis project Ga0206678, IMG submission 155453) | Ammonia-oxidizing marine archaeal communities from Monterey Bay, California, United States - M1 80m 12015 | ecosystem: Environmental > Aquatic > Marine > Intertidal zone | place: USA...
TCCATTTTCATTACTTCAAGTATGAACAATATCTCGCCGGCTTCTACTCGTTGACCTGGTTTTGTAAGTACCTTCCAAACTGATCCGCCGGTTTCCAATTCTATCTTTATCATGTCTCAGTATCCTTTCTTGTTGCTACGGCCGAATAGAAAACCGTGCCGGCCCAAGTAATGCCGGAAGAAGTGGCTGAATACGATCTACCCAACGGCAAAGCTCTGTTCTTGTCTCACGGGGATCAATTAAATCATGAACTCCAAGAGCCTCGGCTCGTGGAAAGGGAGACTGTCGTGCCGATAACTCCTCTTCCAGTTCTCGGCGACGAGCTTCTGGGTCAGGTGCTGCTGCGATTTCTCTCTGGAACGCGACCGCAACTCCTCCTTCTACTGGCAATGGGCCGCTTTCTGCTGAAGGCCAGGCAAGTACGTATCCGTTTGGTCCATAATGTGCAGCTTGTGCAACACCAAAAGAGCGCCGGATCATTATTGAAGCCCAGGGGACAGTTGTCATCGCCGCGGTTAGAACCGCAGATGTGCCGTGTCGAATGGTCGCCTCACGTTCCGCCTGGCTGCCAATCATGAAGCCGGGCTCATCCACCAAACTGGCGATGGGTAGGCTGAAAGTTTCACATAGTTCCATGAAGCGGCGCGCCTTATGCGCTCCGTCGGCGGTCATCGAGCCGGCCAGAAATTTACAATTGTTTGCCCAGACCCCCACCGGCTGCCCATTCAACCGAGCAAGCCCGGTAATTTGGGAGCGGCCATAACCAGCACCCATTTCAAAGAAGCTTTCTTGATCAAATACTGAACGAATAATGCGCCGCATATCAAAGGCCTGTCTTCGGTCGCGGGGGATAATGTCGAGCAATGCTTCGTCGGTGCGGTCGGCTGGATCATCACAATCAATCACTGGTGCTAGTTGCTCGATATTGGGAGGCATAAAAGAAAGAAAGCGTCGGATTTGAGTTAAGCACTCGGTTTCATCTGCCGCGCCATTGTCTACTGTGCCATTCTTAGTGTGCACCTTCCAGCCACCAAGTTCATCCTTGGTTTTCTGTTCCCCCATTGCACGTGCCACTACTGCGGGACCAGCAGTCAATATCTGTGCGGTCGCTTTTGACATAACAGAGAAATGTGAGGCAACAAGCCGGCCAGCCGGGAGGCCCGCCACTGCGCCGAGTGCAGCGGTTGCTACAGGGACTGTTGCCATGGCTTCGGCAACCGAGCGAAAGCGAGCAGGTGCATTCACTGGGCCCGGCAGACTCGCACCACCCTTACCGCTAGTTCCACCTACACTTCCACCCGACCCTTCATGCAGGCGCACTAGTGGCAGCTTATATTGAACGGCTAACTCTTCGGCATAGATGCTTTTGCGCAGGCCCGCAGGCGAAGGAGAACCACCCCGCATGGTAAAGTCCTCACCTCCAACAATGATTCTTCGCCCTTCAACTCGTCCGAAACCTAGAACAAAGTTGGCCGGATCAAAGCTATCAAGTTCTCCGTTCTCGTTATAATTCGCTGCACCCGCAGTTGGGCCTATCTCTTCAAAACTGCCAGAGTCCAACATTTTATCGACCCGTTCTCGAATAGTTAGTTTTCCCTTGCCATGGTGCTTAGCAATAGCATCCGTTCCACCTTGCTCAAGTGCTAGCTGCCGACGTCGGGCAATTTCATCAGTTTCTGCTTTCCAGTTCATTTGGACATCATATTTGGGAAGGGACTCAGAACTCAGAGTAACAATACAGTAGTTCTAGGAGATGGAAAAGAAGAGCTAAAAATACAGATGACTTTGCGTCTAGGTTCTACTCAAATTAAAAACTAGTAGACGTTTACTCTTTTCTTTTTTCGCGTTTTAGAGTGAATGTAGCTCCGATAAATATTTTTCTGCTTGATGGATAATTTGCTTTTAATTACTACTTTTCAATGTTTTGAGACCTAGTCAGACTCGCTCGATCTGGTAACGTAAATTTTTAATGATTTGTTAAGTTATTGGTTTCCATCTCGAAGTCGGAATAGAGCTTCCTTACCCTCAGCGGTTCTCGGTCTAGTGGATTTGCCTCCGTGAAACTGACACTTGGTCTTGGCCTTGAACGCAGGAGCCTGACAGCCTTGCCGACTGCGTTACAGCCATATCCAAAAACTAGCCTTACCAACTAAAATACCCTAGCTTAAAGCATGCGACATTATGCCACGCGACACTATGCCCCTTCTTAAAGCCGAAGAGTTATTTTAAATTGCCTGTCTGATTTAATACAGGAGCAGTAAAGCCATGGGAAAGGGCTTCGCTAAATTGTTGTATCTAGGAATTTTCACGATCCTTAGTTTTTTTAGCTGGTTTGCTAACGCGGCCGAAGAGCAAATAGAAGAGATATTGATAGTTGGGGATCGGCTATTCCGTGATACGGCGGACGTAAGTCCAACGAGTGTCATCACCGCCGAAGACCTGACAGCGATTAACATGTCTACAGTTGAAGATGCATTAATGTATGAACCCAATCTAATTGTCCGAAGGCGATTTATTGGCGATCCAAACGGCGTAATTGGAATGCGTGGTTCTAATATGTTTCAGGGCTCTCGGACGATGGTATTCGCTGATGGTATGCCGTTGCACTATCATCTACAAACCCGTTGGTCAGGTTCTCCCCGATGGTCTTTAGTATCTCCAAGCGAAATTGAAGCAGCAGAAATCATCTATGGGCCCTATTCAGCGGAATATGGTGGAAACGCCATGGGCGGAGTAGTCAATTTATATACAAGGAATCCCACAGAAAGAAAGGTAAACATAGAGACAGGCTTTTTCAGCCAATCATACGATGTCCTTATGACCGATGAATCCTATATAGGAAACAAACTTTTCGCATCTATCGAGGATCGCGTTGGCAATACAAGCTATTTCCTTTCCTTTAATAGATTGGACAATGAAGGTCAGCCACAAACTCAGCACCGCTCTTCTTCCTCTCGGCGTTCAGCTTCCGTTACTGGTGCACTGGGTGCGGTTTCAGGGCTTGATGAAAGGGGAAGAGATATTGTTTATTTTGGCGATTCTGGACCAGAAGAGTCCCTAACAGAGCTGGTTAAATTTAAAATTATTCATGACATGGGTGAATTTCAATTAAGGGGCAATATCGCGTATGAACAAAGAGAGCGCGATGAATCAAACCCTCACAACTACCTTAAAGATTCTTCAGGAAACGTTTTTTATGATCGGAATTTTAGCCTAGCTTCCGACCCTTCTACGGTTTATGACACGACAAGCTGGGGCACAAGTGTGTTTCAAAACAGAATACAAGAAAGGGATAGTCTCCTCGTTGGCTTTGGGATTGGTGGACCACTCAACGAGAGTGGCTGGCTGTTTGATGCTTATTTCAGCAATTTCGAAATTCTAGATGATGTAGAGGTGCGAACAGGGCGGCATCCGAACGCTTCAGACTATCAATCTGCAAATGCGCGATTTGCAGGCAGAATAACTGAGTTTAATGATACAGGTTGGCAAATTTTCGATTTTAAAGTAGGGACAGAAGCTCTGTTTGGAAATGACGATATGCGATTGTCATTGGGTGTTCACACAGACAACTATGAGCTAAATGTTGATCCTTATAGATACGATGCCTTTAATGGGGTTAAGGGCTCTTCGAGGGGTTCAAGTGGCGGCGAAGTCTCGACCAAAGCTTTGTATGCGCAATGGGGCATGGCACTAAGTGAAAAATGGGATCTATCACTAGGAATTAGATATGAAGATTGGGAAAGTTCTGGCGGTTATTTTGGAGATCAATCCAATGCAACTGATCAGCATATAAACAGAGATGAAAATGGAATTTCTCCTAAATTCTCTTTAGCCTATTTCCTCGATAATTCATTAACAATAAGGTATTCCGCAGCTCGCGCGATTAGATTTCCGATCATTGAAGAGCTTTATCGGAATGAAAGCAGTGGAGTTAACCAGTTTGCTGGCAACGCTTTACTGGAGCCTGAAGATGGACTCCACCATAACCTTTCAATAGAAAAGTTATTGGGAGCTGGGTCAATAGCACTTAATTTTTATAAAGAAACTATTGATGATGTAATATTCAACTTTACAGAAATTACTAACGGTACGAACATTTCTACAGCGCTTCCTGTTGATGAAGTTGACACTGAAGGCATAGAGTTTGTTTACAACAATACTGAGCTGTTCAATCCTAATCTGAGCCTTCGCTTTAATATAAACTTTGCTGACGCCGAAATTACTAAAAGTACTCTGAATCCGGGCATAGAAGGCAATGAGTTTCCTCGCATGCCTAAATGGCGAGCGAATGCGTTATTCAACTATTCATTGAGTAATGAGATAAGCATTGGCCTAGGATTCAGGCACGCAAGCAATAGCTATGGCCGACTGGATAATCTAGATAAAGAAAGTAATATTTTTGGAGCGCAAGACGATTTTTTGTTAACAAATGTAAGAATTAACTGGCAATTTTCAGATGAATTTTCAGTCTCATCTGGAATTGATAATGTTACTAACGAGGAGGTTTATGTTTATCACCCATGGCCTTCACAGACATTTTTCTTCGAAGGAAAATATAGCTTCTAGGCGGGCAAGATCAGTGTTTAAGAAACTAATTTTTATAGTCTTTATACAAGCAGCTTTTGTAAGCACCGAAGTTTATGCTGTCTGTGGGACAAAAACAGCTCAAGGGGTAGAAAGTTCAGTGCATTGCGGGAGCACCCCAAGTGCCACGCTCGATGCTCAGAATAACCTGTGGGTAGCTTTCATTCAAAACGAATTTGTTTATGTAAGCCAATCCAAAGATTTTGGAAAATCTTTTAGTGTACCGGTAGCTGTCAATTCAATAGCTGAAAATGCTGAGCACAACGGGGAGAATAGACCGAAAATAATTGTTGATGAGGCAGGTACTATTTTTGTTTCCTGGACTCTAAAAACTTCGCGTCGTTTTACTGGTGAGATTCGGTTTAGTCGATCAATTGATAACGGAAAATCTTTCGAGGCACCACGCACTATCAATGACGATAACTTATTTACTGGTCACCGTTTTGAATCATTATTTCTAACTCAATCAGGCCACCTGTACCTTAGTTGGATAGATAAAAGAGATTTAGAATCCAGCCTAGAAGAAGGCGAAGATTATATTGGGGCAGCTGTCTACTATGCCGTGTCCGATGATAAAGGTGTGTCATTCTCAAAAAACTATCGCGCAGCCAACAATAGCTGTGAGTGTTGTCGAATCGCTATCGCGCCCAAGGGTCCGGAGAATATCGCTATTCTCTGGCGACAAGTGTTCGGGGAAGATGTAAGAGATCATGCTATAGCAGAGCTAACACCGACAGGCGAAACGCTAGGAATAAATCGGGCAAGTTTTGATGAATGGCATATCAATGCTTGCCCTCACCATGGGCCAACAATGGCGCTTTCAAGTTTATCTGGTGACTACCATATGAGTTGGTTTACGAATGGCGATGCTAACCAAGGCATTTATTATGCGCGTTATTCTTTTGATGAGAAAAAATCCAGCGCGCTATTTCAAGTTGATAGTCAGCCTGGAGCGGGGCATCCCTTCCTCGCAGAATTGGATCAGAAACTGTTTCTGGTCTGGAAAGGGTTTAACGGTAAAGAGACACTATTGAATTTAATAACTAGTTCCGACGATGGAGTTTCATGGTCTGATCCGATAACTTTGCTTACAACAGAAAAAGGGTCTGACCATCCTCTGCTAATAAAAAATTCTGATTCCCTCTTTCTCAGTTGGCATTCAGATGAATTTGGTTACATCTTTCTTCAAGTAAGTAATAACACTAGACAGTTGTCAGATAATGAAAATTAATAGTTCATCAAGATTTAGCCATTTGTATTTTAGTGTGGTGCTATTCTTTTCGCTCATCATGTCGACGGCTACATATGGAAATAATTTCCTATCCTTTACATTCGATTCTTTTTCAGAAATAAAATCTGAATTCAAAGATCAAGAATTTTTATTAGGCCTATGGTCTGTAGATTGTCCGCCATGTTTGGTGGAGCTCAACATGATGGGCGAATTGCTTGAGCTGAATCCAGATTTACCATTCGTTCTTATCTCGACGGACTCAATCGATACTAAGGAGGATGCGATTGAATTTTTAGCAGATTTTAATCTAGAACAAAGAGAATCCTGGATGTTCGCGGATAACTTTGTTGAAAGGTTGCGTTATACCATCGACCCAAACTGGTATGGAGAGTTACCACGTAGCTATTTCTTTGATAAGGATCATAATATGCAATCCCATAGCGGGATTATGACAAGAGAATTACTGCAAGATTGGTTTGTACGAACGATCATCTTCCCATAATATGTAGAAATTAATAATAATTTTTTCATAGTTCATCTCTATTAGCCCTCACTGAAATTAATCCTTACCGAAAGCTGTTTATAGAGAGCAGAATTAAGAATATAAATCTTACATAAATGGTCTATAAACTATAATAACCCTAGTTAACAATATAATAGAGGTGGGGCATGTTAAGAGCCTTATTTATAATCTCAGCTTCGCTTATATCTGCATCTACTTTGGCTATACCTGAAATCTCAGGTATGTGGCTACTTAATGGGCCAGGAAGTGAAAGCGAAATCAAATTAACTGCACGGGGCCTCCAAATTCAAAGCGAATATGACCTATTGGTGGATGACCCAAGCCTATCGTGCACGCCTGCTAGCACTTCCCGCATATGGGCTAATCCAGGGGCTCGAATCTTTATCGAGCAAACACAAGAAAACATCTTGATTAGCTATGAATTATTCGACTTACGACGGGAAATACCCATTGGAGGTGATTCAGATTTTTTGGAATTGCCAAGCACAAGAAATACACAAGACACTTATTTTGCAGAAATGGGATCTTCCGTTGCAAGATATGATAATGACACATTGATTATCCGGTCTAAGAATCATTCCTTTGGCTATATCAGAACTTCTCGGGGCATACCTCAATCAGAAAACACTGAGACGATCGAGGAATTGAAGATAGAAGAAAATATTTTGCGTATTACCCATACCTATATTGATGAGACGTTGTACGAAGAGCCTTTTGTTCTTAATTATTTTTATAGAAGAATAGAAGAAACTCAGATCGTACCTTATGAGTGTACAGAAGCCGACTATGATTGGTTTAATGAACTCAATGCAGCGAAATAGGAGCCTCAAATGAGATCAAGTATTTTTGTGATATTTTTTTGTTGTATGGCAACTTCTACAATTGCTCATCATTCGACTAATGCAAATTTTACGCAAGAAATAATTTCGATAGCCGGCAGTATTGAGCGAGTTCGATTTCAGAACCCACATGCATCCGTCTTAATAAAAAACATTGACAGCGCCGGCTCCGAAACATTTTGGTTAATTGAGTCTAGCTCGCGAACCACATTACAAAGACAAGGGGTGTCCTTTGAGCGTCTAGAAGTTGGGGAAAGGATCACTGCAACGGGCCGCAAGGGGCGTCGCGATTACACGATGTACTTACAATCTATTAGCTTTGAAGATGGGACTACTTTCACTCCAGAGCCGGATGTCTATTCAAATAGGTAAAAGAGCTAGCAGGGCAAAATACAGTTTTATTCGCTAAGCCCCAAAGCTATCCATTCAGGGTCAGTGGCTCGTGATGAAACTGCTACAACAATATACTGTTTCCCTTCATGTACAAAAGTCATGGGTGCGCCAGTTGTCCCGGCCGATAGATCTATTTCGAATACAGTGTTACCAGAGGACTTGTCGTATGCTCTAAATAGTGTCCCCCAACGCCAGGACTCATCGTAACCGGTATCGGGATCATCATAAGTCCCACCACCACCTGGCACTGTTCCAACAACTGCATCACTGCCCTCTCCAACGAACAAAAGTGACTTGGTCACTAGAGGCGCGGGTCGATTAGGAATACCTAGCGGAGGAAGATCTAGGTCTCTTAATAAGGGGTGGTCGCGAGGCCCATCACCATTCGCTACTGACCATTCCAGTTCGCCTGTATTCATATTCAATGCTGTCACCCGACCATAGGGGGGCTTGAAGAGAGGAAGTCCTTGGATAACTGGGGTGTTCGGTGATCTCTGAGCTAGCGTATGAGTCATTGTTGCAGAGTCAGAAGTAGTTGGAGCAATTCCCAAATTATCTGCTGCGGTGTAGGAAACAACAAAGTACATTCCAGTTTCAGGATCGAAAGCGCCAGTGTTCCAGTTTCCGGCACCCCAGGTACTGGGCAGCGTTAGCGTTCCTTGATTGCCATCTTCAATCCACGGGGAGGGCGGTGTATAAAGCGGACCAAGAGTGAAATTTTCAACAAGTTCGAGAGCTTGATTGCGTAATGCTGGTGTAAAGTCGATCAAATCATCGAGTGTTAAGCCTTGGCGATCGAAAGCAGGGGGCATAGATGGAATCGGTTGTGTTGCCGAAGTTGCTTCGCCTTCGACAATTGATTGAGGAACGGGGGTTTCTACAATTGGCCATACCGGTTCACCATTGGTGCGATCGAACACATAGACAAATCCATTTTTGTTCGCCTGCATAACGGCTTTGATTGTGCGGCCGTTTACTCTGATGTCGCCAAGTATGGGAGGGCTGCCGTTATCATACTCCCACAGGTCATGATGGATCATTTGGAAATGCCAAATTCTTTCACCGGTTTCAGCATCCAATGCCACAAGACTATTGGCGAATAAGTTTTCGCCGGGCCGATGACCACCGTAATAAGCAGAAGTTGGAGCACCCAATGGTACATAAACAATGCCAAGTTCATTGTCGGCAGACATACAACACCAGGATCCTATGTCGCCAGACCATTCGGCAGATCCCTCTTCCCAAGTGTCGTAACCGAACTCTCCAGGTCGTGGTACTACATTGAACTCCCACTTTAGTTCACCAGTTCTAACATCAAAGCCGCGGATATTTTCCGGTGCTGCTTCTTTACGACTACCGCCGTCGCCGGCACCGTTTAGAAAACCGCCTAGCACTGCAGTATTGCCAATAACCAAAGGCGAAGTGGTAAGTGCAAAATTGTTCGCATTCGCAGCGCTGTAGGTAAGATTAACCCTGCCTGGTTCTTCACGTCCAAAATCAGGAAAGGTTTCGCCAGTTTGTGGGTTTAGGGCATAGAGATAGTTGCCTCGCACCACCATGAGTCGTCGATCGATGCCCTGTTGCCAGTGGACAATGCCTCGGGAACTAATGCCAGCCGCTTCCGACAAAGTTGGTTGATAAGGTTCTTGTGTCCAGACTGTTTCACCCGTCGCTGGATCAAATGCTTCCACTAAACCGAAAATATTTGGCGCGTATAAAACGCCATCTACTAACAGTGGAGTTGATCGCAGGTTTTTCTCAAAACCCATACCATTATAATTCTCTCGTAAAGAGGGAGCAGTAGCATCTCTGCGCCAAAGGATATCGAGTTGGTCGACATTATCCGCATTGATCTGATCTGCTGGAGAGTAGCGATTGAATTTATTGTCGCCGCCAAAGTAAGTCCAAACACCTTCTTCAATAGTTTGTGCATTAACGATTAAGGGAGCTAAGCACATCGAAATCAAAAAGAGACTTAGTCTTCTAATGAATAGTTTTCTAATCATTCGCATGATTGCGACCTCTGTAGTGATGCTTGCATCTGAAAGCTTAAATATAAAAGGTGCTTCTAATAATGGTATCTATCAATTCAAAAGCCAGTTAGTAAAAAGAATAATTTGCAGAGTGATTATTTAATAAAAGGATCAGTGTGTTACTGCGAGATTAATCGTCAGATGAATAGATTACCCAAATCTTCTCAAAACCATCCGTGTCCCAGGTTCCTGTCCATTCCTTTGGCATTGTTATCGCTTCACCCGCGTGCACAGTCATCACACTGCCGTCTTTGGAAATCAGGTTGACACTGCCACTTAGAAAATACATGAATTCATCGACTCCATAGGGCTCACTTATCTCGAAGCGAGTTTTAGTTGAGCGATACATGCCACTATAAAATTTTCCATCGCTGCTCTCCATCGAAGTGACGCTTGCAGTCTCATGGCCATCTGGGTGTGTAGTTTCCGTCACATCGTCGCGCTCAAAGAGCATTCCTGCTGCATCGTCTTTAGTGATTTTGGTGGGTTTAATTATTTTCGACTCCTGGCTATTTGCCATAGCAGGGAAAAGAAGGCCGGCGCAAATAAATGCAATTGTTAGTCTGGATTTGAAATTCATCGTAAGTTCCCCATTGTAATTTTTAAGCTAAGAATTAACGCCATTGGACCGCGTATTTCAAGTGTTATGTTTATCAGGGTGCTACCTGTGGTCCGCACAGCTCGCTCACATTTTCCGTTTCCCAGTTTGCCTGCTGGCGCCGGTAATATTGTTCCGTGCGTCGAGCCTGAGCGAGTAAAGATTCGGGGATTGGATCTCCCACCACGATTCCCTGCGGTTCTGCCTTTGTGTAGTAATAGCGGGCGTTCATCATTTCATCTGATGATCGAGGACCATAACGAACTTCGGCCGTAGGATCAGGATTCGCCAGGTTTTCAGCGGAGTTGTCAAACCACCAGGTCACATGCATCTTTGCTCCGGCTGGAAGTAGTCTCGGCTCATGATACTCATAGTGGAATTGCCAGTTGAAATCATAGTCGGGCACCCACAACAGAGTTTCCAGCTCAT
>Ga0206678_10003005_pt1 | contig 10626 bp, 13 predicted proteins | sample M180m12015metaG_FD_155453 | JGI IMG/M metagenome (GOLD analysis project Ga0206678, IMG submission 155453) | Ammonia-oxidizing marine archaeal communities from Monterey Bay, California, United States - M1 80m 12015 | ecosystem: Environmental > Aquatic > Marine > Intertidal zone | place: USA...
ATAGTCTCCCGTCGTTCCTACTCGTAACCGGCCGCTGTCCATCACCTGTGTATGCCGGTCGGGATACGTTGTGACGCTTTTAAGCGTGTCAAAAACTTTCTGGTGCGCACCTTCTGACAGGCAGTCAATAGGCAGGTCTTGACTGAATAACCTGTTGAACAACTTCCCGTCGTTTGTTTTATTCGCCAGTCGACTGGTGATTTCGCTTCCCAGGAGGATGAGCTTTGGCCTGATGATACCGACAAGATCCTCAGCGGTTTCAGGTGCTTGCCCTGCGGTCCAGCGATCGAACCAGCATTGCTGGATATCTTTTGCAGCTTCAATCTGTGCCCAGAAAAATGCACCGCTGGAGTCAGTGGTGATGCCGTATTGCAGGCCGTCGGCTACGGCTTTGCTGATAACGAAGGCTTCTCTTTCCGGCACTGCGATCGGTTGTTTGTTGATCCATTTGTAAGCCGCGACCTGCTCCATTAACGACAGTCGCTGGTTGATTAAACGGTACAGCATTTCATCCGCAAGAAGCGTGGAGGGCGCAAGTAACAGCAGGAACAGCAGCAGACGTATCACGGGCTAATCGTTCTCAAACAGCTCGTACTTTTTCATGTATCCGCGTAGCTGGTGGTACGTGACACCTAGCGTTTCGGCCGTTTTTTTCTGGTTGAATTGAGATGCTGAAAGGGCTTTCTGAATAAGATCGATTTCGTAATCCTGGACTGTCTGCTTAAAGTCTAGTGGAAAGCTATGTCGATTCGATTCGGCCGACTTTGAGCTGGCGGCGTTGGTGTTATCTCTTGAACCAGTGGGTCTGAAAATAGAATCAAATGGATCCAGGGTAATCACATCAACAGGAGTCCCATCGTCTGCGGCGCGATAAACGCTTCGTTCTACCACGTTTTTAAGCTCGCGAATGTTGCCGGGCCATTGGTGGGTAAGTAATGTTTCAATGGCCTTGTCTGAAAACCCTGGGAAAAACTCCATGCCAAGATCACTTGCCATGGTGACGGCAAATTGTTCAGCCAGAAGAATAATATCTTCAGCGCGCGCTCGTAGTGGTGGTAGCGTTATGACATCAAATGCGAGCCGGTCAAGCAGGTCCTCGCGAAACCTTCCTGCATTCGCGAGGCTCGGAAGATCTTCATTGGTCGCGGCGATCAGGCGTACATCAACGTTCAGCGTTTTGCTGCCGCCAACACGTTCGTATTCACCGTATTCGATTATTCGAAGCAATTTTTCCTGGACCAGGGCAGAAGTCGTAGCCAGTTCATCAAGGAAAAGTGATCCCTTGTCTGCTCGCTCGAATCTCCCCTGGTGCATTTTGGTTGCGCCGGTGAAAGCACCAGCCTCGTGACCAAACAGCTCAGTCTCCAGCAAAGATTCACTGATCGCTGCACAGTTCATTTTGAGGTATTCCTGATCCCAGCGGCTTGAAAGGTAGTGCAGGCGAGCCGCGATGAGTTCCTTGCCCGTTCCGCGTTCACCAACAATTAATATAGGCTTATCAAGCGGAGCTACCTGGGACACATGGTCCAGCACCTCTAGAAACGAGGGTGCTTCACCGAGCAGGCGTTCGGAATGTTGTCTGGTATTCATAAGGGCAAAGCTTCAATTTGAGAGTAGATTATGGCGTATGCAGTGACATTTTCACTAATTGTTGGCTAGATTCACTACATTACGCGGTGCTAAATCATGATGAATTTGACCGCTGGACAAAAAAATGAATAAAAACAGTAGGTTGAGATAATCTCTGGAGTTGGCACGAATGTTGGATTAGTTATGCCAGGCCAAGATTATTGAGAAATCACCAAGAGGTAAGACAAGATGGGCATATTTTCGAGATTCACCGATATTATCAACTCGAATATCAATTCGATCCTGGATAAAGCAGAAGATCCTGAAAAGATGGTTCGCCTGATCATCCAGGAAATGGAAGAAACCCTGGTAGAGGTTCGAACACAGTCGGCCAAACTCATCGCTGACAAGAAAGAACTGGGTCGGCGGGTTGAGAGATTGCATCTTGAAGCTGAGGACTGGGAGAGCAAAGCTGAGGTTGCGCTGGGCAAAGGCAGGGAAGACCTGGCGCGGGCGGCGCTTAAGGAAAAGTCATTGGCAGAAGAGGCGATGATGGCACGGGAGACTAATCTTGAGGTGATAGATATTAACCTTGACAAATTGTCCGGAGACATAGGCTTGCTACAGCAAAAACTGGGAGATGCCAAAGCTCGCCAGAAGGCGTTGATCGTCAGGAGCCGCACGGCTCAGAGCAGAATGGGTGTAAAACGGCAGCTGCATGATGTTGATATTGATGAGGCGATGAGTCGATTCGATAGATACGAACGCAAAATCGACGATCTCGAAGGCGAGGTTGAAGCCTACGACCTGGGGCAGAAAACATTGTCTGATGAAATTGGTGATCTTGAAAATGATGAGAGAATCGACGAGGCGTTAGCCAGGTTAAAGGCAAAAATGGCTCAACCTGGTGCTCAAGCTGAATCTGAATAATCTGAATTGGGGTAAACAATGGAAGGTATTGTTGTGGCATTTTTCGTACCGGTGGTTGTCTTCCTGCTGGTGGTGGCGCCGATCTGGATTATTGTCCACTACAAGTCGAAGGCTAATGTGGTCAACGGGCTATCGTCCAGTGAGCGAGCTGAACTGGATGAGATGATAGAGGTGGCTAACAAGATGGCTGCGAGGATTGAAACACTGGAATCCATCCTGGATGTTGAAAGTCCGGGGTGGAGAGAAAATCAGGAAGCTTGAACGGTGCGGCTAAGTGAGTAATTGTCTGAGTAATTGCTTGAGTAAATTGGTCAGAGTTTGAGTGATTGCTTGAGTAAATTGGTCAGAGTTTGAGTGATTGTTTGAGTGATTTGGTCAGAGTTTGAGTGATTGTTTGAGCAATTTAGTCAGAGGTAGAGGACGAAAAGTTGAGTAAAGACAAACGAGATGCAGAGCGGGTTGCCAGAAGAGCCAAAAGGTTGGCTGAGCGGGCCGAGGAGCGAGCGAGTCGAAAGGAGAGGCAGGCCGAGCGGGCGGCGGAGCGTGCAGAGCGATTGGCACAGAGAGCCAATCGTCGCCCGGGTCGTGAAAAGGATCTGGATAAATCCATTGCAGATCTGGTTGATGAAGTCACTCAAAAAGCAGAGCAGTGGATTGATGACCAGACCAGGCGCGTGTTTGATTCCCCGGATGAAGAACGTGAAATAAAACGGGTTGCATCGGAGGCAGAGAAGGCAAGAAAAGAGGCTGAAAATGCGAGACATAGCGCGGATCAGGCAGGTAGAGCAGCCGAAGAACTGAGTCAGTACGAGGAGTCCCTTGGTCTTGACTCAGGTTTTGACAATTATTTTGAAGATGTCGAACAGCCGCGCAGAAGAACGCGGGGCGGCGCCAGGAAAGCACGGCGAAAGGCGCGTGCTGACGGGAAAAGCCACGGGTTTGCCTGGGTTTATGATGCATGGCCCAGAAGTCGTTCCAGGGCACGCAGACGGAAAAGCGCCCACCTATATAGAGACCGTCAAAGAAAGAAGATCTGCGGCGTGTGTGCCGGCTTAGCAGACTATGTTGGTCGACCGGCCTGGGAGATCAGGTTGTACGCGGTACTTGGGTTGATATTCATACCCTCGGTGGTGATTCCAAGCTACTTCATCACCTACTTTTTGATGGAAGACAAGCCTTACTACAGGCGGGTAACCGACCGTTTCGAAGAGGACATAGGCGGCCGGGATTCGGAGTATGATGATAGAAAGTCGGGGAAACGAAACGGACCTGAGGAGCGCGAGGCTCATGTGTCGAACGATTTGTCAGAGAAGGAATCTGCAATGAGTAATGTCCAGGCGATGAAAACGGCGAAGGATAGGTTTTCCGATATTGAGCAGAGATTGAGGCAGATGGAAGGTCATGTAACTTCTTCGCGATTTGAGCTGCAGCGTGAATTTCGCAAAATCTCCGGAGAGGACTAGATCGTGCCGATTGAGGTTAGGGATGTTTCGCGATTCGAACAGGTTCGCTTCAGGGGCCCCGGTGCGCTAAAGATCACACAAACCAATGAAGAGTTTCTGACAGTTCAAGCGCCTGCATACGTCATCAAGCACATCATTTCCGAAGTCAAAGATGGTGTTCTTTATGTCGGATATAAAAGCCCTAAAGTGACTCCGCTTCGAGTATTGAAAGAAGTCATCTTTTTTGATCTGAGCATGAAAAACATCCGGGAGATCTGTATGACAGGTAGTGGCGCAGTGATCGTGCCGGACCTTGACAACGATACCGTCCACGTTGAGATAAACGGTTCCGGTAAAGTGAACCTGGGGCAGCTGACGGCTGACAATTTCAGGGCTACTATTCAGGGGACCGGTCACATACGGGTCCAGGGTGATGTCGAAACGCAATCGATTGTCGTCAATGGCTCCGGTAAAGTTATGTCAGATCACCTGGTCAGCGATTTTGCACATGTGATACTAAACGGCTCAGGAAAAGTTTCAATGTCCGTCAGCGATGAGCTGAACGTTGTCATTAATGGCAGTGGAGAAGTTTTCTACGGCGGATTTCCGGACATTACTAAAGCGATCACCGGTTCGGGTGCTCTAACGCGCAGGCGTCGGGTGAAAGATCGATCTACTGCAGGAGAAGATCATGGCTAGTTCAATGTGGATTGCGATTGCTGTGATTGCCGTGGTTTCAATCATAGGAAGAACAGTCGTCGCGATCATCAAGGCTTCAAATTCGGGCGGTCAGTTCAAACCCAGGATGGAAGACCTTGAAGAACAGGTTCATGACCTGGAGAACGATTTGCAGGATGCTCGACACAGGGTCGAGGTGCTGGAAAAAATCGTCACCAGTCAGAAATACGACTTGGGGCGTGAGATTGACGAGCTCCAGTCGAACTAGGGTCAGGCACTGAAAGAAAAAACAATCTGTTGGTTGTTGGGGGATGCGGGTAGTGCCACCGTAAACTCAGGATCCAGTGCCGAAATTAGCTGCGTCCAGAAAGAGTACGCAACATCGTTAGTTGGAAACACCGCGGCTCGCCAGTTCCCTGGGAAATAACCAAACAGTTCTTTTATTGCACTGCTTGCCACTGAACGCTGGCGAAATGCCGGGAGAATATAGAGCTCTGCGATTTCCGTTAGGGAAGTTCCGTCAGCCGGGTCCAGGTCTTCGCGCACCAGCAGAAAACCAACTGCTTCGTTGTCTAGATAGATGATAAAAGGGTGGCGGTCCGGTTCTCGCCAGTAATAATCAAGATAGGGGTAATCGTATTGCCCTTCAGCGTTCTTTTCGATAGACGCGAACTGGGAGAGTTCAGCCAGGTAAGACTGGAGCTCGGTCCTGATCCAATACCGACGATCCGAAGAAGCGGGCTCGAGCTTTACTGTCATTTCCCGGGGCCTGCCCTTAGCTCAACGACCCGGTCGGGGTAATCGCTGAAAAGCCCGTCGACCCCGTAGTCGATCATTCTGAGAATGTCAGTGTTTGAATTAACGGTGTAAGCCAGAACCTTGTAACCGCGTGAGTGGGCATCTTCGACCAGTGATCGGCTGACCTCTCCTTTGTTGAAGTTAACCGACCAGGCGCCTAATCGCTCAGCCCTGTCCCACATGTCGGGTAGGAGCTTCGCGAACAATACGCCTCGAGGATAGGCAGGGTCTGCCATTTCAAGTTCCTTGTGATTGAAGGAAGAGAGCAGGAAGTCACCAGGTGTCCATTCGTTGAGGCAATACCTGCTTAGGAGGTCGCTAACAGGTTTGGCGGTAGCAGGCCCTTTCAGCTCGACATTGATCTTGCAACGTCTGTCAGTCAGGTTAATCACCTCCTGCAGTGTTGGGACCGAATGCCCACCACCTGCGTCAAGTGCCCTTATTTCATCGAAACTGAGTTCTGAGACAAGACCCTTGCCATTAGTGGTCCGTTCGACTGATTTATCGTGAATGACAAGGAGTTCACCGTCCACATGATAGACATCCAGCTCCACCCATTCGCAGCCGACATTAATGGCATGTTCAAACGAGGGTAGGGTGTTTTCAGGCAATAGTCCCTTCGCGCCACGGTGTCCGATACACAATGTTGATGGCATTTGGTAGGTTCCTACTTCAATGTGCATACTATACCCCGTACAATCGCGCTATGAGTTATCAGGTTCTCGCCAGGAAGTATCGCCCCGCATCATTTCAGGATCTTGAAGGACAAGAGCATGTCCTTCAGGCACTGGTTAACGCGTTAGATAATCAACGGTTACATCACGCCTATTTGTTCACCGGTACCCGGGGCGTCGGTAAAACCACCATCGCCAGAATCCTGGCCCGATGCCTTAACTGCGAATCCGGTTTGAGGTCGGTACCTTGCGGCGAATGTAATGCCTGTCTTGAAATATCAGAGGGACGCAGCGTAGACCTGATCGAGGTGGATGCAGCGTCACGGACAGGTGTCGATGATATGCGCGAACTGCTCGATAACGTCCAGTACATGCCGACGGTGAGCAGATTCAAGATATACCTGATCGACGAAGTGCATATGCTGTCGCGTCACAGTTTCAACGCGATGCTTAAAACCCTTGAAGAACCACCGGAACACGTCAAGTTTCTGTTTGCGACGACCGACCCCAAGAAGCTTCCTGTGACGGTGCTTTCACGTTGTCTGCAATTCAACCTGAAGAACCTTTCGCCGGAACAGATCGTCCACCATTTGGGTGTCGTTCTTGATAAGGAATCTATTGGCTATGACGAGGCTGCGTTATGGCAACTAGGTCACGCGGCGGATGGCAGCATGAGGGATGCCTTGAGCCTGGCTGACCAGGCGATCTCATTTGGTGGCAACGAAGTTAGGGATGGGTCTGTAAAATCCATGCTCGGGTCGATCGATCATCAGGAAGCCTATGACCTGATTGACGCGGTGATTGCGGAAGATGGCGCGAGGCTGCTCGAAAAAATTGCCGCGCTATCAGAGTTTGCACCGGATTATGCGGCGCTGCTGGATAGTATTCTGGCTGTACTTCACAGGGTTGCCATTGCACATACTGTTCCGGATGCAGTAGATAACGCGCAGGGGGATCGGGAACTAGTCTTGGCAACAGCGCAACAGGTGTCTGCGCAGCAGGTTCAATTGCTCTACCAGATAGGCCTGATTGGGCAACGGGATATGCCTCTTGCGCCCATGCCACGAATCGGATTCGAAATGGTGCTTCTGCGAATGATGTCCTTCACCCCGGAAGGCTCGGACCCTGAATCGGGAACGGGGCTAGATTCAGGATCAAGATCAAGATCAGGATCAGGGAGCGATGTTTCAAGCGAAGCACCCGCTTCCAAGGCATCACCCATCGCGGGACTGGTCGACGCGATTAATGGTGATAGCGCAATACCGAAAGCAGCTGCACCGGTGCCTTCTACATCGATATCTGCATCAGCTTCAGCTACTTCTATGGCGACTTCGCCGGCGCTTCCTCAATCAACAACCAGGCAGTCTGCGCCACCACTAAAAGTCGTCAGCGAGATCGTAAAAAACGATCCTGTCGAAAAGAATCGATCAGAGAAGCGCCTGGTAGAATCGATCCCTGAGCAAGTCACCAAACCTGATCCTTCGGTCGCACCTCAGGAGCCTCAGCGAGACCAAGAGCCTCAGCGAGACCAAGAGCCTCAGCGAGCCCAGGAGCCCGCTCCAGATTTTTCCCCGGCTAATTGGACTGAGATACTTGAAGCGCTTTCACTCTCGGGGGTTGCAGCCACTCTGGCAGCGAATTGCGAGCTCTATAGTGCAAATGATCACCAATGTGTTCTAAAGCTTAGTGAAAGTCATGCCAGTCTCTGGAATAGAACCTATGAGAGTCGCATTGCAGATGCCCTGAGTCGACTGTATGGACAGGAAATAAAAGTATCGATCGAGGTCGGTGCGCCCAGCGTGGAAACACCTGCCCAGGGTGCTGAGCGTGAGAAACAACAGAGTCTCGCCCAGGCAGTTGCTGATATTCAGGGTGACCATCACGTCCAGCAGTTAATAGAAAATTTCAACGGCAAGCTGGATCCCAAGAGTATTGCGCCACTCGGCAACTAATTTTAACCAGGAACGAATTATCAAAATCTATTTATTAAGACCTATTTATTAAGGTCTGGGAGTAACAATGATGGCGTTAGGTGAGGGGTTGGGTGACTTGATGAAACAGGCCCAGCAAATGCAGGAACGAGTCCAGAAACTGCAAGAAGAAGTTGCAAAAACGGAGGTGACTGGTGAGTCAGGCGCTGGTCTGGTAAAGATTACGATGACGGGAAGGCACGATGTGCGGAAGGTCAATATCGATAGCAGCCTGCTGGGTGAGGCCAAGGATGTCCTGGAAGACCTCGTCGCCGCGGCCATGAATGATGCAGTTCGCCGTGCAGAGAAAAACCAGCAAGACAAAATGTCTGAATTGACGGCCGGCATTCCTCTGCCACCTGGTTTCAAGTTGCCCTTCTCTTAAAATGAAAGAACAGACATTAATCGAACAGGTCATTGAGGCATTTCGGTGTTTACCGGGCGTAGGGCCAAAAAGTGCACAGCGAATGTTGCTGCACCTGTTGGAGCGGGATCGGGAAGGAGGTCGCCATCTCGCGCGGATTCTCAGCGAAGCGATAGAGAAGATCGGTCACTGCAAATCCTGCAGGAACCTGACCGAAGCCGAGTTGTGTGAAATTTGCAGTGATGGAAAGAGGGGATCCACCATAATATGCGTTGTCGAAGCGCCATCGGACGTGATTGCCATCGAGCAATCCCTCAGTTACCGCGGCCAGTACTTTGTGCTGATGGGAACTCTCTCACCAATAGATGGGCGGGGACCTGATGAGATTGGTATTGATCACCTGATCAGGCGGTGTGAGTCAGGTATCCAGGAAATCATCCTGGCAGTGTCATCCACCGTTGAAGGGGAAGCTACTGCCCATTACATCGCTGAAGCATTAAAACCGCTGAATGTAACGATCAGTCGTCTTGCGCAGGGTATCCCGCTTGGCGGTGAACTTGAGTACGTCGATGGAGGCACGCTGTCTCACGCTTTTGAAGGCAGGAAAAGTATCTAAAAAAGGAATCAAGAAGTGGCACCAGAGTATCGCTATATAGAGACGGATGAACAACTTCAGGAGGTTGTGGAAGCGTGTCTCGACGTTTCTGTCATCGCACTCGACACGGAGTTCGCCAGATTCAACACTTATTACCCGATAGTCGGGCTAATCCAGATATACACTGGCGCGGACTGTTTCCTGATTGATCCGTTAAGTGTTTCGAGTATCGAGCCGCTCAAAGCTATTATGGAGGAGCGTTCGCTGCTCAAGGTGCTACACGCCTGTTCGGAAGATATGGAAGTGTTCCAGTATGCTTTGGGCCTGGTCCCCTCGCCTGTCTATGACACGCAAATCGCAAGTGCGGCTTTGGGCGTTGGTTTTTCAGTGGGCTATCAGGCATTGGTTACACATTACCTGGATATCAGTCTGTCGAAAGACCAGACCCGCTCAGACTGGCTGGCAAGGCCGCTGACCACCAGTCAGCTTGATTATGCTGCACTCGACGTCATTCATTTGCTCGAGGTCTACAAGGTCCAGCTTGAAGCGCTGGAAGGTGGACCGAAGCTTAGTTGGGTCGAAGCAGAGTCGCTGGGGCTGGGACAGGGTATTCCGACGGTTGCAGCACCGGAAGACAGTTACAAAAAATTCAAAGGCTTGTGGCAGTTGAACCGAATGCAATTAAATTTGCTGAAGGCTTTGTGTTCGTGGCGTGAAATCACTGCGCGAAAAGAAGACGTTCCCCGGAATCGAGTGGTGGACCAGAAGTCCCTCGTGTTAATCGTGAAGGAAGAAATCACCAGCATGCAGGGGTTTCAGAGCGAAGCAGGCATGACGTCACGTCAGGTTAGGAAATACGGCGACCAGATCAGGGGTATTCAAGCTGAAGCGAAACTGGTGTCTGAGGCGGATTGTCCTGAAATTTTTGTTCGAACCGATGCGCCAATTAACAATAAAAAACTTAAACGGTTGAAGCGGGTGGTTGAAGAGCGCGCGTTGAGTCTCTCGGTCGCCCCGGAGCTGCTAACAAAACGCAGGCACCTTGAAAAGCTTATTCGATCGGAAGATGCGCAGGGCCAGTATCATTTGCCGGGTGAACTAGGTGGCTGGAGAGAGTCTGTTATAGGTGAGGCTCTGCTGGCCGAGCTGTCGGAACCCGGTTCATGAAGATTGCCTGTGATGTCTATAAGAGCATCAATAAGGAAAACTATTATTTATATGTGCTGGCGGACCAGGGTGTTGAACATGTTCCAGAGGCGCTTCGGCGGCAGTTAGGAAAAATAGAAATCGCGTTGAGTCTTGAGCTGACAGAAGAAAGAAGTCTGGCTAAAGAAGATCCTGTGGTTGTCATGGCTAACCTGAAGGAGCACGGCTACCACCTGCAGTTGCCTCCCGCTGAGCATCACCAACGTGGCTGAGTTTTGGAAAGAGAAGTCCATCTTTGACATGTCAGCCCAGGAATGGGAATCCCTCTGTGATGGCTGCGCTCGCTGTTGCCTGCACAAGCTTGAAGATGAAGAATCCGAAGAGGTTCACTACACGTCAGTAGTGTGCCAGTATCTGAATGAAGACAATTGTGCCTGTACCCGATACGAGGAGAGGACAA
>Ga0206678_10003014_pt1 | contig 10612 bp, 9 predicted proteins | sample M180m12015metaG_FD_155453 | JGI IMG/M metagenome (GOLD analysis project Ga0206678, IMG submission 155453) | Ammonia-oxidizing marine archaeal communities from Monterey Bay, California, United States - M1 80m 12015 | ecosystem: Environmental > Aquatic > Marine > Intertidal zone | place: USA...
AGATAATTGGGTAGAAAAAAACGATCTTGATGATCTTGAAGGAGATGGTTTTACCGGTTTTGTCCATCAAGTAGTTATTGATAAGTTTTTATCAAAACATGAGGATCCTGAAGATATAGAATTGTACTTCTGTGGACCTCCTCTTATGAACCAAGCAGTCTTAAAAATGGCTGAAGATTGGGGTATCCTTGATGAAAATGTTCGTTTTGATGATTTTGGAATATAATATCTAGTCCTTTATCTTTTCTGCTGTAGTTATTTTGAAGTTGTTTTTTTTTCCACCACCGTTATGTTGATGATATGTTATTTTTTGTACACTTTCATGTTCTGAATGTTTCGTGCAATATATAGTGACAGATTCTTTGTGTTTTAGGTAAAATATTTTTTTATAATTCTCTTTATCAAATTTATGGTGTTTCAATTTAGTGTCTATAATATTACCATTGGAGAAGAAAAAAGAAATATTAAATAACAATCCAATTAATGTATTTAGAAAGATGATTTTCATTTTACTAAGGTATATTATTTTATTTGATTAGTTATTCTAATACATTCTAAGGCTTCTTCTACATCATGAACTCTTAAGATATCAGCTCCATTTAATAAGCTTATTGTATTTACAATACTAGTTCCATTTAATACTTCTTGAGGAGTTTTATTTAATAAGTTATAAATCATTGATTTCCTAGAGGCTCCTATAAGCACCGGATATCCAAATTTTTTGAATTTAGAGAGGTTGTTTAGTATTTCATAATTATGTTCTAGTGTTTTTCCAAATCCAAAACCAGGGTCAATAATAATTTTAGTAAATCCTTTTTTTTCTAGAGTTTTTATCTTTTTTTCAAAGAATTCTAGTAATTCAAGAATAATATTCTTGTAGCGGGGATTATCTTGCATTGTAAGGCTATCACCTTTCATATGCATCATAATATATGGAACATCTAATTCTATCATGGCATTAAACATTTCCTTGTCTTTATTTCCAGCTGAGATGTCATTAATTATATCAGCTCCTTTTTCAACACATTTTCGTGCTACATTAGATCTAAATGTGTCAATTGAAATTAGCAGCTTATGGCTGTGTTTTTTTATTAGTTCTATTGTTGGTAAAAGTTTTTTTATTTCTTCATCTTCTGATACAGGTATAGATCCAGGTCTAGATGATGAGGCTCCTAGATCTATTATTTTTGCGCCGAGTTTCTCTGTCTTAATTATTTTTCTAATAATTTTATCTTTTTTCAGATAAAGACCTCCATCATAAAATGAATCTGTTGTGAGATTAAGAATTCCCATAACAATTGGTGTTGAAAAATCTATAGAATTACCTGCAGGTTTTATTATTTTTGGCATTATAATTACTTTATATTTAGACTTTACAAAAACTTGAGCTTATATGGAAACTACTGTTCTTGAATATGATTCAATAATAAAAAAATGTGAGGACATTTTTGCAAAAAAAATGAAAGATTATGGTAGTGCTTGGAGAATTCTTAGGATTAGTTCATTAACAGATCAGATATTCATCAAGGCTCAAAGAATTAGAAGTATTGAAAGTAAAGGGACTCAGAAGATTGATGAAGGTATTGTTAATGAGTTTATAGGTATTGTTAATTATTCTGTTATTGGTTTAATACAGATTGATTTAGGTGTTTCTGAACAACCTGAGGATCTTGATTATGATATAGTTATTAATATGTTTAGAAAACATGTTCTTTCATCAAAAGATTTGATGCTTAATAAGAATCATGATTATGCTGAGGCATGGAGAGATATGCGAGTTAGTTCTTTAACTGACCTTATTTTACAGAAATTGTTAAGAGTTAAACAAATTGAAGATAATAATGGGAGTACTCTAATTTCAGAGGGAATTGATGCTAACTATTTAGATATGCTAAATTATGCTGTTTTTGCGTTAATTAAATTAAATAAATAAATCTTATGAAGAATATTACTTTTTTTGCGAGAATATTGATTTCCGCATTATTTCTTTTATCTGCTATAGCTAAACTATATCCTGCACCATTATATGGAATTACAAAAGTCTTTGAGGAGGGTCAGTTAATACCAATGGGTTTTAGTGCTGATTTTGCGCCATTCTTATCTAGATTAATTATAGGTTTTGAGTTTTTTATAGCTTTTGCAATTCTTCAGTCTCATTATATTAAAAAATTAGTTGTTCCATCAACTATCTTATTGTTGACTGTTTTTAGTATTGATTTATCTTTAGATGTTTTTGCTGGAAATACTGAGGATTGTGGTTGTTTTGGTCAATTGATACCAATGACTCCAGTTGAGGCACTTATAAAAAATATTCTTACAATATTCATATTATTATTTATCTATAAAAATGTTAAAGACAGGAAAGAAAGTAATTTTCTATTGTTATTCAATGGATATTTAATAATTTCTGTTTTAATGTTTTCCTTTTTACCTATAGCTACAAATTCAAATAACAGACAAGTTTCTTCATATACTAACTATGTTAATTCTGATTTTGAAATTAATGAAGGTAAAAAGATTTTGTGTTTTTTTGATGCTGGTTGTGAACATTGTATGGATGCTGCTAAGTCATTGACTGAAATTTCTTTAACCTCAGAAAATTTCCCTAATGTTCATATAATTTTCTCTGATACAGAGGAGGATAAGATACCAGATTTCTTAGAATATTCAGGTTATGATTATTCATATCAAGTTATGGAGTTCTATAATTCTGATGAAGATGTTAATAGTTATTTAGAAGTTTTAGGATATGAATATGAAAATCCTGTAGTTATATATTTTAATAATGGTAATCAGATGAGGTTCTATGATGGGACCGGATCAAATGAGTATGATGCTGAGGATTTTAAGAATTTATTTAATTAATTACTTATTAATTGTTTAATTATTTATTAAAAAAAATTGTTTATTCCATTTTAGTAATCTATGGAGTCCTTACAATAGTTTTTTTCTTGTTTCATGTTCTTCCTGGTGATCCTGCTAGGATGATGTTGGATAAGAGAGAGGATTCAAAACAATTAATGCTTATTAAACATAAATATGGTTTTGACAAGCCATTATATCTTCAGTATTTATACTATTTAAATGATGTTTCTGTTCTATCAATTCATGAGAATAAAGATAAATCTTCTTTTACATTTCTTGACACTAATAAATATACTGCAATGAGTATATTGTCTTTTAATGATTTGACATTAGTAATTAAAAATCCATATTTGAGGACCTCTTTTGTGAAATCAAATCTTAAGGTTTCTTCAATTATTAAATCAACTTTCCCTAATACTTTTCTCTTAGCTTTTTTGGCAATTCTATTTGCTCTAGTATTTGGTCTTGTTTTTGGAGTTGTTTCAGCACTTAATAAAGATAAAATAATTGATAGGGTTATACTTTATATATCAGTAATGGGTATGGCACTTCCTTCTTTTTTTAGTGCAATTTTAATTGCTTGGATTTTTGGGTATCTCTTAAATGCATATACGGGATTATCAATGACTGGTAGTCTATACGAGATTGATGATTATGGGATAAGTAGAAGAATTAATATTAAAAATATAATTTTACCAGCAATTACTTTGGGTATACGTCCCTTATCTGTGATTATTCAATTATGTAGAAGCTCATTATTAGATGTTTTGTCAATGGATTATATTCGTACTGCTAAAGCTAAAGGATTAAATAAGTTCTTTGTTGTTTTTAAACATGCACTTAGAAATTCTCTTAATCCTGTAATTACTGCAGTTTCAGGTTGGTTTGCTTCATTATTAGCAGGTGCTGTATTTGTTGAGTATATCTTTGCTTGGAATGGACTAGGAAAAGAAATTGTAGATGCTTTAAATAATATGGATCTTCCTGTAGTTATGGGGTCAGTTATTTTTATATCGTTGATATTTGTTATTATTAATATATTAGTTGACTTAATTTATGCTTGGGTGGATCCTCGTGTAAGAATTGAATAAAATTATGAGAAATAAAATAGTAGTTGGAAATTGGAAAATGAATCTTGGAAGATCAGAATGTCATAAATTGGTTGATGATGTTTTGGATTCCGTATCTAATGATAATAAAACTAAGATCGTATTTGCACCTCCATTTACATATTTAGATGATGTGTCTAGATTGTGTTTAAATAGAGAAAATATTTCAGTTTCTGCTCAAAATTGTAGTAGTTATGAAAATGGCGCTTATACAGGAGAGATTTCTGCTAAGATGCTTAATTCTATTGAAATTGAATATGTTATTCTTGGCCATTCGGAAAGAAGGCAATATTTTAATGATACAGATGAGATCCTTAAAAAAAAGGTTGATAGAGCAATAGATAATAATTTAACTATTATTTTTTGTTGTGGAGAGGAGATCAGTCAAAGAGAATCTAATCAGCATTTTGATGTAATCAAACAGCAGCTTGATTCCACAATATTTAAACTTGAAATTAATGATTTTAAAAACATTATCATAGCATATGAGCCGATATGGGCAATTGGTACAGGCAAAACTGCTAGTTCAGATCAAGCGCAAGAGATGCATTCTTTCATCAGATCTTTAGTTAATAAGCGTTATGATAAGACAACAAGTATTAACACCCTTATTCTTTACGGAGGAAGTTGTAAGCCAACTAATGCAAAGGACATTTTCTCTAAACCAGATATTGATGGAGGATTAATTGGTGGTGCTTCACTAAAATCAGATGATTTTGTTTCTATTATTAATTCTTTTTAATGGAATATACTGAATTAGATATTAGACTTAAAGATCTTAATCCATTTTCAGAAATTATTATTGCTAAATTAAATGAGATAGGTTTTAAACTAATAAACAAAAAAATAAAAATCAATGGTATATGCTACATTTAAGAAGATGAGATTTTCTGTTTTGTTAATGTTTGTGTTTTGTGTGTTTTCTTTAGATGCACAAAATAAGATTAGTGTTTTTTCTGATGATTATAAGACGTATTTAGATGAGTTAAATGTATTAATGAGTGTATCTAACAATTCAGATTTAAAAGATAATTATAAACGATTTAAGAAAGTATCATCTAATAATCTCACTAATTTACAGCAGGATCTTATTATTAGTATCTCAAATAAGATGCTTGATAAAAGACTGAAGGTTTCTAGTCATTTTAATCATTTTATTTTATCTCTTACTTCTATAAAAGGCACTTCTTCAGTAGATGTTAGTCTAGATAATTGGCTTGAAATTGTTACTGAAGTTGTTGATGATTTTTCAAGTAAAAAATTATTAATGTTTTTTTATTTTACTACTGACTTAGTAGAAAATAAGATTCTTAGAGAGACTAGAACCACTAGTTGGAAAACATCTTCAAATGAATATTTGTTTGGTATTAATGATAAAGGTCCTTATATCTATTTTTCTAAAAATTCTGATATTATCTGTATGTCAGATGGCAGTAAGTTAACTGTATTAAATACTAATGGAAAATATTTTCCATTTCTAAATAAATGGGAGGGCTTTAGTGGTCAGATGAATTGGATGCAAAAAGGGATAAGTTCTGACTCTATTTATGTTGATTTGCGAGAATATAATATTGATACCCGATCAACTATAGTAAAGGCTGATTCTGTTTCTTTAATTAATAGGTATTTTAATAAGCCTTTAATAGGTGTTTTTACTGATAAGATAACTAGTGGAAGACAGACAGATAATTACCCTAGTTTTGTTTCTTATGCTAAAGATATAGTTATTAAAGATATTTATCCAGAAGTTGATTATAAAGGTGGATATAAGCTTCAAGGAAGTGATTTTATCGCAGATGGCGGCAAATATGCAGATGCTAAGCTTATTTTCAATAATAGGGGAAAGACTTTATTTGTTGCTAATGCAAATAAATTTATACTTGGTGGAGATGTAATTTCATCTAAAAAAGTTGGTATTAAAATCTATTTTGATAATGATTCTTTATATCATTCAAACTTAAAATTTTCATATAATAATATAAAGAGAAAATTGAAGTTAACAAAAAGTGGAAGGTATCGATCACCAATGTTAAATACATATCATAAATTAAATATGGAGTTTGAATTGCTTGAGTGGGAGATTGATAAAAATATTATAACATTTGGTTCATTACCAGGGACTTCTGTTTCAGAGGTAAGTTTTGAATCTGTTGATATGTATCTAGAGACAAGATTTGATGAGTTACAGGGAATAGATGCTGTTCATCCTTTAATATTAGTAGATAGGTATGTAGCTGAAAAAGAGGAAAAACAATTTTATGTTGAGGATTTTGCTCGTTATACTAAATTTCCTTTAGTACAGATTCAAAATTATTTGATGGACTTAGCTAATAAAGGTTTTGTTTTTTATGATTTTGGTGAAGAACGCATTACGGTTCTTCCTAGTTTGTCTAGATATATTCTCGCTAAGTCAAAGCAAGGAGATTATGATGTGATTCAGTTTAATTCAAAGGTTAATGGTAGTTCTTTAGTAATTGTTAATGCTGCTTTAAATATTGAATCAAAAGATTTAATTATAAGAGGAATAAATAAAATTGCCGTTAGTGACTCCCAAAAGGTTGCATTCTATCCTCGAGGAGGAGAGGTGAAAATTTTAAAGAATAGAGATTTTGTTTTTAATGGTAGAGTTTTTGCAGGTAATGGTCGAGTTAATTTATATGGAAGAGATTTTTATTTTAAATATGATGACTTTAAGGTTGATCTTCAGCAGATTGATTCAGTCCAATTGTCTGTTCCATTAAAACCATTAAGATTTGATCTTTATAATAATCCATTATTAACTAGAGTTAAAACTGTTATTGAGGCTGTTACTGGAGAGTTAATTATTGATCATCCATCAAATAAATCAGGTCTTAGAAAGAATATGTTCTCACAATATCCAATTTTTAAAAGTTTTAATGATTCTTATGTTTATTATGATAGTCCAAAGATATTTAATGGTGTTTATAAAAGAGATGCTTTTTCTTTTCATCTAAAGCCTTTTACAATAGATAGTTTAGAAAGCTATGATGGTGATGGATTATGGTTTGCTGGCACATTTAGTTCTTCAGATATTTTTCCGGTTTTTGATGACACTTTACGATTGAAGAATGATTATTCTTTAGGTCTTTTTAGAAAAACACCAATAGAAGGATTCCCTTTATATAGTGGTAAGGCAAGGTATTACAATGATATTTCATTAGGAAATGATGGTTTAAGAGGTAGTGGAAAGTTTGAGTATTTATCTTCAGTAATTCATTCTGATGATATAATATTCTATCCTGACTCAACAAATTTATTGTCAAATGCATTAATGATTAATGAGGTGAATAAAGGAATTGAGTTTCCTCAGGTTTCAAATACAAAATCCTATTGTCATTTCGAACCGTATCTAGATAAATTAAATATCTATAAAACGCATGATATGTTCAGCTTATATTCTGACAAGTCTAGTCTTGAAGGAAATATGTTATTACAACCAATAGGTTTGACTGGGAATGGTGTTATGAAGCTCGATTTAGCTGAAGTATCATCTAATTTTTTCTCTTTTAATTCAAAATGGTTTAAAGCAGATACAGCGAATTTAAGTGTATTTGATAATATAAATTCTTTAGCTTTTAGCGCTCAGAATTTACGAGCGAATATTGATGTTTCAGACAGAGAAGGTATTTTTTATTCTAATGGAATAGGATCTTATGTAAATTTTCCAGCAAGTGAATATATATGTTATATAGATAAATTAATATGGGAGATGGATAAGGAGCAACTAACTCTAGGTGAAGAAATTAATTCTAAAAACTCAGGTTCAAGATTTGTTTCTTTAAATTCCATACAAGATTCATTGTCATTTATTGCAAAGAATGCAGATTATAATCTCAAAGATTATATAATAAATGCTTATGGTGTTGATAGTATAAATGTTGCTGATGCTATTATTTATCCTGATTCAGGATATTTAACAGTTGAAAGGAATGCTAATATAAGAACCCTCTATAATGCTAAATTAATTATTGATCCTCTAGTTAGGTATCATACTTTTACTAATTCTACAATAGATATTAATGGAGCCAATAGATATTCTGGATCAGGTGATTATGTGTATATAGATTCTTTAAACAATAAACAAGACATTTATTTTTCTAATATAAATGTAAATGATGATACAATAACATTTGCTACTGGGTTAGTGGATGAAAGTAGGGGGTTTAGAATTGGAAATAGATATAGTTTTAAGGGGGAAGTACAATTGCTAGGAGATAGGAGGAGTTTAACTTTTAATGGATTCTTTAAAATAAATCATAACTGTTTGTCTTTCTCTAAAGAATGGATAAAGTTTTCATCTGAGATTAATTCTTCTAAGATTTCATTTAAGATTAATGATGATTTATATAATGATAAAGATGATAAACTTTCTTCAGGAGTTTTCTTTAGTAGAGATTCATCAATTTACTATTCAGCTTTTTTAAGTCCTAAGAAAAGAGCAATAGATCCTGATTTTTTTACTGCAAATTCAGGGGTTTATTATAATAATCAGAATTCTTCTTTTATTGTTGGAGGTTTAGATTCTGTTTCGAATTATTTAGTTCTTAATAATAAGACATGTGTAGTATCAGGGGCGGGTGCAGTAGATTTAAATTTAAATCTTGGTAGGATTAAAACAGAGACAGTAGGTAAAATTTCAAATATTGATAAAAACAATCTAAGTCTGGATGGTTTTTTAATGTTGGATTTTGATTTTTCAGAAAAGGCTATGGAGATCATGGCTCAGGATATCTTTTCAGCTCCTGGTGATGAAATATTTGAATACAATCAAGATTATGAAGATAATTTATCAAGAATTGTAGGAAATGACCGTAAAGATGAATTAATGATTGACTTAGAGATGCATGATGCATTTGAAGAATTACCTAAATCAATGAACTATACTTTTGCATTTACTGATATAAATTTAATCTGGGATAAGAAGAATAAATCATTTGTTTCTAAAGGGAATATAGGGATAGGTAGTATTGATAAGACACAAATAAATGGACTTTTAGAAGGTCATGTTTTAGTTGAGAAAGGTAGAAATTCAGATATATTAACTATTTATTTACGGACAGAATTTTATGATGAATATTTCTTTGTATATAAAAATGGTTTAATGAGAGCTATTTCTACAAATCCTGAGTTTAATCTTGCAATATCTGAAGTAAAAGATAAGAAGAGAAAATCTAAGTCAGTTCAGGGTATGACTCCATATAGGTATATGTTAGCTAATGAAGATGCTCCAGAGAAATTTTTAAAAAGGATTAAGAAGCAATTTTAAGCATTATATTACTCAACTTTTATGGATAAATTATATTTATGTTTTTTTTATTCTTATTTCATCTTTGGATTTTCTAATATTTATTTATTTTTTCTCAGAAACAACTAATGTCTCCTTAATTATATTTTCTATTTTTGTTCCAATGCTCACATTAATTACTTATCAAAAAAATATAGAACGATTATTAAAGGGAGAGGAGGTTAGAGTTAAATTTAAATAATTATTATATGTCTTTAGAATACAACAAGCAAAATAAAATTCATAAAAAAAGTGTTACTCATAAAACACTCTATCTTATTGATGATAGCTTTAATACTTTTGATCATGTTATTGATTGTCTTGTTGCAATTTGTGATCATTCTCCTATTCAGGCAGAACAATGCGCTCTCTTAACACATTATAATGGAAAATGCGATATTTTATGTGGTGAGATCTCCGAATTAAAACCATTTAAAGAAGACCTTGAGCTTTATGGTTTAAATGTTCAAATTTTATAATAATATAAAATATATGGCTCTGTAGCTTAACTGGATAGAGCACCTGATTACGGATCAGGAGGTTAGGGGTTCGAATCCCTTCAGAGTCACAAAAAAACCCTACCTAGATATGTTGAAATTTATTATCTAGAAATTTTTCCCATTACTATATTAATAAAAATTTAAATTATTTTTCAATAATTATTAAAACTGATTTATCCAATTCTAACTGAGTTAGGATTGGATATTTTTTTCTTTTATCTATAAGTTCTATTCTACATGTATTAGGAGGAGAACTTCCTAGACTAGTTGCTTTTATTTCAATTGTATTTTTTCCTTCTTCTAATTTGTATTTGATGTTTTTTGGTTTATTGTTTGTCTCAAAATCATCTAATATAATATTGTTATTTATTTTTAGATTAATTTTGTCTCCATCTTCTTGATTGCTATCCCAAATTTTAATCTTGATGTATTTAGTGTTCCATTTAATGTTTAAATCATCTCCATCTTTTAGTATTTCGGTTGTTGTAATTTCCTGCTTAACCTCTTTCTTTTTAATCTTTTCAATTTTCTTTTCAATTTTCTTGATTTTTTTTTCAATTATTGATTTCTCTAATAGTAGTACTTTTCCTTTAGCACATGAGCTACTGTCAAGAAAATTTCCTATAAAATTACCTTCGAGTCTCTTTTTAGTAAATCGATTTTTTGTTTTTAAATTCATCCTTATATAACAAAAGCTATTTATTGGTTTCTCTGATTTCGTATAAATTATTTGTGTTTCTTGAAGTTGGAACGTTTTGTCTTCTTTAAAATAGAGTCCTTGTATTTCGCTCTTTGTTTCATCTTCTGTATCATGATTTGTTATGGAGTATCCC
>Ga0206678_10003019_pt1 | contig 10595 bp, 10 predicted proteins | sample M180m12015metaG_FD_155453 | JGI IMG/M metagenome (GOLD analysis project Ga0206678, IMG submission 155453) | Ammonia-oxidizing marine archaeal communities from Monterey Bay, California, United States - M1 80m 12015 | ecosystem: Environmental > Aquatic > Marine > Intertidal zone | place: USA...
TCGAAGAGCTATTGGGGCAACACCAGGAGAGATAAGAGTTCAAATAATATTAGAAATGGTATTCCTTACAATATTGGCTGGATTAATTGGAATAATTGTAGGATCAATGCTCTTATTTTTGATAAATGTTGGTACAGCAAGTTTGGAAGATTTTCCGTTTGCTAATCCAACAGTTCCTCTAATGATTGTTTTTGGAGCATTTTCAATAATGATTACTTTAGGAATTCTAATTGGATTTATACCTGCAGAAAGAGCAGTAAGTATTAAGCCCATAGACGCATTAAGAGATGAATAATTATTAACTTAAAAAAAAAAAATGAAATTAAAAAATATTGGATTTATAGTATTAATCTTAGGCTTCCTTTTTGCTATGGCCTATTTTATTAGAACTAACAGTATATCTGTTGAGGAGTATGATACAACTTCTCCATTTATTTCAAAAATAGAAAAGACAGCTGTTGTTACTGGTAAAGTAGTTCCTGAGGATGAAGTTGAGATAAAACCACAATTAAATGGTATTATTGAAAATATTCTTGTAGAAGAAGGAGATGTCCTTAATGAAGGAGATTTAATTGCTAGGATAAAGGTTGTCCCAGATGAAGCATCTGTATATAGAGGTCAAAGTCAGGTGAATAATTTAAAGCTTGCCGTTAATAATGCAGAGAGGGATTTTCAAAGGTCTACTGACTTATATGCTAAACAAATAATTTCACAACAAGACTTTGATAATGCAGAACTTTCTTATAACCAAGCAAAAGAAAATTTATCTGCGGCTCAAAATGATTTAGAAATAATTAAAAAAGGTTCAGTTTCAGGTTCCAGAACTGCTAATACTAATATTAGAGCTACTGTATCAGGAACTATTTTAGAAATACCAGTTAAATTAGGAGATCAGGTTATTCAAAGTAATAACTTTTCTGCTGGAACAACTGTTGCTGTAGTAGCTGACTTAAATAAAATGATTTTTGAGGGAAAGGTTGATGAAGCAGAAGTTGGAAAACTATATAATGGACAGGGGTTATTAGTTAACATGGCAGCTATTCCAGGCGAAGAATTTGATGCTATTTTAAAGTTTGTAGCTCCTAAAGGAACAGAGGAACAAGGTGCAGTTCAATTTAAAATAGAAGCTTATGTTACGTTGAATGAATCAGTATTTGTAAGGGCGGGATATAGTGCTAATGCATCTTTAATAATTGATCGAAAAGATGATGTAATGGTTATTTCAGAAGCACTTCTTCAATTTGACAGGAGAACTCAAGCTGCTTATGTTGAAGTAGAAACTGGTAATCAAAAGTTTGAAAGAAAAGATATTCAAATAGGATTATCTGATGGAATTAATGTTGAGGTTTTATCCGGTCTGAATTTAGACAGTAAGATTAAAATATGGAATAAAACAGAGCCAATTAAAATAGAAGCTGAGGAATCTGCTTTTGATGAATTCAGAGATGACTAATTATACTTAAAAAAATTATGATGATAAAAAAATATTTTCTTTTTACTATAATCCCTATCGCTTCTGTTTTTTCTCAGTCAGATATTACAATTCTTTCTCTTCAAGACTGTGTTAATATGGCAATAGAGAAAAATATAAGCATAAAACAATCTGAGTTAAGCTTAATGGACTCTGAAATTAATAAATCTAGTGCTATAGGTAACTTTCTACCTTCTATTAATGCTCAAGCACAACATCAATGGAATATTGGTTTAAGTACAAATTTTACAACAAATCTATTGGAAACAAACACTACACAGTTTTCTTCTATGGGTGCTGGAATGGGTCTAGATGTGTATAATGGATTAAGTAATGTATATCAACTACATAGAGCAAATCTTCAAATTTTAGCGAGTAAGTATCAACTTGATAACATGAAAGATGATATACAACTGATGGTTGCAAATGCTTATTTACAAATAATGTTTAACGGTGAGATTTTAAAAGTTCAAGAGTCTCAATTAGAATTAACGAAAGTTGAACTTTTAAGAACACAAGATTTAATTGATGCGGGGATTTTTTCTCCAAAACAAATCTTTGAGATAGAGGCAAATCTTGCATCTCAAGAACAAGCTGTTATTCAAGCAGAAAACAACTTTAGAAATGCTAAACTTAATTTAGCTCAACTATTACTTATTGATGATTTTGAAAGTCTTGAAATTGCTAATGAAGATTTTGATGTGCCTTTTTCAGAAATATTAGAGAATAGTTCGAAAGAAATATATAATAAATCTCTAACCTTTAGAAATGACATTAAGCTTGGTGAAACAAATATTTCTATTGCTGAAAAGGATATTCAATTATCAAAAGCTCAACTACAACCATCGATAAGTTCTTTCTATAGTTTTAACAGTAGAATAGCTTATGAGGATAATTCTTCAGGTTTTAATGATCAGTTTAATAGAAATAAAGGTCAAACTTTTGGACTACAACTAAATGTTCCTATTTTTAATAGAATGCAGACTAGGAATAATATTAAAAAAAGTGAGATTAATCTTGAAAGAACTAAGTATCAGTTTGAGCAGGATAAATTAAATCTTGAGAATACCGTAAATCAGTCATATAATGACTTAAAAGGAGCAATTAAATTTTATGAAGCGTCATCAAAAACTTTAATTTCATTAAAAAATGCATTTGAAGATACAACAGACAGGTATCAATTAGGAGTTCTTAGCTCATTTGATTTTATTCAAGCAAAACAAAGGTATGAGTCTGCAGTTTCAGAAAATATTAGAGCAAAGTTTGATTATATTTTTAAACTTAAAGTTTTAGAGTTCTATTTTGGAATACCACTTACTATTCCAGCTGATTAAATATTACATTCAATTAAAATGTCATATATCTTAAATCTTGAGACTTCATCTAAAAATTGTTCAGTCTCTTTATTAAAAGAAGATAAAATTATAAATGTAATTGAGCAAGAAGATGATAGCTATAGACATAGTGAATTATTGACCTCATTTATTGATCAAATTCTTTCAAAAGAAAAAATTAAACCAGAAAATCTTTCTGCTGTTGCTATAGCAAAAGGGCCAGGTTCTTTTACTGGTTTGAGAATTGGTTTTTCTGTAGCAAAAGGAATATGCTTTCCTTATAAAACACCTATAATTGGAATTAATTCATTAGAAATTTTAGCTCATTCATATAAGCCAAAGAAAGATGAATATATACTTTCTTTAATTAATGATAAAAATGATAGCTTTTATTCAATGGTATTAGATTCTGATTATAATGAAGTGGAAAAACCATCCATTGAAGCAATTGATAAGAATTACATAAGTAGATATGGAAAACTTAATTCTCTAGTAATTGTATGTAATACAAAATCAATTAAAGAGATCATTAATGAAAAATTAGTTAAAATTGAAGTAAATAGTATATCTGCAAAACATATGGAAAATATGTCCAAGCAAAACTTTGACAAGAAAAATTTTGAAGATTTGGCTTACTTTGAGCCCATGTATATCAAAAAACCTTATGTAGATTAATTAGAATCCTAGTTCTTTTTTAACATCTTCCAAAAGATCCTTACCATTTGCTAGAATTACACCTCCATTTGGACTAGAGTCAATAACATAGTTAAATCCTTGATCTTTCCCAACCTTATTTATTGCATCTCTTGCTTTTTCAAGAAGTGGGGTCATTAAATCCATTTGTTTTTTCTGTAATTCTTGCGAAGCTGAATCTCTAAATTCTTGAAGATTCTGTTGCATACTCTCAAGTTCTTTCTGTCTTGCTTGATTAGTTACATCAGTTTGATTTGCTGCATCGGCAGAATAATTTTGTGCTTTAGTCTGAAATTCTTTAAAAGCATTATCAATCTGTGTTGTATAGTCTTTCTCAAGCTTAGACAGCTCGTTTTGAGCAGCAATAACCTCTGGCATTTCACTAATTAATTGTTGAACATTAATATGAGCTAACTCATTTGTTTGAGCAACAGCAGTTAATGGAGCCAAAGCCATTAAAAAAGCTATTATTGTTTTCTTAATTGAATTTATCATAGTCTTATTTAAAATTATGCACTGCAATATCGTAAATTTTATTCAATTATTAATTAAAATTGTTGACCTATTACAAAGTGTGTTTGCCATCCGGATCTTTCATTAGAATTTGAAAAAGTTGAGCTATCGAAACCATATCCAAAATCTATTCCAAGAAGACCAAAGGCAGGCATAAAGACTCTAACTCCAATTCCTGCAGATCTTTTTACATCAAAAGGGTTATAATCTTTCCATTCATCAAAACCGTTTCCAGCCTCTAGGAAACTTAGTGCAAAAACTGAAGCAGATGGTTTAAGGCTAATTGGATATCTTAATTCAAGTGAGAATTTATTGTAAATAATAGACCCATCTCTACTAGATAGAGATCCATTCTCATATCCCCTTAAAGCTATTGTCTCTCTACCATCCAATGCATATTGTTGCATTCCATCACCGCCTAGAAAGAAACGCTCAAAAGGGATATTACCCGTATTTTTATTATATGTCCCTAGGAAACCAAAATCAGTTTGTGTTTTAAGGATAAATTTTCCAAACACTCTAGTGTACCAACTACCATTAAATTTTACTTTATAGAATTCAAGCCATCTATATTTTGCTTGGTCAATTTTTTCTTGAATTGGTTCGCCTTTATAATTTGTATATTCACTCCTTTCTTCAATATCAGAAAAATCATCCCCTGTTATAAGAGAATATGGGGGAGAAAGCCTTGCACTAATTGTAAAACTTGATCCTCCAACAGGAAATACTGGATTTGTATAAGTATTATTCCTAAGTAAGGATATATTATATGATAAATTATGAGACTCTCCATCTCCAAATGTAAATAGCCCAGTATAATAGTTATTTAATTTATAATATTGGTATGATAGAGCTTGAGATAATTGAAAATAATCATCAGGAATGCTAAGTCTTTTAGCCATTCCAATAGTTAGTCCTCTTATTTCAAAAAACTGATTTTTATCAGCTTTTCTTGTAAAATAATCATACCTAAATTGTTTGGTTGAAGAAATAGAAAAAGAGAATTGTACTGGTTGCCTTCCTCCAAGCCATGGCTCTGCAAAATTTAAACTATAGGTATTATAAAAAGTACTTGATTGAAGTCTTAGTGCAAATGTTTGTCCATCACCCATTGGAAGTGGTCTCCAAGCTTTTCTGTTTTTCATATTTCTTGTAGAGAAATTATTAAATGACAGTCCAAGTGTGCCGATAAAACCACCACCACCATAACCACCTTGCAATTCAATTTGACTAGCTCCAGCTTCAATTAATCCAAGTTCAATATCAACTGTACCAAGGTTAGGGTTAACATTTTTAAAATCTGGACTTATTTGTTCAGCATCAAAAAATCCAAGTTGCCCAACCTCTCTAATAGTTCTAACAACCTTATCTTTACTATATAGTTCACCTGGTTTAACCCTAAGCTCTCTATATATTACATGGTCATTTGTTTTTGTATTTCCAACGACAGAAATTTTATTGAAACTAGCTAGTTTACCTTCGTTAATTCTTATTTCAAAATCAATAGTATCATTTTCAGCACTTACTTCAACTGCATTAACGGATGAGAACAGGTAACCATTATTCTGATACAAATTTGATAAATCATTAGCATCTGGCTTCTCATCTTGAATTCTTTCCTTTAATAAAACTCCATTATATGAGTCACCTTCTACAATACCGAGAATTTGATCTAGTTGATAATCAGAAAATGAACTGTTACCAACATAATCAATTTTTCCAAAATAGTATTGATTCCCCTCATCTAAGTCTAAGACTATATCAATTGTTTTTTCATCATTTTTTATAATTGTATCATAAGTTATTCTAGCATCTCTATATCCTTTTTCTTTATAATATGAAATAAGATTCTCTTTATCAGCTTCAAAGTCATCTGGAATTAATTTTGATTTCATCCAAAACCTTAATGGAAACTTTTTCTTTGTCTTTTTAAGTTTTGACTTCAATCTAGGAGACTTGAATATTTCATTTCCATTAAATGATATATTATTGATTTTTATTCTTTCACCTTTATTAACATCAACGATAAGGTTTAGTTTATTTGAGCCTATTGAATCTGGACTTGTAATAAGATTAACAGTTGTATTTAGATAACCATCTTTTTTAAATTTATTCTCTATATAGTTTTTTGTATTTGTTAAGAAACTCTCAGATAATCTTTTTCCTTCGCTTAGTTCAGTTTCATCAATGATAGTTTCTGACTGACCTTTTTTTATTCCATTTATTTTATAATTATTAAGAGTAGGAAGTTCATCAACACTTATCTCCAATTTAGCAGATTTGCCTGAGATATCTGAAATAAAAATATTTACATCGCTAAATAATTCAAGATTCCATAATTTTTTAAGCAGATTGCTTATTTCCTCACCAGGGACTTGAATATTCTGGCCTTTTCTAAGACCACTATAGGCTACAACAGTTTTATCACTAAATTTTTTTAAACCTGAAACTACTATAGTATCTAATACATAATAATCACCTTTATTATAATTATTTTGAGAAAAAGAAATAGTCGAATTCAAAATAAATATAATTGCAATATATATTTTGAAATATTTCAGTAGGTTATATTTGTTCACTTGTTTTTCCAAATCTTCTTTCCCGAGTTTTATAATTTTCTATTGCGTTATTAAAATCATCTTTAGAGAAATCAGGCCAATATACATCAGTAAAATATAATTCAGCATAGGCAATCTGCCATAATAAGAAATTACTGATTCTTTGTTCACCACTTGTTCTTATTAAAAGATCAACATCTGGCAAATTTTTCGTGTAAAGATGACTATTTATTATTGAATCATCAAAATTATTTAATTCAATTAAGTTATTTTTAACTTTGTCTGAAATAATTTTAATAGCATTAAAAATTTCTTGTTTACCTCCATAGCTTAATGCTAAAGTAAGAGTCATTTTAGTGTTTTTCCGAGTTTTATTAATAATAAAGTCTAATTCAGAAATAACCTCTTTGGGTAGGCTTTTAATTTCTCCTATAGCATTAAGTTTTATATCCTTATCAAAAATTTCATCAAATTCATCCCGTAAAGTACTTACTAATAAAGACATTAATATATTGATCTCATCAGAAGGTCTACCCCAATTTTCAATTGAAAAAGCATACAAAGTTAAGTATTGGATTCCAAATTTGTAGGCCTCTTCAACAATTGATTTTACAGAATTAACCCCATTTTGATGACCATATTCTCTTGGGAGCCCCTTATCTTTTGCCCACCTTCCATTACCATCCATTATAATTGCAACATGTTTTGGAATCATACTTTTATTTTATTGTTTTACTGTTTCTCATATCTTGTCCCCAAAAGAGCCTGTCTCTAAGTTTTTTAAAAAAGTTGTCTTTTGCAAACTCTATTGTATTGATACTAAAATCAGATTTTTTTATTAATAAGATACTTTTTTTATCTATACTATATATTCTTGAATCTAATGATACAGAATAATCCTCTTCTTTAACTTCAATTTTTATAGATGAGGTGTCTTGAATTAAAAAAGGTCGCATGTTAATATTATGAGGTGAAATAGGATTTAAAATTATAATGCCAGATTCAGGAGCTACTATAGGCCCTCCATTACTAAGAGAGTAGCCTGTTGATCCAGTTGGAGTAGAAATAATTAGACCATCAGCCCAATAATCTGTGTGATACATATTATCAATTTCACAGGAAATATTTAGTAGTGATGTTGTATCCTTTCTATGAATTGTTATTTCATTTAAGGCATAAGGGTTTTCACCAAAATCAATATTATTTTTTTCTGAACTAACTGAAATAGTAAATCTTTTTACAATACGGTAATCATTATTTTTTAATAATTTTAGTCCATGTTTTAATGATTCCTTTTGAAGACCTGTTAGGAAACCTAGCCTTCCAGTATTAATTCCTAATATTGGAATGCCAGAATCTTTTATAAATGTAATGGACCTTAAAATTGTCCCATCTCCACCAATTGAAAATAAAAAGTCATAGCTTTTATCAATCTTTTTAGATGAGTCAAAAAAAGATAGTTTTGATAGGATATCTTTTGAAAAATACTTTTTATAAGCTTCATCAATTGAGACATCATTAACTGCGCCTAATAAATTAATTATCTCAACACAACAATCAACAGATAACTGATTTTTACGTGAAATAAATAGAGCAATTTTCATATGTCAAAAATACAAACTTTATGACTTTATAATGCATTATATTTGCAATTTACTTTAAATATGTTTTAATGACCAAACTGAGTGTCAATATTAATAAAATAGCAACTCTAAGAAATGCTAGAGGAGACAATTTTCCAGATTTGACAAATTCTGCTATTGATATAATTAATTTTGGTGCTGATGGTATAACTGTTCATCCCAGACCAGATGAAAGACATATTAGATATAATGATACAATTGAGCTTGGAAAAATTGTAAAAAAGGAGTTTAATATTGAAGGAAATCCAAATGATAGGTTTATGAAACTTGTTACTGATGTTAAGCCTACTCAAGTAACATTGGTTCCTGATAGAATTGAAGCTATAACTTCAAATTCTGGATGGGATACAAAAGAGAATTTTTCTTTTTTAAAAGAAATAATTGATGAATTAAAATCTAATTCAATTAGAGTATCTGTTTTTATTGATCCCAATCTCGAGATGATAGAATATGCTAAAAAACTATCAGCTGATAGAATTGAGTTATTCACTGGTCAATATGCAAAACTTTTTTTAAAAGATAGAAAAAATGCTATAAAACCATATATTGAGTGTTCTAAATTGGCTAAAGAAATAAACATAGGAGTTAATGCTGGCCATGATCTAAATCAAGAAAATTTAAAATATTTTAATAATTCTTTAAATAACCTTTTAGAGGTATCAATTGGACATGCTCTAATATGTGAATCAATTTATGAAGGTCTTGAAAAAACAATTAAATCATATTTAGATATTTTAAATAATGAAAATTCTTCATTCTAACATTATTGGAGATAGTAATAAGCACCTAATTATACTTCATGGATTTCTTGGTATGGGGGATAATTGGAAAACCCATGCAAAAAAAATTGCTGCAGAAGGTTTTACACTTCATTTATTGGACTTGAGAAATCATGGGAGAAGTTTCTGGGATCAAGATTTTAGCTTTGACTCTATGGCAGAAGATATATCTAATTATCTAAAGTTTAAAAACATAAGCAAAGTGGACATGTTAGGCCATTCAATGGGAGGGAACTTAGCTATTTATATTTCAAATAAAACACCAAATATTCTTAATAAAATTGTTATAGTTGATATTGTTCCAAAAAAATATAAGAATGTGCATAAAGATATATTATCAGGATTAAAATCTATTGATTTTAATTTAATTGGATCAAGAAGAGAAGCTGATGATAAATTATCATCTTATATAAGTGATGAAAGGGTAAGACATTTTTTACTTAAAAACCTTTACTGGAAAAGTGATCATAAGCTTGGGTTTAGATGTAATTTAGATGTATTATATGATTATAGTAAAAATAGTATTACAAATAAATTTGAAAACCCAATTAGTTTCAAAGGACCTACTCTTTTTTTACATGGTAAATCATCAAATTATGTAAATGAAAAAGATTATGAATTAATTAATTACCATTATAGTAATGCTTCGATAATAAAAGTTCCTAATTCAGGTCATTGGCTTCATGCAGATAATCCAGATTTCTTTTTAGAAAAGACTATAAATTTTTTAAATTCATAAAATGATAAATCATAATATAAGAAAGGCTATAAAGGAAGATGTATCTGATATATTAAGACTTTTAATTGAATTAGCTGTTTTCGAGAAAGAGCCAGATTCTGTAAAAATTACCGAAGAAGAATTAATTAAAGATGGTTTTGGTGATAAGCCAAGATATGAATGCTTTTTAGCTGAAGCAGAAAATGAAATAGTTGGTCTAGCATTTTTCACTGAAAGATATTCTACTTGGGTTGGAGACACACTTCATTTAGAAGATCTAATAGTTACTCAAAAATATAGAGGAAAAGGTGTTGGTTTGTCTCTATATAAAGCATTTTTAAATGAGGCAAAAACTAGAGGAGCCAATAGAGTAGAGTGGTCTGTTCTTGATTGGAATAAATCTGCAATTGACTTTTATAAAAAAAGTGGAGCTCAAATTGAAAGTCTTAATAGTTGGAAAATTGTTAGAATGGATAAGGAATCAATAAATAATTTCCTAGACAGTTAAATATTTATTTACAAACTGATTAATAAAGTCTTTAATTTCATCTCTTATTGAAATAAAATGGTCACCATAGTTTCCGTTAAGAATTTTTGAAGGATCTTTAAAATTTTTGTGGATTTTTACCGAATTGCCAGGAAAGATTGGACAAGTTTCATAAGCATTATCACAAACTGTTATTATAAAATCAAAATCTATATCTAGATATTCCTCTATTTTATTTGATGTATGAGTGGAGATATCAATTCCAATTTCTTTCATACATTTTATAGCATTCATGTTTACTCCCTGTTTTTCTTTACCTGCACTAAATATTTTTACTGAATCTTTAGTATAATAATTTAGAAACCCATGAGCAATTTGACTCCTACAAGAATTTCCTGT
>Ga0206678_10003021_pt1 | contig 10587 bp, 10 predicted proteins | sample M180m12015metaG_FD_155453 | JGI IMG/M metagenome (GOLD analysis project Ga0206678, IMG submission 155453) | Ammonia-oxidizing marine archaeal communities from Monterey Bay, California, United States - M1 80m 12015 | ecosystem: Environmental > Aquatic > Marine > Intertidal zone | place: USA...
ATGCTACCAAAAAAGAAGCTATTGCTGAAACTGAACAAATGATTGATGTGTATGCTGATTTTGCTCAAAACTTTATGGCAATGCCTGTTATAAAAGGAGTGAAGTCTGAAAATGAAAGGTTTGCTGGTGCTCTTGAAACTTATTGTATTGAAGCTTTAATGCAAGACGGTAAAGCACTTCAGGCAGGAACTTCACATTTTCTAGGTCAGAATTTCGCAAAAGCTTTTGATGTAAAATATGCTACTAAAGAAGGGAAACAGGAATATGTTTGGGCTACTTCATGGGGTGTTTCAACTCGTTTAATGGGTGCTTTGGTTATGACGCATTCTGATGATAAAGGTTTGGTTCTCCCTCCAAAATTGGCGCCATTCCAAGTGGTAATTGTTCCTATTTATAAAGGAGATGAGCAGTTGGAAAAAATTTCAGAAGTTGCATTAAAAGTTAAAAAATCTTTAGAAGCAAAAGGAATTTCTGTTAAGTTTGATAATAGAGATACGTATAAGCCAGGGTGGAAATTTGCAGAGTATGAATTAAAAGGTGTTCCATTGCGTTTAGCACTTGGTGCCCGTGATTTGGAAAATGGAACTATAGAGGTTGCTAGGAGAGATACTTTAGAAAAAGAAACTTATCAAATTGCTGATATTGAAGTTAAAGTGGAACATTTATTAGAAAAAATTCAGGAAAACTTATACCAAAAAGCTATTGATTTCCGTGAGGAAAAAACTTACAAAGCTGACTCAAAAGATGAATTTGTTAAACTGATAAATCAAGGTGGTTTTGTGTATGCTCATTGGGATGGAACTTCTGAAACTGAGGAATTGATTAAAAAGGAAACAAAAGCAACTATCAGATGCATTCCTTTGGATGCAGTTGAAGAAGAAGGAGTTTGTTTGTTTACGGGGAAACCTTCAGCTAAAAGAGTGTTATTTGCTAAAGCTTATTAAAATGAATACTGAAAAAAATATAGTTAAGTTACTAAAAGAAAAAGCGAGTACTAAACAAAAGGTTTATCGTATCACAAAAGCTGTTTTTTCTGATTTCCAAGAGATACTTAAGAAAAAGGCATCTACATTAAACGAAAATGTTGATGATAAGAATGTTGAGGTTTCTTATGATGAAACAGGAGATTTTGATGCAAAATTCAAATTCTCTGGTGATACTTTATTGTTTCATATGCATTCTAATGTTTTTGATTTTGACAAATCCCACCAAGTTCATCAAACTTCTTATGTTAAGGATGATAAAATGCGTTCATTTTGTGGGGTGATTAATATCTATAATTTTCTTTCCGATTCATTAAAATATAATAGGTTAAATGATGCTGGCTTTTTAATTGCTCGTGTATTTATTAATAAGGACAATCACTTTTTTGTTGAGGGTGATAAGCAGTTAGGTTTTTTATTTAATGATTTTGTAAATCAGCAGATAGATTCTTCCCAGATTGATAAAATTGTAAATGCAGCTATCACTTATTCTTTAAATTTTGATTTACAAACTCCAAAGTTTAATGATGTAAAACTCGTTTCTGTACATCAAATACTAGATATAAACAATAATCATAAAATTAAAACTTCTAAGCGTTTGGGATTCAAATTCTCTTCTGAAACAAATAATGACTAATTTCTTTGAGGAATTAAAAAAAAGTATAAATTTGCAACCTCAATTTTGAGAAAAGGGATGGCCCGTTCGTCTAACGGTTAGGACATGCGGTTTTCATCCGTAAAATAGGGGTTCGATTCCCCTACGGGCTACAAAAAATTTAAAACTATGGCAAATCATAAATCAGCACTAAAAAGAATTAGACAAACTGAAACTAGAAGATTGTTGAATAAGTATAAAAACAAAACTACTAGAAATGCAGTTAGAGATTTAAGAGAAACAACTGATAAAAAAGAAGCAACAGCAATGTTACCTAAAGTAACAGCAATGCTTGATAAGTTAACTAAGACTAATATTATTCATAAGAATAAAGCTTCAAATTTAAAGTCTAAATTAACTAAGCATGTAAATGCATTAGCATAATTTTTATTATTATTTTATTTTAAAAGGGTTTATCAATTAATTGATAAACCCTTTTTTTATATTTGTTCCATGCATCAGTTACTCATTTATATTCCTAAAATTACTGCCAGACATAAATATGTTTTTGCAGTTATTTTTAATGAGATATGTAAAATTAATTACGAATTAACTGATAATAAAGAGGGTTTTTTAGAGTCGGATAAGGTGAAAATAAATTACTCTAAAAATTCAATCTCTCCTGAGGAATTATTTGTTGAATCATCTGATTTGCTGTCGGAAAGAGATATTAAAGAAGTTGAGTTGGATATTTTTAAAGAATGTGATAAAAGTTATTTATTCAAATCCGATCATCAAGAATCCTATAAACATGATGTTTTTGCTGCTGTTTTTTATTTGGTTAGTAGGTATGAGGAATATTTGCCTCACCTGAAAGATAAGTATGGAAGATATTTACCATCAGAGAGTGTTGCATATAAGCATGATTTTTTAAGAAAACCAATAGTAAATATTTGGATTCAAGAATTTATTTCTCATCTGAAATCTGAATTCCCAGTATTTAGTGTCCCTGCTTCTAAGTTTGAGTATATTTCAACTATAGATATTGATAATGCTTATTTGTTTAAAGGAAAAGGCTTTGTTAGGTCTGTTGCCTTTCTGATTAAATCTCTTCTAAAATTGGATTTTATAAAAACTAAACTTGCATATGAAGTAATCACTCAAAAGAGAAAGGATCCTTATGATACTTATTCTTTGCAATTTAATTTGCAGAAAAAATATAATATTGATGTGCGATATTTTGTGTTACTAGGTGATTATGGGTTAAATGATAAAAATATTTCTCATGTAAATAGCAGTCTAATTTCTCTTGTAAAGAGGTTAGCAGATTTAGCTCCAGTTGGTATACATCCTTCATATGGCTCTAATTCAAACTCTAATTTATTGAGTAAAGAAATAAAGAGATTAGAAGATATTCAAAAGCGTGAGGTGTCAATTAGCAGACAGCATTTTTTGCAGTTGTCATTACCAGAAACTTATAAAAAATTGATTGCAAGTGGCATTACTAATGATTATACTATGGGCTATGCGTCAGAATTAGGTTTTAGGGCAGGTATTGCAACTCCTTTTACATTTTATGATTTGGATATGGAGCAAACTTTACCAATAACAATTCATCCGTTTGCAATTACTGATGATATACTAAGGTTTAACCTAGGATTAAATTGTGAAAATGTTTTGTCAGAAATTTCAGAGATAGTTGCTGATGTGAAAAAAGTTAATGGTACTTTAATCAGTGTTTGGCATAATGATACTTTTAGTAATTTTGGGATTTGGGAAGGTTGGAAAAATGTGTATGAAGATATGGTGAAACTAATAAATTTAAAAGATGAAGGTAATTAAATTAGGAAAACAAAATTCAATATTTAACCATTTTATCCGTGAGATAAGAGATGTAAATATTCAGAATGATTCTATGCGTTTCAGAAGAAACATAGAAAGAATTGGAGAGATATTTGCTTATGAAATAAGTAAAGAAATGGACTATGAAAATGAGGATATCACTACTCCACTTGGAATTTCTTCAGAAAGTTTAATGACAGAAAAACCAATACTTGCAACTATTCTTAGAGCAGGATTACCACTCCATCAAGGTTTTTTAAATTATTTTGATAGTTCGGATAATGCTTTTATTTCTGCTTATAGGAAACATAAGAAAGGTGGAAAATTTGAAATTAAGATTGAGTATATGTCATCTCCTGATTTGGAAGGTAAGACTGTTATTTTATGTGACCCTATGATAGCGAGTGGAGCATCTATGATTATGGCAATGGAAGCAATTTTGAGTAAAGGAAAACCAAAACATATTCATATTGTTGGGGTAATTGCATCTTCAGAAGGAGTTGATTATGTAAAGAAAAATATCCCAATGCAGAATTGTACTTTATGGCTTGGTGCTGAGGATTCTGAAATGACTTCTCAATCCTATATTGTTCCAGGACTTGGTGATGCTGGAGATTTATCTTTTGGTGAAAAGAAGTAAATGAAATACAAACATATTTTCTTTGATTTAGACAGAACTCTTTGGGATTTTGAGTATAATTCTCATGAAACTTTATTAGAACTTTGTAAAAGTTACAATCTGAAAGAAAAGGGAGTAGAAAATTCTTTAGAATTTATAAAAATCTACAAAACTCATAACACTAAACTTTGGGATTTATATAGAGTTGATAAAATTTCTCAAAAGGATTTAAGAAGAGAAAGGTTCCAAAGAACACTTTCGGATTTTGGGATAAATGATTTTGATTTATCTGAGAAAATAGGAGAAGATTACATTCAGGTTTGTCCGAGAAAAACAAAACTATACCCTTTTGCTATTGAAGTTTTGGAATATTTAAAACAGAAATATCCTTTACATATTATCACTAACGGATTTGAAAAAACACAACATATTAAGTTAGAACATTCTGGACTGAAGCAGTATTTTGATAAAATAGTTACTTCCGAAAAACTAGGAGTAAAAAAACCAAATCCTGCAATTTTCCAGCATGCAATAGAAATGGCAAAAACCAACAAAGAAGAAAGTGTTTATATTGGAGATAATTTGGTTGTGGATATTTTAGGTTGTCAGAATTTTGGAATGGATGGAGTTTTTTTTAATCCTGAAAAAGAGAATCACACTGAAAAACCTAAGTTTGAAATTTCTTGTTTAAGCGAACTTAAAACGATATTTTAAATCCTCCTTTTTTCAAGTCTTCCCAAAAATTTGGGTAAGATTTCGATACAACCTCTGCATTGTTAATTTGTAATTTTCCATATTTTAAACAAAGTGGAGCAAAACTCATTGCCATTCTATGGTCATTATAAGTTTCAATTATTTTTGATTCATGGAGTTTCCTAAGTTCATTTTCAACTGCAGAAATTCTGTTTGTTTCTTTGTCTTTTAAAGTTTGTATTCCTGAAATCTCGGCAGAAATACCTTTTGAGAATAGAGTGCATTTTAAGGACGGATAAACATCTGGAGTTTCAATTAAATCAACTTTTTCAGGAAATGTTCCTTCTGGTATTTTGGTAAGAATAAGTTGCTTGTTTGCAAATTCCGATTCAACTCCAAGGTTCTTAAATCTCCCTCTCACTTCTTTATCTCCCTGAATAGAATTTTTAGCTAGTCCGTTTAGTTTTATATTGCAATTTTCTGATAAGGATGCAATCTGAAACCAAAAAGTTGCAGCTGACCAGTCAGATTCTACTGTATAGTTTTTTGCTTTGTAACTTTGTTCTTCTACTGTTATCTTATTCCCTGTCCAATCCCATTTTATTCCAAATTTTGACATTAATTTCAGGGTCATTAAAACATAAGGTTTGGAAACTAAATCTCCCTTAATTTCTAATTCTAATCCGCCTTTTATTTTTGGTGAAACAAGTAAAATTGATGAGATAAATTGCGAACTTACACCACCATCAATTTTTATTTTCTTACTCTTTAATTGTACTCCTTTTATTTTTAAAGGAGGAAAGTTTTCTTCTTCAATGTATTCAATTTCTGCATCCAATTCTTTTAGAGAATCAACCAATTCTTTTATCGGTCTTTCTTTCATTCTTTCCGAACCAGTCAAAATATATTCTTCCCCAACTAAGGTAGAAAGATAAGAAGTTAAGAAACGAAAAGTTGTTCCTGCAGCACCTACATAAATTAAATTTGATTTAGAATTTAGAGCCAACTCTAAGCTTTTTGTATCATCAGAATCTGATAGATTTTCTATCATAAAGTTTTCTTTACAAAGGGCTTGAATTATCAGTAATCGATTAGATATACTTTTTGATGAGGGCAAATCTATTTCACAATTTACTACTTTAGTCGGATGTGAAATTTTATAATTCATCTGTAGAAAATAAATTATCTACACTACAACTCCCTATGTTTGTAGGTAAAGAGAAGTTAATTTTCCCTACTTTATTTTTCTTGTCATTCATTAAAAACGGAAGTAAATCTGATTTTTTTGGAGTAAAGGGTAAAGAAAAATTAGACAAAATATAATTTTTGATTTCATTATTTTGTTCTTTTGAAACTAATGATATTTCTACTTCTAAAAGTATTCCCATTAGCACAGCCTCTCCATGCAAAATAGGAGTTCCTTTTTCTAAATAATAACTTTCAACTGCATGTCCGAATGTATGTCCGAAATTCAGCTTTTTTCTTTCTCCTTTTTCATAGGGGTCAGATAAGACAATTTTATTTTTTATATTTATTGAGGTTTCAATTATTTCCCCCCAATTTATTTCATTAAAAGAAACTGAAATAATTTCTTTCCACAAATTCTTATCTGAAATTAGTGCATGTTTTACAACTTCAGCAAATCCAGATTTTAACTGATCTTCTTGAAGTGTTTGTAAAAATTCAGGATTAATTAAAACAGCTTTAGGGTTTGAAAAAAGTCCTACTTGATTTTTTAAGCCATTAAAATCTACCCCTAATTTCCCTCCTACTGATGCATCTACCATAGCCAATAAAGTAGTAGGGATTTGTATAAAATCAATCCCTCTTTTGTAAGTAGAAGCACAAAAACCTCCCATATCTCCAATAACTCCACCTCCCAAATTTATCAGCAAGGAATCTCTATCAAAATTATGTTCTGAAAGTTGTTCCCAAATATAATTACAGCTAGAAATGCTTTTATTTATTTCTCCTGAAGTAACCTCAATAATTATAGAGTTTTCAATTTTTGGAAGTTTATGCAAACAATCTCTTTTGGTGTTTTCATCTACCAAAATCCCAACTTTTGAATAGTTAGAAACATCTAATTTGGAAAGGGAATTTTCTCCTATCCAGACTGAATAATTATCTGAAACTATTTCTTTCACTCTGTAACTTCTGATAAAGGATTTCCGGTACATCCATTCGGATATGCAGTTCCTAAAATTGTAGAAATTGTAGGAGCAATATCACGGATATTTACCTTTCTGTCTGTTTGTCCTTGTGGAATATTTCCACCCCAAAAAATAAGAGGAACATGAGTGTCATAACTATAAGAAGAACCATGAGTTGTACCTCCGGATGACCAATATGATGAGAGCCATCCGGTTTGCAAGCTCACAATTACATCTCCTGATCTTTTCTGATTAAAACCTCTTTGCACTAAGGAATGAAAAGAATTGGAATATTCATTTTCATGTAATTGTGTTGCTGTATACGTATTTTTTACCCACTCGTATTTTAAAAAGAATTGTGCACAATTTCTTTGTATTTCTTCCAAATTGATATTCTTTTCTACAATCAAATCATGATTTAAAAACAAATGATTATTGGAATAGTTCTTTATCCAATCTCCCTGTCCGTAAATAGTATTCAGATGAGATAGTAATTCTGTTTTCATGATTGAGCCATCAAAATAACCAGCAGGAATATTCCTTTCTAAAAGTTCATTTGGTTCTGAAACTACACCATGATCGGCAGTGATAAATACAATTGCATTTTCAAAACCAACTTTACTATTAATTGTTTTTAAAAGTTTGGCTATATCCTTATCCAAACGAATATAAGTGTCTTTAATTTCAGAAGCATGAGGGCCATATTGATGACCAATATAATCAGTAGAAGAGAAACTAACTGTTAAAATATCAGTGTTTTTTCCTTGCCCTAATTTTTCTTTCTTAAGTATTTCAAGTGCCAAATCATTTAAAATAGTATTTCCAAATGGCGTCTTTTTTATTGCACTTCCTCCTTTTTGTATTAGTAAGGAGTCTAAATTATGAGTGAATTCCCCATCAACTTCCCAATTTCCTTTCAAATAATTTTGAGCCGTATTATTATCATTTATTTTTTGAATATAATCTGGAAGATTCTCCATGTAAAAAGAAGAGGTAATCCATTTTCCATCACTACTCATCCAATAAGCAGCATTTGCAGCATGACCAGCAGATAAAATTGCACCCCTATCTTTTAATGATATTCCGAACACTTTACTTTCTTCATTGAATAGTTTTAACTCGTCAGTAAAGGTTGTCGTTAGCATATGGTGTGGTGACATCTTCCCGTCAGTAGATTGTACGTCTACATTTTTTTGCTCACAATTACAAACTGTATGCATATCCCCATCTCCAGCACAATAGATGAATTCTCCGGAGTTTTTGTCATACCAATCGTTAGCAATAATTCCATGAACTGCAGGGGTAGTTCCTGTATAAATACTCGCATGCCCAGGTCCAGTATAAGTAGGAACATATCCGAATTGACAATTACGGAAAAAGTGACCTTCATTTATCAATTTTTTAAAACCATCATTTCCAAAATCATCCCAGAATCGGTAGATATAATCGTAACGCATTTGATCCACTACAATACCCACTACTAGTTTTGGTTTTTTTGAATTTTTCTGTGCAAAAGATTGAAATCCTGTAAAGATGATAAGTGTAAGTATGAGTATTTTCTTCATGTTATTCAATTATTATTTGTTTATCTACTGTTCCATCATCATAGATGTAAAAAAGAGGTTCGTTCTTCTTTCCTTTTGTTTCTCTACCCAATAGGTCTGTTACTTTAAGAAGTTCTTTGTTTGTAGTGTATTCTTCTATATCGGTTGTTCCACTACAATTATTACTGAAATAATGTTGAGAATTAAATTCAAAGTCTACTCCTATCCAATTACTTGTTGAATAAGTGCTATCATCTACATTAATACAACTAAGATTAGGATTGTCTGCACATTTAAGATATATAATATTCGTATTATTTCCATTTCTTAAATCTAGGCTTGTGAGTTGATTGCCAGAGCACTTCAATTTAGCTAAAGCAGTAGCGCCACTTACATCCAAAGTAGTGAGTTGATTGCCAGAGCACTTCAAAGTATCTAATGTAGTATTATTACCTATATCAAGGTTTGTGAGTTGATTATTATGACAATAGAGTTCTCTTAAAGCAGTATTCTGACTTACATCTAGGCTTATGAGTTGATTATTCAAACAAGCTAAAAATTCTAAAGATAAATTATTACTTACATCAAGGCTTGCTAGTAGACTATTCCAACACCTCAATTCAGTTAAAGCAATAGCTGTACTTATATTAAGGCTTGTGAGTGGATTATCATAACACGATAAACTACCTAAAACAGTATTATTACTTAAATCAAGGTCTGTGAGTTGATTACTATGACAGAACAAAACAGTTAAAGCGGTATTACTACTTACATCAAGGCTTATGAGTTGATTGCCGTGACAATGCAAATTCTGTAGAGCACTAAAACCTTCTATTCCTGTTAAATCAGAGATATTCTGAAGATGAACAAATAAACTAACTATTGTATTAATATTTGCAGTGGTTACATAATCATCTAACACATTATCATATCCAAAATTAATAAGAGCCTGTTCAAAATTATCATCAGGCACATATGTTTGTTGCCCAAACCCAATCATAGGCAAGCAAAGTAATATAAGTAGTAGTTTTTTCACTTTTTTCTATTTTTAATTGCAATAACTCCAAGTGATAAAACAACTGCAACTAATACATCTGCAATTGGAGGAACTTCAGGCCAAACAAAATTCCAAATACAAACTAGCGCAAGCCATACAAACCAAATCCAATCCAATTTTTTTATTTTTATTTTATAAATATAATATACTAGCAAACTTACAAATAGTCCCCAAAACATACCTCCCAAAATATCAAAAGGATAATGAACTCCTAAATAAACTCTACTAAAACCAACCAAAACTGCCCATGAAAATAAATGCACAAATCCCCAATAATTCCTGAATAATAAGGATACAAAAAAGGCAATTGCAAAAGAGTTAGAAGCATGTGAGGAGATAAATCCGAAAGGACCTCCACAACCATTAACTACTCGTATTCCATCTAAAAAATCACAAGGTCTCGCTCTTTCAAATACTTCCTTGAAAAGATGAACACTTCCGAAATCTGCTATAAAAATTAGTAATCCTAATGCTAATAATATTTTGATGAATTGATCTGAGAATCGTTTGTAAATTAAATAAAGAATATAAATATAAAGTGGAATCCAAAACCATTTTGAGGAAATAAGAATCATTAGCTGATCCATCTGTTTCCACCCTGCAGAATTGATTAATCTGAAGAAATATTCATCTATTTTCTGCAAACTTTCCATTACTCATTTAGTTTTTTCCAGATTAAATCTTTTAGTTCTATAAGGCCTTGTTGGGCAACAGAAGAAATAAATAAAGAAGGTAAATCAGTTGGTAATTCTTCTTTTATTTCTGCTATCAATTCTTCATCTAACATGTCGGATTTACTAATGGCAAGTATCCTGTCTTTATCCAAAAGTTCAGGATTATATTTTTGTAATTCTCCTAATAATATTTCGTATTCTTTTGCAATATCAGCTGAATCTGCTGGTACCATAAATAGTAGGGTAGAATTTCTTTCAATATGTCGCAAGAATCGTAATCCCAACCCTTTTCCTTCTGAAGCTCCTTCAATAATTCCAGGAATATCTGCCATAATAAACGATTGATGATCACGATAAGAAACAATTCCTAAGTTTGGAACAAGAGTTGTAAACGGATAATTTGCAATTTGTGGTTTTGCAGCTGAAA
>Ga0206678_10003022_pt1 | contig 10587 bp, 10 predicted proteins | sample M180m12015metaG_FD_155453 | JGI IMG/M metagenome (GOLD analysis project Ga0206678, IMG submission 155453) | Ammonia-oxidizing marine archaeal communities from Monterey Bay, California, United States - M1 80m 12015 | ecosystem: Environmental > Aquatic > Marine > Intertidal zone | place: USA...
TTTTAACCCTACTAAGGGTGGTTATGCAATAAAGGTTCCGGTATTTTCGTTTGATAAATTCCCTAATGTAAACAAGGAATTAGGCCCAGAAATGAAATCAACAGGAGAAGCAATTTATTTTATTGATGATTTAAAAGATGATTACTTTACTAAAGTATATTCTGAGCGTAACTTATATTTAAGCAAATAATATGTTAGCAGGCTTGATAAAATTTCTGTTTTGGTTTTTCTTTATTTCTTATTTAATAAAGACACTTACTAGGTTGTTAGCGCCAATTTTATTAAAACGCTTTGCTAATAAAATGCAAGATCGTTTCAAAGGACAATTCAATCAGCAATATGAAAATCCAAAAAAGCCTGGTCAACCAGAAGGAAAGGTGACTCTTGAAAAAACTAAATCTTCCACAAAAACTAAATCGGATAATGTAGGTGATTATGTTGATTTTGAAGAAGTTGAAGAGTAATTAAAATTTAAGATTATGAGAAAGTTTGTACCACATTTTATTGCAGTAGGTATTTTTATTACAATCTCAGCTATTTATTTTTCACCAGTACTTACGGAGAGAAAGGTACTTTCTGCACATGATGTAGACACTTGGAAAGGAATGAGTAAAGAAGTTCGGGATTTTAGATCTGAAACTGGAGAGGAAGCTCTTTGGACAAAAAGAATGTTCTCTGGAATGCCTGCTTATCAAATCTCAACAAAATCAAATGGAAATCTACTTCAATATATAGATAAAGTTATTCAATTAGGATTACCTAGACCTATGAATTTGCTTTTTATGTATCTGATTGGTTTTTATATTTTATTGTTAACTCTTAAGATTGATTATAGATTGGCAATTGTAGGTGCTATTGGATTTGCTTTTTCTTCATATTTCATCATCATCATACAGGCTGGACATATGACAAAAGCGCATGCAATAGCTTATTTACCATTAATCATAGCATCTGTTTTATATGTTTTTAATAAGCAGAAATGGTTTTTAGGATCTGTATTTACTGCTTTATTTGTTGGATTACAATTGTATTCTAATCATTATCAGATTACTTATTATACCATAATAATTTTATTTTTTATTGGGATTGTTCAGTTTGTTAAAGAATTACAGGATAAAACTCTTCCAAATTTCTTTAAAAAAGCTGGAATTTTAGTTGTTGCAGCACTTTTAGGTGGAGCTACAAATTACACACGTTTGGCTACCACTATGGAGTACGGACCTGAAACTCAAAGAGGAAAATCTGAACTTGTTACAGATGATGGAAAAGCGAAAAATGATGGTTTAGATGCTTCATATATACTTAGATATAGTTATGGAAAAGCAGAAACAATGACCTTCTTAATACCTAATTTTAATGGTGGTATTATAGGGAGAAGTGTTTTGCAAGATGAAGAAGGAAAAACTAATAAGGATTCTAAGACCCTAAAATTCCTTAGCAAAGTTAGAGATCCAAATAAACAAAATCAATTACAGCAGAAAACACTTGCTTACTGGGGTGATTATGATCCTGCAAAAAATAAAATTGGTCCAGGAAGCCCTACTTATGTAGGAGCAATAATTTGTTTTTTGTTTGTACTAGGATTATTAATAGTGAAGACTCATTATAAATATTGGATTTTACTAAGTACTATCCTTTCTATTTTTCTTGGTTGGGGTTATAATTTTTATGGTTTTTCGGAATTTTTTATTGATTTCTTCCCAGGGTATAATAAATTTAGGGCAGTAACTATGGTTATGATAATAGCTGAGTTTGGAATAGCACTTTTAGCAATTTTAGCTCTAAACAAATTTTTGAAAAAAGAAGAAAAGAAGAAAAAAGAGCAAAAACTAAAACTAGCATTTTATATAACAGGAGGAGTTACCTTAATTTTTGCATTATTTCCATCAATTTTTGTAGATTTTATATCTGATACAGAACTATTAAATAATAGTAAATTTATTGATGCCTTAGTTTCAGATAGAGAAACAATTATGAAATCTGATGCTCTGAGATCGTTTATCTTTATTCTTCTTTCTGCATCCATGTTATGGATGTTTATTAAAGGTAAAATTAAAAAACAATATGTGGTTCTTGCTATAGGGTTTTTGATACTTACTGATATGTGGTCAGTAGATAAAAGATATCTAAATGAAACACATTTTGTAAGAAAAAGCAGATCTTCTTTTGTAAAAACAGAGGCTGATAATAGTATATTAAGCCATAATAAGGATCATTCTAGAGTATTTAACTTGAATAACCCTTTTAATGAAAGTGCTACTTCTTATTATCATAATTCAATTGGTGGTTATCATGCTGCTAAGCTTTTAAGATATCAGGAATTAATTGACAATCAACTTTCCCCAGAACGTCAAAGAATTATTAATAATTATCCAATTCAAAGATATAATCAACTACAGACGGCATTGAAGAAACTTCCAGATCCAAATGGAGATGTTAAGATAGAACAAGAAAATGTAATCCGGAAGAATCAAATAAACTCAGAAATTAATAAAATCCAAGATTCCTGGAATTTTTCGAATGTTTTAAACATGTTGAATACAAAATATATAATTTATAATCCTAAAGCTGGTCCGATAATTAATCAAGATGCTCTAGGTAATGCATGGTTTGTTTCAGAAATTAAAATGGTTGAGAATGCAAATCAGGAAATGGAGAGTTTAAATATATTTAATCCTGCAACTACTGCTATTGTAGATAAAAGATTCTTGAATAAGATAATAGGTTTTTCAAAAAATAAATCTGATTCCATTTGGTTAGATCAAAGTTCATATAACCCTAATCATTTGACTTATATTCTTAAAAATACTATTTCCGATAAGTTAGCTGTTTTCTCTGAGATTTATTATGATAAAGGTTGGAATGCCTATATAGATGGTAGGTTAGTGCCTCATTTTAGAGCAAATTATGTTTTAAGAGCAATGATGGTGCCTGCAGGAACAGCCAAAATTGAATTTAAATTCGAACCATCTTCTTTTCATACTGGTGAAACCGTAGCTTATGCTAGTTCAATTATTTTATTACTTCTTTTAGTGTTTGTATCTTACAAAGAATTTAAATAAAGAATGAAAAAAGTATTAATCATCACTTACTATTGGCCGCCAGCAGGTGGTTCAGGAGTGCAGAGGTGGTTAAAGTTTACAAAGTATTTACCAAAATACGATTGGAAACCAATTGTTTATACTCCTGAAAATCCTTACTTTGAAGTTAAGGATGAAGCTTTGTTAGATGATATTCCTTTTGAAACAGAGGTTTGGAAAACACCAATTTGGGAGCCTTATGCTTTAAAAGATAAGTTTTTTGGTAAAGGGAGTGAATCCCAAAGTGCAGGAGTTATTACTAATAAAAAATCATTGAAAAATAAGGTGTTGAATTGGGTGAGAGGGAATGCTTTTATTCCAGACCCGAAAGCATATTGGGTTAAACCATCAATCAAATTTTTAATTGATAAAATTAAAAAAGAAAAGATAGATCATATTGTTACAACAGGCCCACCTCATTCTATGCATTTAATAGGTTTAGGTTTAAAAAAAGCAATACCAACTTTAAAATGGGTAGCTGATTTTCGTGATCCTTGGAGTGAGTTGGATTTATTGGATGAATTTCACCTTAGTAGCTCTTCTACAACGAAACATAAGGATTTAGAAAAGAAAGTTTTACAAACAGCTGATGTAGCCTTAACAGTAAGTGAGACTTGGGTGGAGGATTTAAAACGACTTGGAGAGGGTAGAGTGGAGTTAGTTACTAATGGTTATGATACAGCTGATTTTGAGCTAAAACCTAAAACGAATGACAAGTTTATTATTGGGCATTATGGTTTATTGAATCACCTTAGGAATCCTAAAAATTTATGGAAAGTATTATCTGATTTATGTGATGAAAATACTGAGTTTAATGATAAACTGGAAATTCATTTGTCAGGGAATATTGATGCAGAAGCATTGGCTGAAATAGAAGCTTATCCTCAATTAAAAGAGAAAATCAAGAATTTAGGTTACCTTTCACATGCTGAAGTTCTAAAACAATATAATGAAGCTTCTTTATTATTATTATTACTTTTTAATTCTAAAAGTGGAGTAGGGAATTATCCAGGAAAAATATTTGAATATTTTGCAGCCCAAAAGCCAATTTTGGCTTTTGGACCAGAAGGGAGTGATACTCAATGTTTAATAAGTGATTCTAAAACAGGGTCTTATTTTTCATATGAAGAGCAAAATATTGAAAATGAAATTCTAAATATTTTTAATGGAAGATCGAAACTAGTATCATCTGATATCAGTAGATTTTCTAGAGAAAACCTTGCAGTTGAATTATCAGATTTGTTAAATAAATTATAAATGGGCATAGTTAGAAACCAAAGTATAAAAAACTCAATTAGCTTTTACATTGGCATGTCGATAGGTGCGGTTAATACTGTTTTAATTTACCCTAATGTGTTTAATGATCAGCCTGAGCATTGGGGGCTTTTGAGCCTCTTAGTTGCTTATGCTACTTTAATAGGTACTTTTTCTTCTTTAGGTATTCCAAAAACTTTTATTCGTTTCTTTCCAGCAATTCAGGAAAAAGGACAGTTTTATTTTTTGAGTTTGATAACCCCCTTGTTTGGCTTCTTACTTTCTTGTTTAGGCTATTGGTTTTTTAAAGAGGAATTATTTTTATTATTAAACGCAAGCCCTCTTTTACAAGAGAATTTCTTTTACATCTTTTTGCTTGTATTTTTTATTAGTTTTTATGATGTAATAACTTCTGTTTCTCGTTCCTATTTGGATGCAGTAATTCCTATATTTCTGAATGAAGTATTTCATAAGCTATATTGTTTAATTATCTTAGTTATTCATGGGTTTAAAATTGTTGATTTCACTACATTTTTGCAGTTGTATGTAGCAGGTTTCTTGCTCAAGTTTTTGATATTACTTGTACTGCAATTGTATAAGGGAAACCTTTATTTTAAGCTTTCATTAGGTGCTTTAAAAATTAAGGAAATTATAGTATATGGTTTTTATGTTTTAATTGGTGGAGCATCTGTAATGTTTGTAAGCCGATTGGATATGCTAATGATTGGCGCTTTATTAGGTTTAGAGCAAGTGGCATTTTATACCCTAGCTTTTTATATTGGTTCAGTAATAAAAGTGCCAGGAAAATCAATTGTTTCTATTTCGGTACCCTTATTAGCAAAAGCTTGGGAAGAGCAGAACTTCAAGCAAATTCAAACTATTTATTCTAAATCCTCTATTAATCAATTAATTGTTGGAGGCTTATTCTTTTTATGTGTTTGGATTAATATTGATGCTGTTTTTAGCATTCTACCTGAAAAATTTTCTCATGGAAAATGGGTAGTCCTGTATATAGGATTGGCACAATTATTTAATATTGCTAGTGGGGTAAATGGTTCTATTATTGTAAATTCAAAGTATTATAAATACGATTTGATTACCAATATACTATTGGTTATTTTCACTGTTATTTCTAATTATATATTAATTCCAAAATATGGGATAAACGGAGCTGCAATGGCGACAGCACTTTCTGTATTTTTATTTAATCTTATTCGTTTAATTCTTATTAAAGTAAAGATGGGCTTACAGCCTTTTTCATTAAAGACACTTTATACTGTTTTGATTTTATTGGGTGTATATGGTATCAGTATTTATTTACCATTAAGCGGTAATTTATATATAGATATTATTTGGAAAATCTTTGTTGTAGTGGCTATTTTTAGTCCCTTATTGTTGGCGTTAGAACTATCAGAAGATATTAATAAAATGGTTATTGATATTAGGAAAAGATTAGGTGTTTAGTGTTTTTTTATTAATTAGAACCTATCTTTGTACTACTCTAATGAAAGTGAATGTCTAAAAAAAAGATAATATTTATTTACCCAGGATTATATACCTTTATTCAGACAGAAATAAAGTTGCTATCTGATGAATATCAATTAATATCAATTAATCAAGGATGGTCTAAAAAGGTGCTATTGCCTTTTAATTTATTAATTCAGTTTTTTTTCTTGTTATTTAACTTGCATAAAGTAGAGTGTATTTTAATTTCTTTTGGTGGTTATAGTTCTTTCTTACCTTCTTTGTTAGGTAATTTATTTGGGAAAAAAGTTGCTATTATTGTGCATGGTACTGATTGTGTAAGTTTTCCTGAAATTAATTATGGTAATTTAAGAAGTCCTTTGTTGCGTTATTTTACAAAGAAATCCTATCAGTGGGCTAGTATAATCCTTCCTGTTAGTGAATCATTAGTTTATACTGAAAATAATTATTTTTCTTCTGATACTTTGAAATTTGGTTACACGCATCATTTGTCAAACATTAATACTCCTTATAAAGTAATACCAAATGGCTTAATAACTGGAGATTGGAATGTAGTAAGTAAAGCTAAAATAGAGAATAGTTTTATTACAGTTATGACTTCTAATCAGACTGAAAGGAAAGGGGCTAACTTAATAGCTGAAGTTGCATATAAATCACCAAATTGTATTTTTTATATAGCTGGTTGCGATAGACTTAAAGGAATTGATTCTCTGCCAAAAAATGTGATTTTTTTAGGAATACTTTCTTCAGATCAGTTAAAAAATTACTATAATAAAACTCAATTTTATTTTCAACTATCAAACTTTGAAGGTTTTGGTGTTGCTTTATGTGAGGCAATGCTATGTGGCTGTATTCCAATTGTTTCAAATGTTAATTTTTTACCAAATATTGTAGATGATTCAGGATTTGTATTGATGAAAAGGAATTCAGAAATGTTATTTGGCTTAATGAATACAGCATTAAATTCTGATTTAATTAACTTAGAAGAAAAAGCAAGAAATAGAATTTTAGATAATTTTTCTGTTGAGAATAGACAAAGATTATTAATTTCGACTTTGAAAAATTGTTAATGAAAAACATTAAATATATACCAATAATTGATGAGTTAGCTACCTTTATTCTTAATAGGGCTAGAGCCTATAAAAAGAGAAGACTTTTGAAAAATAAAAATATTCATTCATCAGTTAGAATTGGTAATGATTGTTTGATAGATAAGAATGTTTATATAGCTGAAGGAACTTATATTGGTGGTGGCGGAAAGTTATATGCTGGAGTTGAATCTAAAATTGAAATTGGGAAGTATTGTGCTATTGGGTATAATGTTCATATAAAGGCTAGGTCTCATGACCTGAAAAGACCAACTTCAACTGGTTCGATTAAACATTTAAGAATTGAAAAAGATATTATAATTGGAGATTTTGTTTGGATAGGAGATAATGTATTTATTAAAGAAGGGGTTAATATTGCTTCACATGCAGTTATTGCTGCAAATAGTGTTGTAGTTAAAAACGTTAAAGAAAAAGAGATAGTTGGAGGAGTTCCAGCAAAACATATTAGGATTAATAATTCTTTAATCGACACCTATTAAAAGGATAGTAATATAAAAAATAATTTATGTTAATCACAATTCTTGGTCCTGATGGTACTGGAAAAACAACTTTAGCAAAATTAATAGCCGAAAAATATTTTAATATTGATTATATTTATTTTGGGAATAATTTAGAAAGCAGAAAGTATAAGTTTTTTAGTAATTTTCTTTATGCTAATCAGAAGGGGAAAGTAAATACATTTTTGAAATACATTTTTATTTTTATTAATGATTTTTATTACTACAATTTAGCACGTAATAAAAATCTTATATCGGATAGATGTCCTATTGATAAATACATAGGAACAATTATTAAAGAAGATAAGTATAGAAATTTATTTCATAAGTTTACATTGAAATTATTTCCTAATCCAGATTATGTTATTTTATTGCAAGGTGATCCAGCTGTTTTATATAAAAGGAAAGAAGAAATATCAGAAAGTAAGATTATAAGTTATATTAGTTTGTATGAAAAATATATACAATCTAGAAATATAAATTTTCTTGTGATTGATACTACAAAAAATAACATTCAACAAACACTCAGCCTTGCATCAAAACAAATAGAAAAAGTATTAAGTGAGAGCTAAACTAGAATATATATTCTCGTATTTGGATAATAATGCTATTCAATATTTTCTGTTAAGACCAATTGATCTTAATAACCATATTGAGGATATTGATTTAATTATTCCAAAACAAGATTTTATGAAACTTATAAAGGTATTGGATAAAGACTCAAAAAAAGTTCATTTTAAATATTCAAATGCTAATGAATCAATTCAACTATTCGTAAATGATATTTTATTAGATATTAAATTTAACATTTGTTTTTTACCAAGGAAGAGTTTAATACTGAATGATAGTTTCCCATATTGTTCTGTTGTGATAAAAGAGAATAGATATATATATCCTAGTATAGATGAAGATATACTCTTTACGTTTTGGGCTTATCATTTGCTGCTTGACAAGGTGGACCCTAGCTTATCTTCTGCTTATGTAATGTTTAAAAACTGTTTCGGATCTACTTGGGAGGCTTTAATTAAAAGTAATTTCTTTATTAAATGGACTAATTTGATATTTAGAGCGAATAGTGCCCAAGCATTACAATTAGTTGCGTTATTTTTTAGTAATAAAACAAATATTGTAAATAAAATTAATAATAAGAAACTACAAAAATTAGCAATTAAGAGTAATAGACTAGGTTTTAAATTTTATTTTGATAAATATTATTTTAAAATACTTAGGTTGTCAGGTTTTATTAAAAGAAAAAGGTCGTTACAGGAAATAAATATTAAGTGAATTATGAAGTTTAATTGTTTCCCTAAAAAACAAGGAATGTATCTTGTTTATTCTAATTATAAGGTTTTTAAATCTAGATTATTTAGCGATTTAATTTTACAGTCCTCCCCAAAGAATTCTATTTTTTATCGCATATTAAAATCAAGAATAGGGTTTTATATTTCATCTGTTTTTAAGTACTCAATTAAACTGCCTACTAATAATTTGAACTATATAGGAATTATTAAAGATGTTAGGTTGGTATTGTTTGAATTAGATGAAGATAATACTCCAATTAATGTCTGGAGAAAATCAGGAGATATGAGTTGGGTGAAAGAGAAGTTTATTGGCTTTCAGTTAATATCATTATATTCACTCGCTAATTTTAAGATAAAGTGTTTGCATATTGAAAAAGCTTTTAGTATTCACTGGAAAAATTTAAATAAAAACACGGTAGTTCATGGTGATTTTACACATTTTAATATTCTGGTAGATATTAATGAAAAAATTAATTTCATTGATGATAAGTCACATGTTAACTCTAGGTTATTTGATTTTTTTTATTTTTACTCTTATTTAGAGCAGTGTCTGGAAAGGTGTCAGACAATTACAAAAGTAGATAAGTCAATTATCTTAAATAAATTAGAAGAATTGATTATAAAGGTATGTAGTTATAATAGTCAAACTAGTTTTAATAATGATTGTAGCGCTATTAAATTTCCTGAAAGTTGGGGATTAAGAAATGAAAATAAACAACTATATTTAGAAAGGTTTAAAGAAAGAATTCTAATTAGAATTAATTAGAAATTTACGCTTTCCCTTTTTCCCAATCCCAGGCAGATTTCATAGCTTTTTCTAGGCTTTCTTTGGCTTTCCATCCTAGTTTAGCTTTCACTAAGCTACCATTAGCATAGATCTGTTCTATATCACCATCACGCCTTGGGCCTATGGAATAGTTAATGCTTAAATTGTTAGTTTTTTCAAAAGCTTTAACGGCATCCAATACACTTACGCCAATTCCTGTACCAACATTAAAAGCATGTTTTCCAGGATTGTTAACTAGAAAATCCATTGCTAGTACATGCGATTTGGCTAAATCCACTACATGAATGTAATCACGGATACAAGTTCCATCAGGTGTGTTGTAATCATCTCCAAATACAGTTATTTTTTCTCTTTTACCAATTGCTACTTCAGTTATGATAGGAACTAAATTACTGGGTTTATCAGCTGAACAATCCCCAATTAAAGAAGAAGAGTGGGAACCAATAGGATTGAAATACCTAAGGGCAACACTGTTGCAAGTATCATCCTTTAGTATGCCTTCACAAATTTGCTTTGTTTCTCCGTATGGAGATTCTGCTTTTTTAAAAGGTGCATTTTCATCAACCGGTAAAATATCAGGCATACCATATACAGTGCAAGAGGAGGAGAATATGATATTCTTTACCTTATTTTTGTGCATACATTCTAAAAGCACCTTCAATGAACCCATATTATTGTCGTAATACTTTTGCGGGTTTTGTACTGATTCTTCTACTGCTTTGTAGGCTGCAAAATGTATAGCGCCTTCAATAGTTCCTTCTTCAGTAAATACTTTATCCATACCAACTTTATCAGTACAGTCAGTATTATGCCATTTTATTTTATTACCTATAATTTTCTCAATTCCTTCAATATTTTGAGTGGAGGTGTTACATAGATTATCTACTATAATAGGAGTGTAACCTGCTGCAGTGAGTTCAACTACTGTATGTGAACCAATATACCCAGCACCTCCTGTTACTAGTATTTTTCTCATTAAAATGCTCTATTGATTCCGATTAACCATCTCATTTGTACAAAATCCTCATCAGATGCTGGTGCTCTGTTTAAGAAAAATGGCATATCAAATCTGAT
>Ga0206678_10003023_pt1 | contig 10586 bp, 8 predicted proteins | sample M180m12015metaG_FD_155453 | JGI IMG/M metagenome (GOLD analysis project Ga0206678, IMG submission 155453) | Ammonia-oxidizing marine archaeal communities from Monterey Bay, California, United States - M1 80m 12015 | ecosystem: Environmental > Aquatic > Marine > Intertidal zone | place: USA...
CACCCGGCAGATATAACTTTCGGGTTCATTCGCCAGATTCAACCACTCAACTGCAGGTTGTTCAGTACCAGCCTCATCGATAGAAATAATGCCTACCTTTACGCTGGCGTTTGGTTGTCCGGCGAAAGGATAGCGCTGGTCGAACACGCCAAATGAGTCGGCATCAATTTCATAGCGCTGCGAGACCTCAATGGGTGATTCATCGACTTGAGTAAACGCAATCTTTGAACTATCCGGCGCCCACCAATAAGCTTCGAATCGGTGCATTTCCTCCTGAGCGATAAACTCGGCGATACCATTGCTGATTGTGCCACCGCCGTCAGTCGTTAGTTGAATCAGTTGTTTGTTGGCTATTGTCACACAGAACAAGTTTTGCTTAGCAACATAACTGAGAAATCTGCCGTCTGGCGAGAAGTGAACGTCTGTCGCGAACACCTCGGGAGTGGTCATCTGCTTTAATGAACTGTCGGATAGCGAATAAAGATATAAAGCGCCACTGATCGGAAAAAGAATTGACTGAGAATCTGGTGACCAAAAGTATTCCACAATACCAGTATGCCGAATCCGCTTTCTTTCGCGTACAGCTTTTTCCTCATCGGAGAGTGCTCGATCCTCAAATGCTAGTTGGCTGGACTCGACAAGCAGAGATGATTGGCCGGTTTGAGTTTCGAAGGCCCAAATGTCAAGCCGTTCGAAGTCGTCTTCAGCGGGCTTTAAGAAAGAGACATACCGCGAATCTGGGGAGAATTTGAGAGACTCCGGAGGTGAGCCCGAAAGATCCGGGTCATTAAAAATTCTATCGAGTGTAAGTGATGGCATGAGTAGTCCTGCTTAGAAATCAAATCAGAGGTAATGCGTTGAGCGTGAGTTCACAGGCTTCTGGCCTCTGCTTCGACAGCAGAAAACGCGCGTCTTGTCAGGTTCACTGGGGATCCATTCTGTACGGCAATATTGTCTTCGATACGAATACCACCATAAGGCATCAGTTCTTCTATTAACGGCCAATTAACCGCAGTGTGATAAACAGATTGCTTCAACTTTTTGAGCAGCATCGGAATGAAGTACAAACCTGGCTCAATGGTGAAGACCTGACCCTCGGTGATTTCCCGGGTGAGCCGCAGCGCAGGATACTTATCGGGTGCAGGTTTAATGCCCCCTTCATGTGATAATTGAAAACCTGCAACGTCATGAACCTGAAGACCGAGTAAATGACCAAGACCGTGGGGTAGGAAATTGAATGTCACATTCGTTTCAACCATGCTCTCTGGCGACATGTCTACAATCCCGGCAGTTTTGAGGATGTCGGCGATTTTGAGGTGCATGCGACCATGTAATTCTGCGTAGTTTATGCCGGTTGTCACCTCCTCGATGATGGCAAGCTGTTCCCGTTCCATGGCGTCAATTAAGTCAGCAAAGATTCCGGGCTTAAACGCATATGTTCTTGTGATATCAGAGGCATACCCATTGTAGGATGTCCCCGCGTCAATCAACATACTCTTCAAAGCTGTGCCTTTGAAACGCGTATGTTCATAGAATTGATAGTGTAAGACGGCGCAATGTTCATTTAGCGCGACAATCGACGAATAGGGCGTATGTTGTTCTCTATGGCCAGAGGCCATTAAAAACTGATGAGCGATCTCGTTTTCTGACGCCCCGTCAAAGAAGGCCTGCTGAGCGGCCAGGTGTCCCCGGGCAGCGGTGAGTGACGCGGCTTCAAGGCAGGCAATTTCATACGGGGTCTTACTCGCACGCTCGAAATGTAAATGGTTGAGTACTGAACTAGGGTTTATGGCCTCTATGCCGAATTCAGTCGCGACCTTTGTTTCCTCCCCAATGTAGATAAACGATCCGGGGTCACCGATCTCATTATGAGCATCTTTCAGAGATTGAATGGGTTGAATATCCCAGTGTTCTACCCAGTATCCAGTGGGTATCTCGGCAACTTTGTGCCAGTAATCTTCTGGTTGATGGAGCAGCAATTTCGGTTTTTTACCGGGTTTAATCAGGAGAAATGAGTCTGGCACATCGGTTACTGGCAACCACGCCTTGAAGTGAGGGTTTACCATATAAGGATAGGTACGATCGTCGAGAAATGCGGTTTTAAGAGAGCCAGAAGAGATTAGCAGAGAATGCCCTTCAGACTGCTCAAGTGCATAGGTGTATTGGGCCCTTACATGCTGCAGATGTTCTGCGTATAAGTTTAGCCAATCAGGTGAAGTTTCTGTCATGTGTGAACCAGGTTAGAAAAGCGCCATTCTAATATGAATCAAGCGTCATTGCTTAGCCAAGTGTGTGTTTATCACGTCTTCTTCAAGTTGAATCCGAGAGATCGTAATAAGATAAAAAAAGCAGTTTTCCTCAGTTTACCTCTACAAAATTTTTGGCTGGATTGATTTCCATTGGAATTGTTAAGCGTCAATAAATGGATATTGAATCGCAGGAACACGACGATTGTCCTGCTTGGCGTCGTTTGGCGCTGACTTTGAACTCATCAATTGGAACGAATTCGATCGGTTGCTAAACGAACTCGACTTAGGTCGAGCGCTAGCATCAATTGACGACCAACTTGTTGGTTGGGGCGAAATTACAATAGAGAAAGCCACACGTTAAAAGTTGCGATAGACTCTGCTGTGTTGATAGTGAATTTAACGGCAGGAGCAGAGTAGCGAATGAGTGTTCATGATGCTGGAGCAGAAGCTAGCAAACAGCAGGATAAAGGTTATGCCGGTAGACTTTGGCAATACAAGCAGGCTGAGACGATTGCATTGATGATCAATGTGGGCCGAAGGCTGGGGTTGTATCCGCTGCTCGCTGGTGCCGGGCCAGTTACCGCCTCAGAGTTGGCCAGTAAAAGTGGGTTGCATGAACGGTGGTTATTAGAGTGGATGAGGCTTCAGGCTGCAGCAAAGATTCTCAATTTTGTTGCGCCAGATAGTTTCGAGCTCCCGGAAGTTGGCGCGGAACTGTTAGCAAATGACACTTCGCATTCGTTTATGCTCGACAACTTTGATGGTGGTGTATCAGCTGAAGTTCTCGAGGGACTACTTGAATCATTCAGGACCGGCATAGGCAAAACCTATGAGTCCGCAGGTCCTGAAGGCGCGCTCCGTGGTGAGGCTAGACATTGGCGTGCAGCGCGCTCCCAGGTGTTGCCAAACATGATTCCCGCGCTTGATGGTGTGCAAGCAAAACTCGAGAGCGGCTGTCAGGTGATTGATGTGGGTTGTGGTGATGGTGCTGTCCCCTTGGCTTTGGCGGAAGCCTACCCTCAAAGTGTTTTTTATGCCTTCGATCCAAATCGCCACGCAGTGGCGCGGGTCAGCCAGGTAGCCGAAGAGATGGGGCTGACAAACATCACCGCCGCTGTCTCTTCTGGAGAAGAGCTTCCTAGAAGTCGGCAATACGACTTGATCATTACCTTTGACTGTATTCACGACATGACAAGACCTCAGCAAGTCATGGGGGTATTACGCAAACTTATTAAAGATGATGGTACCTGGTTCATCAAGGACATTCGTAGCAAGTCAGATTTTCAGGACAATTTGCGCAATCCCATGCTTGCAATGATGTACGGGTTTTCATTGATGTCGTGTATGTCCTCGGCGATGTCCGAGGAGGGCGGTGCTGGACTTGGTACTTTGGGCTTTAATCCCGAGGTGGCAGAGGCAATGTGCCGTGAGGCGGGTTTTACACGTTTCAAAATGCACGACTTTAAAGATCCGGGAAATTTGTACTATGAGGTAAGTGCATAAGAGGTCAATGTCTAAGGGGTCAATGTCTAAGAGGTCAATGTCCAAGAGGTCAATGTCGAAGAGGCGTGTTTGATTAAGTAGCCAGTGAGGTGTGGAGAAGAGTTAAGACGCTTTTGAGCCTACAATGATAGATATAAGTGACGGTTAGTGAAGCTAGTAAATATTTTGAAAGCTATGCTGCTAACGATAAAAAAAAGGCACTATGGCCAACGAAACAGATCAGATTCCGCAGCGATGTATCCAAAACCTGCCCAACTATTCGTCGCGGTAAGCGCCTTAAGCCGCTTCTTTGCCTCCGCTGTATCCCCTTCAACGTAATACCAGTTTGCAACGCCATAGGCGATCGCGGCGCCACCAGGATTATCGTCAAGGTCTTTTGTCAATTCATTCAATGTGATGTCTCCCTTGTAGAAAAGACAAAGATTGTAATAGTTAGTGTTCTCAATGACCTTCATGTCTGTGGAAATATCCTCCAAGACTTGTTTCGCTTCCGCGTGCAGGCCCATTCTGCGCAGTATCATGTAGCGCCAGTGAGTAGTCGAAACCTGATTGTCGGGGTTTCTAGCAGCATTAAACCCTTGATTATAGGCCCGGAGAGCGTTGCCCCAATCATGCTGAAGATAATAAGCGAGGCCAAGGTGATACCATGTGTTGCCATGCAGGCTGCTGATTGGAATACCCGCTGGGTTTGGCAAACCGTCAGGTTCCGTTTCATTTTTGGTTCCCGAAATTAGTTTTGCGGCGACTTCGAGCGTGTTACTTGCCTTTTCGAATTCGCGGACTGAAATATAACGGTGACCAAGGTGCCGATAAAACCGCGGGTCATTCGGAAACGTTTCAATACCTCGAGTAAAAATTTCAATAGCGCCCCGAAAGTCTCCAGTGTAGGCCGTACGTCTTCCGAACCAGATAAGTAAATCAGGATCATCTGGTAAAGCATGATGGGCTTTTCGTGCCATGTTCAAATGTGTAAGGGCGTCCTCGGACGGCGCTGCGCTAAGCAGTGGCTTTCCTCTAAGTGAATTGGCTTGTTGGCTTCTTTCTTCGGCGCTGATGGCGAAGGATATCACTAGAAAAGACAGAAAAGAGACGTAGCTGAGGATCTTGACTGTGCGGGAAATCATTGTGGGGCTCGCGTTGGGGCATTCAAAATTTTTCACTGTGCAATTCATAAGCGCCTCTTCTTGGGTTTACCCTTTGCTTCGATATTTTGCCGAAATTGAACCCGAGTATAGGTTGTGGTTCTTTGAGATACCATTCGAATACGATGAAGTCTGGTTCAAGTTAATGGTATGCCTGTTATCAAATTGCCTATTTGAAATCGTGGGTGAAATCGTGGGAGTCACGTGTCCACAGCAATGTAGTCATAGAGGTAAAAAACGGGTGCCTTCAATCGATTAATAAGTTCAACGTTGACTGACCTGTGTATGGTTAGTAAACCTTGGGAGTGCCGCGAGGACGGATGTTGAATCTTTTTTCTTCCCAGTGGTATTGCTCTGGATACGAAGAAATTATCTTTTCGAGATGTCGGTTAATTGCAGTGAGGATTTTCGTATCGCTTGCCTGAGTATCGAGTTCACACCTCTCGAGATGCAATCTGAACCCGCGACCTTCGCGAATCGCAGCGCCGAACACGAGACATGGGGATGTATTGCGAATGAGTCTCGCCAGAGTCTTGTCTGTGAGTGCGGGTTGTTCAAAAAAAGGTATGAATTCACCACCGCGCAACCTCGGTTGCTGATCTGGACAGAAAGTGACGACATCACCCGCTAAAAGTCGGCTCGCCAGTAACTGCTCCCCTTCACCTGAGCGAGTTAGCAAGGCAATACCCATTGCCGTTCGCTGGCGTCGTATGAGGAGGTCCAGCGCTTCCCTATTATGAGGTTGATAATAGTCAGCGCACTTATAGTGACGTCCTAGGTAGCGCATGAGAAACTCGCGATGTCCTAGTGCCGGTGTAAGTACCAGTACACCTTGGGTGCCGTTACGTTCAGGTAGATATTCCAATCCCTCAACTGACAGGCAATGCATGTCGAATTCCTGATCATCGCAATGCCAGATCAGTCCGGTTTCGAGTGTCGTTTTACTCGCTTCGGAGGTGCACGACGATATGATGGTTTCTGGGGACTGTCCCAAGGTATCACGACAGAGTTCGAGGTTTCTTCGGGTGACTCTGACCTTACCCGTATTGAGCAATTGCCGGATAGGGCCCAAATATTCCCCGAGTCTCTGTAGAACTTCTATGGGAAACAGATTCGAAGCTCTGCAACCTATATTCGCCAGCGCCAGATGGATGGCACGCGTGAAGGCGTGTTGCTTTTTTGTATAAAGTTCTGGTTGACCCAGTGGTCTGGTGCGAAAGCGTTTGTAAGACCATAGGTATTGCGCTGGCGCGAGCCGAACAGCCCGTTCTATCGCAAAGTTGACTAGCTGGGGGATCGAAATATCAGCTTGCTCTGGCTCAATTTCATTAAAAACAACGGTAAATTGTCCCGCTTTTGATTCACTGCGCAAGCAACTCACAGTCATGAGTGCGGCGCCCGTTTTTGCCGCAAGCTTGCCAGGGAGCTCACCCGTAAGACAGTCAATGCCGAAAAATTCAGCAAATTCCCCTGTATTAATGTCGGGTTCCTGATCAGGCATCAGCCCGATCGTAGCACCTTCAGCTAAGGTCTTGAGTTGTTGTCGTATACCTCGGGTACCCACCGGCGTGAAGCGGGTTCCAGTGCGCGCGCGAAAGTTTTGAATGAGTTCGTTAATCGCTTTATTCGAAGCGGGTTGGTGCATATGTACTAACGCAAATTCTTTGCCCAACAAATGGTTAAGCACCTCCCAATTACCGATGTGCGGCAGTACCAGGACCAAACCCTTTCCATTTTTGAGGGCCGCTTTTGCTTTTGATAGCCCCCGCACCTGTGTGATGTGTGTCAAAACCTTTTGATGATCTTGGGTCCAAACATAGAGATTCTCGAAAATCATCTTACCGGTTTCAATCGAGCTTGCTCTGGCAAGCAGTGTCTGTTCGGACGGGGTTAGTTCCGGAAATACAAGCTTGATGTTGGTTCTGAGCACCGCGCTGGTTTTGGAGCTAAAAAGCCAAATCATGGAGCCTACAATGGTTCCAATTAGCTGTAATAGTGGAAGCGGCAGTGATCCGATAAGACCTGCGCCTATTCTGTATATTCTGGCTCGATGCATCCGATGCTCAGTTAAGGGCTGCGGGATAGGCTTCACCGGTTCAAACGCCGAGGCCTTTTAAATGTCCAGACTTGCAAACAATTTGGTTTGGCGTATCGAACTTTGTGAAGACTGTTATTTTACGTAAATACGTCCGTTGCGAAAGGTCTTAGTCGGAACTGATGTGGATTTATCTGTGGACAATCTCAAAGGCCCCAGCATAATAGCAGCAACGCAATGCAATAAAAGGTTTCCTGTGGAATTGTTAACAATTGTGACTTTGCTGGCCTTATTTGAATTTGTCTGGCTCGGTACGCGAGTGGGTATGGCCAGAGGCAAATTTGGTGTTTCTGCTCCAGCGACGACGGGCAATGAAGAATTCGAGAGACACTATCGCGTGCATTACAATACGCTGGAACAGCTGGTTTTGTTTATTCCATCACTCTGGGCGTTTGGCTTCTACGTCGGTCAATTCTGGGCAGCCGGGTTAGGTGTGATTTATCTCATCGGTCGCGTGATCTATGCGCTCGCTTACGTCAAAGATCCGGCAAGTCGTGGTCCGGGAATGCTTTTGAGCGTTATTCCCTGTTACGTCATGTTACTAGGAGGCCTTGTTGCGGCAGCCTGGCAATATCTAACTGCTTGATTCTTGTAATAGCAGTAGTGCACGATCTGCAACATCTTCATCAAGGAGTGCTGATAAAGCGTTCTGCAATTCTCGTGGGGCACCTGCAAGTTTGAGATCCTCTAGCCAGGTGTTGATGAGTGATTTTCTTTGAAAGGGTGTGTGTCGAAGAATCGAGAGTAGTTGAACGCGGATTTGTGGACTATCCTGCGCAACCGAAAGAAGCGTGACAAAATCGTCATCATTTGTTTTTTTGTGCGGGAAGGCTCTGCTAATCAGCTCAAATACGCGTGACAGTAGTGACTTTTCGCGGTTTTCGGCTGCCATTAGCGATACTCTTTATGTCTTGCCCCGCATGGTAATACATCCTTTGTAGAAATTCACAGGCATGCCCATTCAATCGCCTTTGATGATTTCTCCTCGTCGCTTGGCTCATGGGCCGTTGCATGATATATATACGATTCTGACCAAATACTATGCGCAGCCCCGACCGCCTGTGAATAAATGCTTCACGCGGCCTACTAATGGTTAACAGCAGCTGATTTGGTGGACAAGAGAAAGATAAGCAGTCTCGCTCGAGGCTAATTCAAGTAGATATTGGGAGTTATCAGATGGCGGTAGTTGATTACCAAGCGCCACAGTCAATTGAAGATGCAATCGGCATTTTACAAAAGACTGACATTAAGTCGAAAGTCATGGCAGGGGGAACAGATCTGATTATCCAGACAAAATCCCAGACTGCGGATCCGGTCAGAGTTGTTGACCTTAAACACATTGACGGGATGATGAGTTATACCTTAGACGACGGTGGTATGTCCCTCGGACCCGCGATGTCTTGTGCAGAATTCACGACGCTTGATGATGTGAAAGCCGTATATCCCGGTTTGTCTGAATCAGCCTACTTAATTGGTTCTACCCAAGTTCAGGGGCGCGCCAGTATTGGCGGCAACCTGTGTAATGCCTCACCCGCAGCGGATACGATTCCTGCATTGATCGCTAATGGGGCGCAGTGTGTCATCGAAGGTAATAATGGTGAACGTGTCGTGGCTGTTGAAGATTTTGTCACCGGTGTTGCTCAGAATTGTATGGCGAGCGATGAGCTCTTGAAGCAAATTACTATCCCTAGACCAGCGCCAGGCTCTTCAGATGCCTATTTGCGGTTTATCCCAAGGACAGAAATGGATATCGCTGTTGCCGGTGCGGGAGTCTCTGTCACGCTTGATTCAAGTGGTAAATGCACAGCCGCGAGGGTTGCTATTGGCGCCGTCGCAGTGACCGCATTGCTCGTGCGCGAAGCTGCCGAAGCGCTGATTGGTACCGCTGTTGATGAGCAGGCGCTCGATGCAGCCGCGGCCGCAGCCTCTGCTGCTGCGAAACCAATTACTGATAGGCGCGGTACAGCAGAGTACAGAACTCACGTCGTGGGTGTACTGGTAAAACGTGCCGCGAAAATTGCAGCAGAACGCGCTCGGGGAGTTAAGTAATGACCAAAGTTCATGTAACAACATCAATAAACGGCGATGAAACGGAGTTTCTATGTGAGCCTCATGACACGTTACTCGATGTCCTGCGTAATGATTTGAGCCTTACTGGAACAAAAGAAGGATGCGGTTCAGGTGACTGTGGCGCGTGTTCTGTCACGTTGAATGGGCGTTTAGTCTGCTCCTGTCTCGTGCTAGGCGTAGAGGCTGAAGGCGCTGAGGTTGGCACGATTGAAGGCGTCGGTGAAGCCGATAATCTTAATGTGATTCAGGAAAAATTTCTCGAGCACGCAGCTTTACAATGCGGTATTTGCACGCCCGGTTTGATCGTTTCTACACAGGCCCTGCTAGCTGAGAATCCGAGTCCGACAGAAGAAGAAGCGCGATATTATCTCGCTGGTAATCTCTGCCGGTGTACTGGATATGACAAGATCATTCGCGCTGTGATGGATTCAGCCGAAACAATGCGTGGAGAAGGTTAAATGAGTGAAGCGAAAAAATTTAATTTTATTGGCCAACGAACGATTCGTCCGGACGGACACGATAAAGTCACAGGCAAAGCTAATTATGCAGCAGACCTTGCGCTACCAGGCATGATCTGGGGCAAGATTTTGCGTAGCCCACATGCGCATGCAAAAATTCTGAAATTGGATACCTCTAAGGCAGAAGCAATGCTAGGGGTGATGTCCGTGGCAACATTCGATGATTTACCGAGTGTGAGCAATGAAGCGATTCAGTCCGGTGAAGGAGCAATCGATTCGCTGGATCTTGGACGCAATGTGTTAGCCCGAGACAAAGTGCTCTATCACGGTCATGCAATCGCTGCTATCGCAGCAAAAACCGAGGCGATTGCTGAAAAAGCACTTGAGTTGATCGATGTTGAATATGAGGTGCTAACACCCGTATTGGATCTGCACGCAGCAATGAAGGCAGATGCTCCATTGCTGCATGAAGATATGTTCACTCAAGGTTACCCTGAGCAACCGGAGAAGCCTTCGAATATTGCGGCGAGACATGAATTAAAAATGGGTGATGTGGTAGCCGGTTTTGCAGAAGCAGATGTCATTGTTGAGCGGGATTTTGTGACGCCAACGGTTCACCAAGGATATATAGAACCCCACGCCTGTACCGTAAGCTATAATACTGAAGGTCAGTCTATGGTGTGGTGTAGTACGCAGGGACACTTCGACGTGCGTGCGAGTACGGCCAAATTGTTGGCGATGCCGCTAGGAAATTTGAAAGTAATCGCGAGTGAAATTGGCGGTGGTTTCGGAGGAAAAACCACGGTTTATCTTGAGCCTATTGCCCTTATCTTGTCACGAAAATCTGGTCGTCCCGTGAAGATGATGATGGATCGTGACGAAGTTTTCAGGGCATCAGGACCAGCTTCGGCAGCGCGTCTAACAGTAAAAGTTGGTGGTAAGAAAGACGGCACCATTACGGCGATGCAAACATCAATTGCTTATGAGGCAGGCGCATTTAAGGGCTCTCCTGCAATGATTGGAGGTATGACAGCTTTTACGCCTTACAATTGCGCAAATGTATATTGTG
>Ga0206678_10003028_pt1 | contig 10578 bp, 13 predicted proteins | sample M180m12015metaG_FD_155453 | JGI IMG/M metagenome (GOLD analysis project Ga0206678, IMG submission 155453) | Ammonia-oxidizing marine archaeal communities from Monterey Bay, California, United States - M1 80m 12015 | ecosystem: Environmental > Aquatic > Marine > Intertidal zone | place: USA...
TCTTCCAAATGCTTTAAAAATTGTTTCGATCTGATGATGAGTATTATCTCCTGTAAAGTTTTCTATATGTAGAGTTAAAAAAGCATGATTACATAAAGACTGAAAGAAATGCTCAAACATGTTCACGTCTATGCCTCCAACAGTATCCTTAACAAAATCTACTTTCATGTGTAATCCAGGTCTTCCAGAGAAGTCTAAAACTACTCTAGAAAGAGCCTCATCAAGTGGCACGTAAGAATGGCCATACCTTTTAATCCCCTTTTTATCTCCTACGGCCTTATTTAAAGCTTCGCCTAAAGTTATTCCTATATCTTCGATAGTGTGGTGATCATCGATATGTAAATCACCTTTTGCTGTAACTTTTAGGTCGACCATGCCATGTCGACCAATCTGGTCAAGCATGTGCTCTAGAAAAGGTAAACCTGTAGAAAGATCGGTCTTTCCAGTTCCATCTAGATTTAATTCAACATTCACTTCAGTTTCTGAAGTGCCTCTATTTACTTTTGCTTCTCTCATTACGTATATCAATTTAGGGCGCGCATTATATCCAATATAGTTAACTTGTTCATCTAAGCTAGAAGAAGCATAATAATTTCTATGTCTGCATTCAGCAAAAGGCTCCTTGATTGGCACAAAGACGAAGGAAGAAAAGACTTACCTTGGCAGCAAAATATTACTCCTTACAAGGTCTGGATTTCAGAAATTATGTTACAGCAAACGCAAGTTTCTACTGCAACACCCTATTTCTTAAAATTCATTCAGAGATTCCCTAATGTAGATTCGTTAGCAAACTCTACAGAAGATGAGGTATTGAGTTACTGGTCAGGACTAGGCTACTACTCAAGAGCCAGGAATATTCTTAAATCTGCAAAATTAATTAAAACTGAATTTAAATCTAAACTTCCAAAGTCGATAGAGGAATTAGTCTCTTTACCCGGGATAGGTAGGTCTACAGCTGGAGCAATCCGATCAATAGGTTATGGGCTAAAAGCTCCTATTTTAGATGGAAATGTTAAGAGAGTTTTATCTAGATATTTCAAAATTGAGGAAGACTTATCTAAATCATCAACTCAAAAAGAGTTATGGTTATTAGCTGAAAAGGTATTACCAAAATCCAATTTCAATATTCATACACAAGCCATAATGGATTTAGGTGCGCTTGTTTGTAAGAAAAAAAATCCAACTTGCTTCTCGTGCCCACAGAGCAAACATTGTCTAGCTAATAAATATGCCCTAACGGAATCAATACCAGCAAAAATGAAGAGAAAAGAAAAGCCTCAAAAGACTCTCTACTGGCTAGTGGCCGTGGATCAAGAAGGTAGATTTGCGTTACAGCAAAAAGATAAAAAAGGTGTTTGGCGTGGTCTTTGGACTTTCTTAGAATTTGAAGAAACTGAACTGAGAGACGATTATTCTAAGAACCTAATGAAAGAATCCGATCTAATTTCAAAAGATAAACTAAAAATCAAACATAGCTTTAGCCACTACAACTTAGATATTGACAGTCTCATTTTAAAATTTGAATCTGACTTTTCAAAAAAACTAGGAAATAATCAAATGTGGTTTAATGTAAATGATTTAAAATCAGTAGGAACGCCAGCTCCTGTAGCTAAAATAATCGAGAAAGTTATATAAATGCCTAAAAAAGTAATCTGTAGAAAATATAAAGAAGAATTAGACGGAATGGAAAAACCTCCTTTTCCCGGCCCTAAAGGAGAAGACCTATTTAATAACGTCTCTCAAAAGGCATGGGATGAATGGTTAGAACATCAAAAGATGTTAATAAACGAAGGACAACTAAATCTAGCAGATAGAGAATCGAGGAATTGGTTGAATAAACAAATGGAATTATTTTTATCAGGTGAGGACTATGCAAAACCTAGTGGCTATAGACCGCCTGAATAAAACCTATTCTTTTGTTTCAATTATTTGTATACAATCCTCAAACCTTATGGCCCAGATAGCTCAGTCGGTAGAGCAAAGGACTGAAAATCCTTGTGTCGGTGGTTCGATTCCACCTCTGGGCACCACTTAACAGCCCTTTTGTTTTTTACTTACAAAATGAAGAGTATATGGTTGACCAATGCCCGGCGGACTCAAGAAAGAAAAGCTGCATTTCCCTTAATTCTTTCTCTGCTCCAGAGTCACCATCTTTACCCGCGCCCTCAGAAAGACCTCTCATGCTTTCACTGGCAGCTATAAGTTGCCCTACTCCTGCTTCTATTCTTCCACATCCTTTATCTTCCCATCTAGCAGCTGATGAAACTGATAAAGAAGTGATTAGAACTGATATTAAAATAATATATCTCATAAATCTCCTCCAAGTTAATCTTTTAATATTGCTAACTTACAGATTACTCTGTAGCCTGACGTTAAGTCAAAACTTCAAATAGTAAACATGGAAATACCTATCTTAGATATAACTGATAAAACTCAGGATAAAATAGAAAGTCTTTCAGAATCCGGTTGTTTAGTTGTACAAAATGCCTTATCCGAAGATACAAGAGAGAAAGTTAAAACAGAGCTAGAACCAGCGATGGAAACGTCCCCTGCAGAAGTTGATGATCCTGAGGCCTTCTATCCAGGAAATACTAAACGAATGAGCGCCTTGGTCGCTTTATCTGAAACTACTGGAAAACTAGCAATCGATAAAATGTCTACGGACATTTGTGACCATTTTTTATTACCTAACTCAAACTGCGGTTATCAACTCCATGTAAGTGCCGCTGTGGAAGTTGGTCCTGGTTCCCGAAAACAAATATTGCATAGAGAGGAAGACCCATTCCCATTTTTTGATGTTCCGCGACCGAATCTAATTGTTGCAAGTATGTGGGCAATAACTGACTTTCGTGCCGACAACGGAGCTACCTTGCTTGTACCAGGTAGTCACACATGGGAGAAAGATAGAAAGCCGAAAGATGAAGAGATACTACCGGCAGAAATGCCTGCAGGGTCAGTCTTGTATTGGTTGGGAGGAACTCTGCACGGTGCAGGAGCTAATGTTTCTAATGACTGGAGATATGGAGTCATTCTTAGTTACTCTCTAGGTTGGTTGCGTCAGGAAGAAAATCAATATCTAGACGTACCTTCAGAAGACGTAAAAAAACTTCCTAAGGATCTTGCTGAACTAATTGGCTATAGAGCTTATGGCGGATTAGGATTCTCGATAAATCCAGAACACTTCTTTCTGCAAGATGACTGAAAATCCTTGTGTCGGTGGTTAGTTTCCCCTTCTAAGCTTTGTCTCCAAAATCCTGCATATGTTCTGCCGTTCTTTCATTAGAACCGTACATAAAATGATTTTCCATTTTTTCTCTATATTTACTTGCTGGGACTGTTAAACCTGCTGCTTCAGCAACTTCTCTTATATGCATAGGTGTTGCACCACAACAAACTCCTAGATAGTTTATCCCTAATTTAGAAGCCTCTTTTCCAAATTCTTGGATCTCATATCTATTACAATAAAGCGGGTCTAAAGCTGTAGGAAAAGTTCTTCCATGTGGAGCGGGACAAGTACAAGAACTATCGTCAGGTAAATTAAAGAAGGTTGGGTTTTCTTCTGAAGTCCTATACGGTATTGGAAGAGCAGCCATATGACATTTAAGAATTTTTCTTGCTTCTCTAAGATAAGGCATCATGGTTTCAGGACCTCTAAAACAATTCATGCCGACCACATCAGCTCCTCTTTGTTCTAATTCTTTCATCGTGTCTAAAACAGAAACTCCATCCATCATTGAATTTACACCCATAGGAGCAATTGTGATTACCGATGGTAATCCAGCCTTTTGAATAATATCTAAAGCTGTATATGCTTCTTCAGCGTAATAAAAGGTTTCGCCAATTAATATGTCTGCTCCTTCGTCGACCGCCCACTCAACCATCTCACTAAACATTCTATGGACTTCTATTTTTGATTCATTGTCACCCTCTTTCCATATATTTGAATTCGAAATATTTCCTGCCATTAAATTTGGCTCTCCCCCATCCACAGGATTGTCGGCAACTTTCTTTGCTATCTTAAGGGCTGCTCTATTAAGTGGCTCTAGGAGTTCCTCTTTCCCGATTACACGCATTTTTTCTCTGTGACCGTTGTAAGTAAAAGCCTCAACAATATCTGAACCAGCATGTTGAAAATCTTTATGTAAATTTTCAAGAGCTTCAGGATGTTCTAAAGAAACCATTGGAACAAATTCTCCAGATGCCAAATAACCTCTTTTTTCAACTTCGAACAAGAAACCTTCAGCACAAATTACAGGGCCTTGATCCAATCTTTCTATTAATGTTCTTTTCATTTTTCTATATCCTCTTTTAAGAATAGATCATCATTAAGATGACCTTCTTAGCTTTAGTTAAACCCCGGAATTCCGATTTCCGTTTTAGCTTTTCTTTAAAAGTCGTTGCAATAGGATCAAATCTCGACTCTTGTATTAAAATAGAATAATAAATGTATGTAAAGGGTTTTATAGGTTAATAACTTTTTATATCAAAATTACATTATGAAATTTTTAAATAAAACGAAAAAACTATTTCCTCAAATTGAACCTTTTGATAGTGGCTATTTAGAAAAAGGAATGCATAGCATTTACTATGAGCAATGTGGCAACCCTAAGGGTAAACCAGCCATTTTCCTTCACGGTGGGCCTGGAGGAGGAGCAGGAAAACTATCAAGGAGATTTTTTGATCCAAAAAGATACAGGATCATCCTTTTTGATCAAAGGGGTTGTGGTAAAAGCAAACCTCATACTTGTTTAGAAGATAATACTACTTGGCATCTTGTTGAAGATGTGGAATCAATTAGAAAAGAATTGGATATTAAGAAATGGCTTGTATTTGGAGGTTCTTGGGGTAGTACACTCGCTCTTGCTTATGCCCAGAGTCACCCAGACAGAGTTACGGAACTCGTTCTCAGAGGAATCTTCATGCTAAGGCAAAAAGAACTTCAATGGTTTTAACAATATGGAGCAAGTGAAATATACCCTGAAGCTTGGCAAGGTTTTATAAAAGAAATTCCTGAAGATAAGAGACACGATCTCATTGAGGCATATAGGCATATATTTAATGGAAAAGACGAAGAAAAAAAATTATCTGCTGCTAAGGCATGGTCTAAATGGGAAGCTTCCACTAGCTTTATTAATCATAACCCAGAGGCTGTGAAAGATTCAGTGAACAGTGAATTCGCTCTAGCCTTTGCCCTAATTGAAAATCATTACTTTGTTAATAAAGGCTTCCTGGAGCATGAGAACCAACTTCTAGATAATATAGGCATAATTAGAGATATCCCAACCGTAATTGTCCAGGGTAGGTATGACGTAGTTTGCCCACCCACAACAGCCTACGAATTACATTCAAGGTGGCCCGAGGCTGATTTAAAGATTGCTCCTTTTTCAGGTCACTCTGCATTTGAAAAGGAAATCACACACCTATTAATAGAAGCTACGAATAAATTCTCTAAAGAACGTAAATCTTAAAACTCCATGAGAGTTGTAAAAGCAGACGATTATCAAACTTGGTTTATTGAGGAAGATGGTTTTGGTGTACTGATTGATCCGTGGCTGGATAAAAAACTAAACCCAACGAAATAAAAGGATTAATTAAATACTTCTTATCAACAAAACAAGATGATGAATTAAAAAATAACGAATTTGATGTGTATACAAAAAAAGGTGACGAAGTACTTCTTTAACTGCCATACTAGAGTTTTAATAGAGCTTTACTAATAAAAATGGCGGAAGTTAAACATATATCTATTGATACTTCGGATGAAGAGGCTCTTAGAATCATTGAAGAAGATGCAGCAGTTATTGTTGATGATGTAATTCCTGGAACTGAAATAGATAAAATATTAGAAGAGTTAGATCCCTTTATAAAAGGAAACCTTAAAGGGGCCGATGATTTTACAGGATTTAAAACAAGTAGAGTTGGTGCATTAATAGCCAGATCTCATGGATGCCGTGATCTTGCCATGCATGAAAAAATAAATTCACTTGCTTCTGAATTCTTGAAACCTCATTGCGATAATTATCAATTACATTTCACTTCTTTAATCAGTATTGGTCCTGGTGAAACCAAACAAATCCTTCATAGAGATAGGGGGCTTTGGGGAGGCTATATTTCTAGAAAGATTGAGACTCAATTTGCTGTTGTTTGGGCTGCAAGCGACTTTACTTATGAGAATGGAGCTACTCAGCTTGTTCCTGGATCTCATAAATGGGATGCCAAAAGACAGCCTCTAGAAGATGAAATAGCTTATGCAGAGATGAAGAAAGGATCAGTGTTAATTTACACAGGATCAGTACTGCATGGTGGCGGAGATAACACTTCTGATGATATAAGATCAGGAATCTTTATACATTACGCTCCAGGTTGGATCAGGCAACAAGAAAATCAATATTTATCCTGCCCTCCAGAGATAGCCAAAGAGTTATCTCCTGAATTAAGGTCTCTTATAGGTTATTCTAAAGGAGGGTATGTAATGGGTTTCTACACTGACCCCGAAAAACAAGATGGGAAATTAGAATCCGTAACTCCCGAAAAGATATTTGGTAACACTCAAGACAAATATTCTGCTCTGGCAAGTCCAGAAAACTTAGTAAAAGAATCTACAAAAAAAAGATAATAAAAAATTAAGGAAAATTTTTTTGGATAAAAGAACCCAAGAGTTTCTTAATGACCCAGTAATGCCATTACTGGCAAGAATGTCCGCTCCAAATACTATTGCCTTTTTCATTCAATCCATCGTTGTGCTAACTGAGGTTTGGTTTATCAGTAAATTAGGAACTTCATCACTCGCTGCGGTGGCTTTGGCCTTCCCCCTCTTAATGATTACTCAAACTATGTCTGGCGGAGCCTTAGGAGGTGCAATAACCTCTGCTATCTCAAGGAGCCTAGGGGCTAATGATATAGATAAAGCAGAGAAGCTAATTTGGCATGCAATAATTATTTCAGTTGGTGGAGCTTTAATATTTTTATCTTTGTTCGTCTTGTTTGGAGAAAGTCTATTGATGTTACTTGGAGGTAAGAATGAGATCCTAAGCGAGTCTCTAGCTTATTGCACAATTCTCTTTTATGGCGGAGTCCTACTATGGCTTTCTGGAACCTTGGGTGCTGTCTTAAGAGGGATGGGTGACATGAAGTTCCCCGCTACCCTTATGATTATTGCGTCTTTTATACAAGTTTTCCTTTCCGGGTGTTTCATTCTTGGTTGGTATGGTTTTCCTAAGTTAGGCGTTCCCGGAGCAGCCGTAGCCACTCTTATTAGTGCTTCTTTGATGGTGTCAGTAATTCTCTTAAAGATTTTGAGTAAATCAGTAATTGCCAGGCTTCAATTACATCAATTCATATTATCTAAAGATTTATTTAATAATATCTTTGAAGTGGCGATTCCAGGTTCACTTTCACCTCTTTTTACTGTCGGGACGATTCTAGTTTTAACGGGATTGGTTGGCCAATTCGGTACCGAGGCACTTGCTGGATACGGCATAGGCTCAAGAGTAGAATTTTTAATGATTCCACTAATATTTGGAGTTGGCACCGCTATGACAGCGATCGTTGGTGCAAATATAGGTGCAAAAAATATTGAAAGGGCAGAAAAAGTGGGTATATCTGGAGGCTTATCTGCAGGAATTATTTCTGCATTTATAGGAGTTATCCTTGCATTGTTTCCCGATCTTTGGATAGGCTTCTTTACTGATGATCCAAAGGCTTACCTAGTAACAAAAGAATATATTCAAATAGTTGGACCTTTTTATATTTTTCAAGGAATTGGTCTTTCTTTGTATTTTGCTTCACAAGGAGCCAATGCAATGAAATGGCCAATAATTGCTACCGTAGCTAGGTTTGCTATTGCAAGCATCGGGGGAGGCCTCTCCGTTTATTGGCTCTCTTTTGGTATTGAGGGTGTATTTCTTTCCTCTGCTTTAGCTATGGCAGTCTTCGGCTTGATGATCTTCTTCTCAATAAAGCTTGGGGCATGGAGACAAAAAGATTAATTGATATTATTTACCATTCCTGATTTAAGCATTGGCTGGTCTTTCGGTTGATAAGTTATGATATAAGCCCTTCTTTGTTGGTCCGATAGGTTAGGCCCTGAACCATGAACAATGTGTTGATTAAAAAAAACTAAAGAACCAGCCTTTATATTAAAATCAACTGCATCTGCTTCATTGAAATAATTTGGGTCTGTATAAAAACCTCCCAGTTGAGTGCCATTTGAAGTGCCAGGCAAACACCCTTCTTTGTGGCTCGCCCTTATAACCCTAAAACAACCATTATTCTCATCAGCGTTATCTAAAGATAAGTAAACATTAGGAAGTAAATCTACGTTATTGCTGTCATGAACCCAGTAAGGAGAGTCCTGATGCCAGCCAAATCCTGATCCCCTTCCTGGTCGCTTTAGATTCAATTTATCTGTCCAAAGAGAAATTTCATCTTCTTCAAGGATAGATCTTACTGGATCAGTTATTCTCGTATCTTGAGTAAGAGAATAAAGTTCCTTATCCAAAAAATGAGCTGGTTCAATAACTTTCAGTATATTGTCTTCGGATTGTGGCTCGTACTGAAGAGTCATGTAGTCTACATCTACAAATTTCTTTTTATCCAAATAATAAGCCTTCCCACCTGAGGACTTTTCTTGTGCTTTATTAACTGCCCTTTCCAAGGCATGCCTTAAGGCATTTACTTCGTTAATTGAAAATTGATTTTCCCTTACTAAGTAGCCTTCATCTTCATAGAAATTACTTTCTTCTTTAGAAAGAAAATAGCTCATTGATTAACTGGCGAATTATATTAGAGCTACACCCATCATGATTATACAAACCAGAGCACCGAACCAAAGTAGAGTTCTGACATAAATAAGTCCGAACACATAAGTTAAGAAGTAAAGAAACCTTAATCCTAGCCAATACATGGCTAAATTATAGTTATCTACTTCTAACACGAGAGACAGGACTGCTAATACGAAGAAGACCGGAAGGCTCTCTAATAAGTTGTTATTTGCTCTTCTGGTTCTTCCTACCATAGCGCTTTCTTCAACCTTACCTTCTCTGTTTCCAAGTAAAAAGTTTAAGTTATTTTGATTCAGTAATACCTGCGTGAATATTCCTACCAAATAAAGTGTCGCGGTTAAAATTATTAATGTTGTCATACTTAACTCCATGTTTTGAATTGTTTGTAAGATTAACTTAATTTCATTCTATTTGCATAAACTTATAAAGAAATAACTTGAAAACTGTAATATTGTTTCTTCTAATGAACATTTAAATTAGAAATAAGGATACGATGAAAAAAACAATTACTATTCCAGCGATACTAGCTTCAATTTTGATTGGTTATCTAATTGGTTTGGCTGGAAGCCAAGGCTCTACAGAGATTAATGGATTTTCCCTTTTCGCTCTTTGTGCTTGTGTGAGCTATGCACTGCATTGGATTATCTTCATACCTTCTTTCATCAGTCAGACAGAACACTATTTTGACCTGACGGGTTCAATTTCTTACTTAACAGCAATATCGCTAGGGTTCTACTTAAACCCATCTTCAGATCCTCGTGATATTTTAATTGGCATCTTAATAATGGTATGGGCAGTTAGGCTTGGATCCTTTCTTTACTTAAGGGTAAAGAAAGATAGCAAAGATAAAAGGTTCACCGTTATGAAAACTCAATTTGTATGGTATTTGATGACTTGGACTATAGGAGGTTGCTGGGTCTTTATTACTATGTCAGCTGGATTAGCGGCCATAACATCAAACACGACGGTAGCTTTAGGGTGGCCCGCCTTGATTGGTACATTATTATGGATAACAGGTTTTTCGATAGAAATTATTGCCGATAAACAAAAAAGAGATTTCAAAAAAGATACCTCAAAGGAAAAAGAATTTATTACCAATGGTTTGTGGGCGTGGTCACGCCACCCAAATTATTTTGGTGAAATAATGCTATGGGTTGGAGTAACTTTAATTGCTTATCCTGTCTTAAGTGGCTGGCAATTGTGTACCCTTATATCTCCTATATTTGTTTACGTTTTATTAACTAAGATTAGCGGAGTAAATCTTTTAGAAAATAGAGCTATTAAGAAATGGGGATCGGACCCAGATTACATGAACTATCTTGAGAAAACACCGGTCTTGATAATGAAAAAACCGAGTAAATAGAAGGAGAAAAATATGAGTGAAACAACTCAAAAAGGCGGATGTCTGTGCGGAGCAGTTAGTTACGAATTTAATCAATCCGATGTAGTAAGTGCCCATCACTGCCACTGTAAAGACTGCCAAAAAAGTACAGGAAGTGGTAAAGCTACAATTTTGCTTATTCCTGCAGAATCAATTGAAATCCAAGGAGACATAAAAAATTACAGTGTAACCGGCAGTGCGGGTTCTCATATATCCAGAGGCTTCTGCGAAAATTGCGGTTCACCGCTGATATCTTTTGTGGAAGAGAACCCCAGTATAAAGTTTATCAAAGCAGGGAGCTTAGATGATTCTTCATGGGTGTCTGCAGATTCTAATTTCTTTAGCTCTTCTGCTAGCCCATGGTCTCCTGTAAATGAAGACATACATACTTTTACTCATAATCCTGATTTTGCA
>Ga0206678_10003030_pt1 | contig 10575 bp, 10 predicted proteins | sample M180m12015metaG_FD_155453 | JGI IMG/M metagenome (GOLD analysis project Ga0206678, IMG submission 155453) | Ammonia-oxidizing marine archaeal communities from Monterey Bay, California, United States - M1 80m 12015 | ecosystem: Environmental > Aquatic > Marine > Intertidal zone | place: USA...
CCAATATCACATCTGTGGGAGATGGTGTTACACCAGATGACCTGTTCATACTTGCACAAAGAATTTTAGGCAGGAAAGATGCGCAAATACTTTTTAATAAATTCTCACAAAAACAGGGGCGCACTGATTTACCCGATATCACTGTTGATCTAATGGAAACATTAGAGCAAAAGTTTGCAGGATCTGTTGGAGCAGCAACAGCACATTCAATGATAACTCAAGCAGTTGGAAATCAATCAATTACTGTAGAAGACTTAATTGCAGTAGCAGATGAGACAGTACAAGTCATAGAATACTCTGCAAGATTGGAAGAGCAGTCAAAAGAGTTAACTAGGGCAGCAGCGGAACTAATGGATGCTAATAGTAAGCTAACTGAATTAGGCACCCAAAAAGATGAATTTTTAAGCCATGTGAGTCATGAATTAAGAACACCCATGACTTCAATAAGATCTTTTTCAGAAATATTACAATCAAACGAAAAACTTGATAAAGACCAGTTAAAGTATTTTTCGACGATTATAAATGATGAAAGCAAACGATTAACACGTCTATTAGATGAAATATTAGATTTAAGTTTTTTGGAAAGTGGTCAAGTTAAATTAAACATTTCAAACCTACGCTTAAATGAGATCTTACAAACAGCACTTCAATCAACACAACAAAGCATAGCAAATTCGAATGCTTTATTAGAGTTTGATGTGAACTTCACAAATACTAAAATTCAAACAGATCCTGATCGCTTATCACAAGTGTTCATAAATCTAATAACCAATGCAGTTAAGTATAATGATAAAAGCCAACCAACTTTAAAGATTAGTTGCCAAAAAGATAATGATTTCTTGTGTGTTTCTTTTCAAGATAATGGGCCAGGTATTCCGGAAGCTAAACACACAATTATCTTTGAAAAATTTACGAGGTTATCCAATACAGAAAACAGTAGCGGAGTTGGATTGGGGCTGGCAATTAGTCAAGAAATAATGAAAAATTTAGGTGGTTCCCTTATATGCTTAGAAAGTAAAATAGGGGCAAATTTTCAAGTAAAAATACCCTTAAATTAATATAAGGGTGCTTGTACCAAAGAGAAACTTATTATGACAGAACAAGTATTTTTAATCTTATGTTTATTCTCTATCTTTATAATAGCTGGCACTATAAAAGGTGTTGCTGGATTAGGATTACCAACAACCGCAATGGGCCTTATGACCATCACCATTGCTCCAAGAACGGCAATCGCATTATTAATATTTCCACTTATATTTACTAATGCTTGGCAAGTTTTTAGATCAGGAAATGTACACCAAACATTTAAAAAATATTTCCCATTTATTATAATGTTAATTATTTTTGTATGGCTAACTGTCAACAAAACTGCTCAAGTTAGCGATAATACATTAATTGGATTTTTAGGGTTTGTAATTTTATTATTTGTAATTGTGAATATTTTCAAAAATGCACCATTCATCCCAAACCATCATGATAGAAAGGCACAAATTATATCAGGCTTTATAGCAGGTGTGATGGGGGGTCTAACGTCAGTATGGGCACCTCCACTCGCAATTTATTTAGCCGCTAGAAGGGTCAAGAAAGAAGAGTTTGTTCGAGTTAGTGGGTTAATTTTTTTCATTGGATCCATACCACTTTTAATAGCGTATTTGAATCAAGGCCATATGAATAAAGAATTATCATTACTGTCAGTTTTCTTATTATTACCAACATTTATTGGCTTTTGGATTGGTGAAAAAATTAGAAATAAAATGTCAGAAATTATTTTTAAAAAATTTATATTGATTATCTTTTTAATCATGGGACTTGATTTGATTAGACGTGCGTATACATAAAATCAAACTTTAAAATTAAATGCAGAAATACTATTCTCTGCTCCATCAAACATCATAGGTCTCGCAATGGGTGGCTCAGCTCTTTGAGCACAGTGAGGCCTTTCGCATAGACGACAATTTTGGCCAACATCTGCACGATCAACAGCACCACCTGAAGCATATATCATGTCCGTTATGAATTCAGCTTCACAGGCCAACATTATAGCAGTCTGGCGCATATTTTCACCATAAGCACCACCACTTTGTTTTGTAGACCGATTTAATGTAAAATATGCTTGTCCATTGGGGCTTTCTACAATTTGTGTAAGAAGTTGTTGTGGAAGTGAAACAGCTTTGAAAATTGATAGCTTAGGACACTGACCACCAAATGTATTCTTAGGATACCCCCTAAGTCCAACTCTGCGAACTTTATTTCCTGCTTGATCTACTTCCTGAAGGAAAAATGGAATCCCCTCCATATCTGCTCGACTTAAAGTCGTCATACGATATGCAACCTCACCAAAAGAAACATCAAAACGCTTTGCAATTGCTTCAACATCATATTTCATTCTTTGTGATGTTTGAAAAAATCTTTTATAAGGTAATAACAATGCTAATGCAGTATAATTCATTAACTCAATCTTGCCCGCCTTTATTGCTTCAGGGGATTTTAGATTCAATCTTAATACAGCCCTGTCAATTTCTTCAGACAACTCACAATTTACAAGATAACATGCTAGCTCTGCAACACGGCCGTAAGAATTGAGCCTATCAGAAATAAATAAACGCATAGAATGCTTATCAAATCGTCGTGTCCATTCAGGCATTGTATTAATCGGGAGTGTTTGAACAGTAATTCGGTGATTTTTTAATAACCTATCTTGTAAGGCAGCAAACATACCACTGCCCAGGTCAAGTTCTGATGCTAAATTTTCTGCAGAGCGATCTAGATTGTCATAATAATTATCTCTACTTTCCATAGCACTTTGAACCAAATCAGTGGGTAGAGCAGTTTGGCTAATATCCTGACCTTCAGTCATACCAGCATTTAATTCTGATAATCTTAATAAAGCTTGCCTATATCCTTCATGTAACTTTTTAATACCGCTCGCAACGTTTGGTGCAACATCCGCAACCTCAAATAATTCCTCATATCCAGGTAATTCTCCCTGCAGTAAAGAATCAGAGAATATTTCCTTTAAAGCAGTAACGGTACCGTCTGAATCTCCTTCAAGCTCTTCAGGCGATATATTATATGTTTTGGAGAGTTTTAATATCAATTGAACCGTAATTGGGCGTTGATTTCTTTCAATTAAATTCAAGTAACTTGGAGATATATCCAACTCATTCGCCATGGCACTTTGGCTTAATCCAATTGAATTGCGGATTTTTTTTACCCTTGGACCAGCAAATATTTTCTGAATATTCATTTACAATCTTTACAAGTTTACAAATTATTATTTACAATATATTACAATATTACTTTAAATATTCAAGTATTAATCAATATTTTATAGATAAATTTTGTAAATAAATACACAAAGTTCTTAAGAAACTAGAATTTTACATAACTTAAATTTTTTAACATCATAAAATTTAGTAATTTTTTTACAAAGGGGAATGAAATGGCATATGACGGGACATCGCTTGATACCATCAATAGTTTAAAATCTGAAAATGGTTCATCATGGGATGCAATCAATCCAGAACATATTCAACGTATGAGAATGCAAAACCGTTTTAAAACTGGTTTAGACATCGCTCAATACACTGCAGATATCATGCGTGAAGATATGGCAGCTTATGATGCAGATAGTTCACAATATACTCAATCACTTGGATGCTGGCATGGCTTTATAGGGCAGCAAAAAATGATTGCCATCAAAAAACATTTTGGCACAACTAAAAGAAAATATTTGTATTTATCTGGTTGGATGATTGCAGCTCTACGCTCAGAATTTGGTCCATTACCAGATCAATCAATGCATGAAAAAACATCTGTTCCTGCCTTAATTGAAGAATTATATACTTTTTTAAGACAGGCAGATGCTCGTGAATTAGGTGGTCTTTTCCGTGAATTAGACGCAGCTCCTGATTCAACAACAAGATCAAATGTTCAAGCAAAAATTGATAACTTTGAAACACATGTAGTACCAATTATTGCTGATATTGATGCAGGATTTGGTAACCCTGAGGCAACATATCTACTAGCAAAGAAAATGATTGAAGCGGGAGCATGTGCACTTCAGATAGAAAACCAAGTATCAGATGAAAAGCAATGTGGCCACCAAGATGGCAAAGTTACTGTTCCTCATGAAGATTTTTTACAAAAAATTCGTGCTTGCCGACACGCATTCTTAGAGCTTGGTATAGATAATGGTATCATAGTTGCACGTACCGATAGCCTTGGTGCAGGCTTAACTAAACAAATAGCTGTAACCAAAGAACCAGGCGATTTGGGTGATCAATATAATAGCTTCCTAGATTGTGACGAAGTGACTTTGGATACTATGGGAAATGGCGATGTTGTTATCAAACAAGACGGCAAGCTTATGCGTCCTAAACGTTTACCATCAAATTTATTCCAATTTAAAGAAGGTACTGGAGTAGACCGCTGTGTTCTAGATTCAGTAACTTCATTGCAAAATGGGGCTGATATGATTTGGATTGAAACTGAAAAACCTCACATTGGTCAAATTGGTGAAATGATCAACCGTGTTAAACAAACAGTTCCTAACGCAAAATTAGTTTATAACAACTCACCATCGTTTAACTGGACATTAAATTTCCGCCAACAAGTTTATGATGCATGGCTAGAAGAAGGCCGTGATGTTTCTTCTTATGACAGGGCGAAATTAATGTCTGTGGATTATGACGAAACAGAATTATCGATCCTAGCAGATGAAAAAATCAAAACATTTCAAGCTGATGCAGCCAAGGATGCCGGCATATTCCACCACCTCATCACACTTCCAACTTATCATACAGCTGCTCTTTCGACCGATAACCTAGCTAAAGAATACTTTGGGTCAGAAGGCATGCTTGGTTATGTGTCAGGAGTACAACGTAAAGAGAAGAATACTTTGGGTCAGAAGGCATGCTTGGTTATGTGTCAGGAGTACAACGTAAAGAGATACGACAAGGCATAGCCTGCGTTAAACACCAAAATATGTCTGGATCAGACCTTGGTGACGACCACAAAGAATACTTTGCCGGAGAAGCTGCACTAAAAGCTGCTGGTGAAGACAATACAATGAACCAATTCAACTAAGGAGAGATATTATGACTGCACAAATAAAAGCCGTAGAGCCAACTACATCTGAAAAAATTGATCAAGCAGATCAAGCAATCCGAATGTTAGCAAATGACTTACACAGATTAAATCAATCAGTTGCACGAGCAGTTGAAGCCGGCGTCACAGTTGAATTAATTAGATCAAGTCGCCACCATAACGGTGACGGTAATTGGGGAGATTTATTAATCCCAGTGATCACTAAAAAGGGTTAATTCCCTTGTTGGGTAAGGAATCATAACAGCCAAACCCACAAAGCCCCAGTTATTCACTGGGGCTTTAATTATTTTGATAAATTATTTTTTTCGAAGATTTATCAATCTAAATCAAAAGCGTGAGGTAGTAACTCAGATATCGATAAGATTTTATAATCTCCATCTTTATTAGAACAAATCACAGGAAGATTTTTACCAAACTCCCAAATTACTTGCCTACAAATTCCACAAGGGGTAACCATAGTATCTGTTAAGTTAGTAACACATATTGCTTCAATTGCAGTTTTACCTTTTGCAATTCCAGAACTTATGGCAGTGCGCTCAGCACAAATAGTTGCACCAAAGGACGCATTCTCAACGTTACAACCAACTTCAATCGAACCATCTTCATAGAGTATGCTCGCTCCAACATGAAAACTTGAATATGGGACATGCGCATTAGACATAACCGACTTAGCAGCGACAAGTAATCGATCAATTGTATCTTTATCCAACATGTTTGTTTGTACCTTTTAAAAAATTCATTTCTTGTAGGGGACACCAATAGCTGATGGAGGACTTGGCCGTCCAATAAATCCTGACAACAAAATAATAGTCATAATATACGGCAGCGCAGACATTAATTGGGCAGGAACCTCACCAATTAAAGGCAAGTCTATATCTTGTAATCTAGAAGTTATTGCATCTAAAAAACCAAACATTAAACACGCCCAAAAAGCTCGGATAGGGCGCCAGTTACCAAAAATTACGGCAGCTAATGCGATATAACCTTTACCTGCAGACATCTCACGAACAAAATTTGCGCCGTGAGAGATTGAAAGATATGCGCCGGCAATTCCACAAAATACACCACCTACAATAAGTGCACGATAACGTAGCCAAGTCACAGAAACCCCTGCACTATCAACAGCTATAGGGGATTCTCCAACTGCACGTAAACGCAAACCAAATCGACTTTTGTATAAAATAAACGAAGCAATAGGCACACACAGCAAAGCAACATAAACCAATAAGCTATGCCCACTTATTAACTCTCTATAAATTGTTCCAATAACTGGTACATTATCTAAAGCATCAACAAACCAGAGCTCGATTGGCCTAAATCTTTCACCTGAACTAAGCGTTGGCGTTTGACCGCCTCGCTTGAAGATGGCAATGCCTAGAATTACAGTAAGCCCAGATGCTAAAAAGTTAATGGCAACTCCGCTTACAACTTGATCACCTCTGTGAGTTATACAAGCAAACCCATGAAGCAGTGACATCATTACTGACGCACAAATTGCACCCATCAAACCCAACCATACCGATCCAGTTAAACTAGCGATTGTTGCAGCAACAAAAGCACCTGACAGCAATTTTCCTTCAAGAGAAATATCTACAATGCCCGATCTTTCAGAGAATATACCTGCCATAGCACAAAGCATCAGAGGTGTTGCAACACGAAGCGTAGCGTCAAGTGCCCATAAAGTCTGAAACAGAAAATCAATCATCATTTGCACCATTCTTTGTAATATTATTGAATATTTTAGAAAGTGCGGGATTAAACATATATGCCAGTGCACCAGAAAATAAAATGATCATGCCTTGAATGAGTAAAACCATATCACGAGTAATAGATTGAAATTCAAAATCTAACTCTGCTCCACCCTGGAATAATGCTCCAAACAATAAACTAGCAAAAAATATACCAACAGGATGATTACGCCCCATTAACGCAACAGCTATACCTGTAAATCCATATCCAGCCGTGAAGTTTAATATTGCCCTATGTTGGACACCCATAACCTCATTGACTGCTAATAAGCCCGCAAATGCACCTGAAATTGTCATAGTAATAATGATAATTTTTGGAACATTTATACCTGCATAATTTGCCGCATCCTGATTTTTGCCAACAGCACGAATTTCATATCCTAATCTAGTTTTCCAGATTAGAACCCAAAACACAAAGAGTGCTAAAAGCGCTAAAAGAAATGATAAGTTTAATGGAGATGAAGTAATATCAATACCAAATAAACTAAAGAATGTTTCGAAAGACGCTAACTGTGCACTTTCTGGAATAAGATCAGACTGAGGGGATTGTTGACCTAATTGAATTAATGGCCCAGCAAGTAAATAAACCATTAAGGACGATGCTAAAAAGTTAAACATTATAGTTGTAATAACAACATGGCTGCCTCTTTTTGCCTGTAAATATCCAGGAATAAATGCCCAAGCCGCACCAATCAATGCTGAACAAATTATACAAAGTAAAACGACAAAAAGCGCTGGTAAAAATGGTGCAAATAAAGCTGTTGCTAATAATATTCCTAAACTACCAACATACGCCTGCCCTTCACCACCAATATTAAATAATTTAGCATGAAATGCAGTTGCTACAGCCAATCCAGTAAAAATAAAGTTTGTAGTATAATATAATGTATACCCAAGGCTTCCTGGATAAATGAATGCTCCTTTGAGCATTACCATCAAAGCATCCCAAGGATTTTCACCAATGATATAAACAACAATTCCACATACAAAAAAAGCAGTGCAAAGATTAATAAAAGGTAAAAGAATTAAATCTGCCCAACGCGGCAAAGGTTTAATAACACTCAATTTGAGGCTCCTTGTGAAATACCTGCCATCATCAAACCAAGATCTTTTGGATTGGCGTCATCACCATTTACCGTCGAGACTTCTTGACCTTTGTTCATGACCAAAATTCTATCAGACAGCCCCAAAATTTCATCTAATTCTACTGATACCAATATAATTGCACATCCTTGGTCTCTCAATTCAATTAATTGTTTATGAATAAACTCGATTGCACCGACGTCTACTCCTCTGGTTGGTTCACCAACAATCAATAGTTTTGGATTCTTATAAAGCTCTCGAGCCACAACAATTTTTTGTTGATTTCCTCCTGAAAAGCTACTGGCAAGCAACTTTGGATTTCTGGGGCGAATATCATACTCATCCATTCTTTCAGCTGCATGCATTAACATATGATTTTTATCTAATAGTTTTTTCCCACCAGTCATCTCTGTATTATGAAACCCTAAAACCATATTTTCATAAGCTTCAAAACCTAAAATTAATCCATGTTTATGTCTATCTTCTGGAATATGACCGATTGAGTTTTCTCTCATTGTAAAAGGTGATACTTTGGTATCTCGATCTATCTTTTTGCCAAGTATCTCAAAATATCCTTCGTCAGGCTTTCTCATTCCAGATAGAATCTCCATAAGAGGCGTTTGCCCATTACCTGAAACACCTGCGATCCCTAATATTTCTCCAGCTTTTACATGAAATGATAAGTCATCTAGAACTTTATGGCCTCGTGAAGAAAAGCAACCCAAACTATTTACATTAAGCGCTATTTCTTTTGGTTTAGCCTTAGGTTTCTCAACATTTAGTAAAACTTTGCGGCCAACCATTAACTCAGCTAGCTCCTGTGGGTCTGTGTTACTTGTCTTGCGGTGTCCAACCATTTCGCCGCCTCGCATAATCGAAACATTATCAGTTATTGCCATAATTTCAGCTAACTTGTGCGTTATTAGTAAAACAGTAACACCGTTCGCTCTTAACTTATCTAATATATCAAATAACTGTGTTGCTTCTTGTGGTGTAAGCACGCCAGTTGGTTCATCCAAAATTAAAATTTTGGCACCACCCTTGAGAGCTTTTAAAATTTCCACTCGCTGGCGCATTCCAACATTTAAATCACTTACTAATGCGTTTGGGTCGACTTCCATATCAAATGTTTGGCCTAGTTCTTTAAGCTTATTTACAGTGGCAATTTTGCCTGAACTAAGAAGAGAGCCACCCTCTGATCCAAGCATAACATTTTCAAGAACTGAGAACCTATTAATAAGCATAAAGTGTTGGTGAACCATACCTATACCCAGTGCCAATGCATCCGCACTACTTTTTATTTTTGCTTTTGTTCCATCAATTAACATCTCACCAGTGTCAGCGCGGTGCAAACCATACAAGATATTCATTAAAGTAGATTTACCAGCTCCATTTTCACCTATAATTCCGTGAATAGTTCCAGCTTCAATTTGTAAATCAATGTTTTTATTAGCCTGAACCAATCCAAAAGATTTACTTATTTTTTGTAATTCTAAAATATAACAAGCGGTGTCACCACCGCTTGTTTTTTTTGCTTTATCAATCATCATTTCAGACAATGATTACATTGAACATGTATTATCAGAACGATAGTCATGAACGTCAATTTCACCTGAAATGATTTTTGCAGATGCAGCATCTAAAGCTGCTTTCATGTCATCTGAAATTAAACTTGCATTATGCTCGTCTAAAGACCATCCAACACCATCTTCTGCTAATCCAAGTGTCTGTACTCCAACATTGAAATCACCTGACAGGCCGTCTTTCATTGTATTATATGCAGCAACATCAACACGCTTCAACATTGAAGTCAGTATTGATCCTGGAGCTAAATGGTTTTGATTTGAGTCAACACCAATTGCTAACTTACCAGCGTCAACTGCTGCTGATATTACCCCAGCTCCTGTTCCACCAGCTGCTTGATATACAACATCCGCACCACGGTCGATTTGGCTTTGTGTAAGCTCTGAACCTTTTGCAGGATCATTCCAAGCTGCTGGAGTTGTACCAGTCATATTGCTAAGAACAGTTGCGCCTGAATTTACAGCCATTACGCCTTGTTCATATCCACACTGGAATGCTCTGATTAGTGGAATATCCATGCCACCAACAAAACCAACAGTTCCAGTTTCTGATGCCATAGCAGCTGCCATACCAACTAAATAAGAACCTTCTTCTTCCTTAAAAGTATATTGGCGTAAATTTGGTCTATCTAACCAATTAACATCAATAATTGAGAACATTTTATCTGGATTTGCTGCCGCAACTTTATCAATTGCATCGGCTTGTGCAAAACCAACACCCAATACTAGTGTAGCTCCACGTTGGATCATTTTTTCCATTGCTTGCTGGCGCTGCGCTTCATTAGTGACTTCAAATTCCATCACTGCAATTCCAGTTTCGTCCGTGAAACGTTTGATGCCATTATAAACACCTTCATTAAATGACTTATCAAATTTACCACCCATGTCGTAAATTACAGCTGGTTTAAAATCAGCAAAAGCCAAAGATCCCATCAAACTCATGATGGCAGCCATCATAATTAAATAGATTTTCTTCATCTTACTCTCCTTGTTATGTGCAGATGCACTTTTTATAACAGCAAACAACAGCGTTTGCTAACTTATTTCAACCC
>Ga0206678_10003031_pt1 | contig 10575 bp, 8 predicted proteins | sample M180m12015metaG_FD_155453 | JGI IMG/M metagenome (GOLD analysis project Ga0206678, IMG submission 155453) | Ammonia-oxidizing marine archaeal communities from Monterey Bay, California, United States - M1 80m 12015 | ecosystem: Environmental > Aquatic > Marine > Intertidal zone | place: USA...
TAGTTATGCAAAGGTCTTTTGAATACTAACAGCACCCTCTTCACAATTCGACTTATGTGCTCCAGAGTGCTGACTGAAATTGTCCTTATGGCAGCAAAGTTTACTGCGTTGAGGGTACAGCTTTATGCGGCGCATGTTGCGACCCGCAAAGGTCGATGTCGTCTTTTAATATCCGCGCTGCCGTATTAAAGCACTATTCGAAAAACTTGGAACACCTAACGCTGCCTGAAATAAAAGATTTCAACGCGTCTGGTGATACGCGATGTTTCAGGTATTCCGTCAAACGCGATAGGTGAGAAACAGCCCACCAGAGTGGAACTTAAATGGCCTTTTTTAAGAAACTCAAAGATCGTCTGTTCAAATCCTCGTCCAAGATTGACGAAGGGTTAGGGGCGATCGTGAACGATGGTGGTGTCGAAGCTGCGCCCGAATTGACCCCGAACCCAGTGCCAACCGCCCCGCTGATGCCGGTACCAACGCCCGCGTCAAAGCCGGTGGCGGCACCGGACCCTGGGCCTGCGTCTTCGCCAGAGCCGCCCGTACCGGCATCCGAAGCCAAGTCTGCCCCACTGACAAAAGCCAAGCCAGAAGATCAGCCCAATCAAGCTCCAGCAGAAATTCAGCCTGGGCCAACCCAAAGTCAGAGTTCCGAAGCCCCGCCCCCAGCGGGTATGTCGACGCTTATCGACCCGGAACCTGACACAGCGCAGGCATCTGGAAAGCGTGGGCTTCTTGGCCGTCTGCTGGGGCGCCAGGAAACGGCGCCCGTTCTGCGCCGCACGCTTGACGATGAAATGCTAGAACAGCTCGAAGAGCTATTAATCGCGGCCGATATGGGCGTGGACACGGCGCTGCGGGTCACGGCCAACATGGCCGAGGGGCGAATGGGCAAAAAGCTGTCGGTGTCAGAGATCAAGGACCTCATGGCCAGCGAAATAGCGCGGATCATGGACCCGGTGGCCAAGCCACTGCCGCTTTATCCACAAAAACCGCAGGTTGTTCTTGTGGTTGGCGTGAATGGATCCGGCAAAACGACGACCATTGGAAAACTAGCCAGTCAATTTCGCGCTGCAGGCAAATCAGTGGTGATTGCGGCCGGCGACACGTTTCGTGCCGCAGCCGTCGAGCAGCTTCAGGTCTGGGGAGACCGGGCCGGTGTGCCGGTGCTGACAGCGCCCGAAGGGTCTGATCCCGCCAGCTTGGCATTCGAGGCGATGACCAAGGCGCAGGCTGATGGCGCAGATCTGTTGATGATCGACACCGCTGGAAGGTTGCAAAACCGCAGCGACCTGATGGAAGAGCTGGCAAAGATTGTCCGCGTAATCCGCAAAAAAGACGAAACAGCACCGCACAATACGCTGTTGGTTCTGGATGCGACGACCGGGCAAAATGCACTGAATCAGGTCAAGGTCTTCCAAGAGGTCTCGGATGTGTCGGGCCTTGTGATGACCAAGCTTGACGGCACCGCCAAGGGGGGTGTGCTGGTGGCACTGGCTGACAAATTCGGCCTTCCCATTCACGCGATCGGGGTGGGTGAACAAATCGATGATCTGCAACCGTTCGATCCCGAAGAATTCGCCGCAGCGCTTACCGGTCTTGAAGCCGAATGACCCATGCGACCAATTGGGCGATATGCACTAAATGACCGACTGGCTTATTAGCATTGAAGGCACGCAAACAGGCCACAGCATAGCGCTTGCGCTGGCAGTTATGGCGGCGCTGCTGCACGCGGTTTTTGGAGCACTGCAAAAGGGGCGGCACGACCCTTGGCTGACACGCGGGGCGATTGATGCCTCATATGGACTTATGGCAGCCCCGTTTGCGCTGTTCGTGGTGCCCTGGCCAGAACCGCATATGTGGGCGATCTTTGCTGCCGTCTGGGTCATCCATATAACTTATAAATGCCTGCAGGCCTGGGCCTACACCAAAGGATCCTATACGGTTGTTTATCCGGTTGTGCGGGGCACTGGGCCGCTGTTCACGGTGATTGGGGCGTATATCCTGTTTGCTGAGACCTTTACCTTGGTTCAGTGGATGGGGGTCGGCACATTGCTGGCGGGCATTTTTGGGCTGGCCGCCTATAACTTGCGCTATCTTGAGAACGAGCGGGACACGCTGCACCTGGCGCTGGGGTTGGCGGTGCTGACAGGGTTGTTCGTTGCGCTTTACACAACCTATGACGCCTATGGTATTCGGGCCACGGCAAACCCGTTCACATTTCTGGCGTGGTTTTTCATGATTGATGGGATCGCCATGCCTCCAATTGCCTATGCGCGCTGGCGGCGCATGGCTCAACCGCCTGCCTTGGCGCCGCTGATGCTGCGCGGTGTCGTTGGTGGTTTTGTAGCTTTCCTGAGCTTTGGGTCAATCATGCTAGCAACCCGCCTCGACAAGGTGGGCGAAGCTGCGGTATTGCGCGAAACATCAACCGTCTTTGCCGCCATAATCGGCTGGCTGGTGCTGAAAGAAACAGTGGGGCCAAGACGCATTGCCTTGATGGCGCTGATCGCCCTTGGGGCTGTCATCGTGGAAATGGGCGGATAGGGGCAAGGTATGAACAGTGCACGACAAATCAACCCGATTTTGAAACAGGTGTTGGAACTGGGGCCACCAGTGATCTTTTTCCTGATCTATCTGCGGATTCGAGATAATGCTTATGTGCTGGGCGGGACCGAATATTCGGGCTTTATCGTGGCCACGCTGATTTTTGTTCCGATCATGTTGGTTGCGATGGCCGTGCTGTGGGCCCTGACTGGCCAGCTAAGCCGCATGCAGATTTTCACGGCTTTCATGGTGATCTTTTTTGGAGGCCTTACCGCATGGTTCAATGACGAGCGGTTCTTCAAGATGAAAACTAGCATTGTTTATGGCGTCTTTGCCGTATTGCTAGGTATTGGCCTTGCGCGCGGACAAAGCTGGTTGGCCTTTGTGCTGAAAGATGCTTTGCCCATGCAGGATGAGGGCTGGATGATCCTGACCCGGCGGCTGTGCGGGATGTTTGCTGCGTTGGCTATCGTGAACGAGGTAATTTGGCGCACGATGTCTACCGACACATGGGTTAAAATCGAAACATTTGCATTTCCCATAGCGCTTGTCGCATTCCTATTTTGGCAGATCAGCGCCTTGCAGATCTACCTGATTGAGGATGAGGATAAGCATGTCTAAGAGGACCCTTAGAGCATTTATTTGCGCAAAGCACCAATGCGTACTTGTCACCAAGATCTAACTGGCCATCAGTTACGTATCTGTAGTCACGGTTTGGTCAATGTTTAGATATCTTTTGTGGGCATCTTTGCAGCATTTGAGCTGTCTTTGAAGTCTTAGCTGCCATTTTGGACCTGTGAGGTGCCCCTAGTTTCCGAAACGCCCGCCTCGCTCATTTTCTGTTGCTTCGTTTAATAGTCAACTGGTGATAGCATGCCGTTATTGGTGCTCTTGTGATTGCGAGTTGTGTTGCAAAACATCCCAATGCCATCGGACATGTCGTGCCTTGCTGCGCTGCTTTATGTTTATGAACGCCAATGATGGACCTGTCGCGTCCATAATCAGAGGTGGATAAAGCGTCTACCCAACACTTTCGCCGATGTTGAAGTTAGCTAGATTTGATGTCGTGGCCACTTCCTCAATTTAGCGGGCAAGATCCGTTTGCGGATTGCCGGCGATCGCCATTGAACTAGACGCAATTAGAACGGTGGCACGGGCTCTGGTGGCGGCCATATCGATAACTTCGCTCTTCACATGAGGTTGGAAAACTCGTCGGTTCTGTCCGTGTGCAACTGTCCTTTTCGGAATCGTAAATTTTGGGGAGGCGGGTGCTGTTAAGATCGGCTTTTGTCTTGGAGCTGTTTACAATCCGGGACAGCCGGGCATTAAGATCGTCGAAGCTGACCAAGATATTTTCTTAAACAATGTCACGTGTGACCTGATAAGCGTCCATGCGACACGCATCTGTGAAGACCCACTACGTCCGCGCAGCTTGCGGCGTGGTGCCGTTTATGTTGATTGTGCCACCGGTGGGATGTTCCAAGTCTGCCATGCAGCGCAGAAATGCTGAATCGTCACACCCAGAAGGCCAGATGAAGCTAATGAATTCGCACTTGGCAATATCAAACAATACGCCCTTTAGCTCATGATTTGGGCCATCATTTATTTAAAATGTCAGATCCAGATTTTTTGATGATATCACAACCAAAGAGTTCATAATTTATTCCATTTTTTCCGAAGCAGTTGGGCGAACAGCAAAGCGACGCTGTTGGGCACCTTGCCGCCACCTTTGCTGCTCGTCGTTGGCTTGCACCACTTGTATCAAACCCCCGCCGGAATGTTCAGCGGATCGCGCTGAATCATCTTGGGTGCTGTCAGCGCCTTCCATGTGCTCAACGCCTTGGATGCCGACGAGAATGCAGGCCGCGGCACAAACTTGCCTCGACCGGGTGCCGGTTGCGAATTTTGCCCCCAGGCCCAGATGACCTCTCCGCGGCTGAGTGTATAACGCGACTGTGCTGTCACCTCGAACCCTTCGAACACGTTGTAATCCAGAACCGAATGATGGTTAGCTGGCGAGATCGTTTTCGTAATCTTTGGATCCCAAACCACAATGTCGGCATCTGCCCCTTCGACGATCGCCCCTTTCTTGGGGTATATATTCAAAATCTTGGCAACGTTGGTGGAAGTTGCAGCCACAAATTCATTGGGTGTCAGGCGCCCGGTTTCGACCCCTTTCGTCCATAAAACGGCAAGGCGTTCTTCCAGCCCGTTCGACCCATTTGGGATGATCCTAAAATCATCACGGCCCCGGCGCTTTTGTTCGGTCGAGAACGCACAGTGATCGGTGGCCACCACCTGCAAAGACCCAGCTTGCAGACCGGCCCACAGGCCATCCTGATGCTCTTTGGAGCGGAATGGGGGCGACATCACGCGCCGCGCGGCATGATCCCAGTCGGTGTTGAAATATTCGGATTCATCCAGCGTCAGAAACTGAACCAGAGGCTCGCCATAGACCCGCATGCCCTTTTGACGCGCACGCCGGATAGCCTCGTGCGCTTGCTCGCAAGAGACATGCACGATGTAGAGCGGCACACCAGCCGCATCGGCGATCATGATCGCTCGGTTGGCGGCTTCACCTTCAACCTCTGGAGGGCGGGAATAGGCGTGGCCTTCCGGGCCGGTGATCCCTTCGTTAAAATACTTTTCTTGCAAGGCTGCGATCACGTCACCATTCTCGGCATGGACCATGGGAAGGGCCCCCAGTTCAGCGCAACGCTGGAAAGAGGCGAACATTTCATCATCCTCAACCATTAGCGCGCCTTTGTAGGCCATGAAATGCTTGAACGAATTGACGCCCATATCCACGGCATCTTTCATCTCGTTAAAGACATTCTCGTTCCAACCGGTAATGGCCATGTGATAGCCGACATCCGAACATATCTGAGGGGCGGATTTGCGGTGCCATTCGTTGATCGCGTTCTTGATGCTGCCATCCGCACCGGGCAGGCAGAAATCCACAATCATCGTTGTGCCACCAACAGCAGCTGCCCAGGTGCCGGATTCGAATGTCTCGGCCGCGGTCGTGCCCATAAATGGCATCTCAAGGTGCGTGTGTGGATCGATCCCACCGGGAATGACATAGGCACCTTCGGCGTCGATATACTCATCGCCGACCAGATCCTCACCGATTTGCTTGATGACTTCACCTTCGACCAGCACATCAGCTTTCCATGTCCGATCAGCGGTGCAGACCATCCCGCCTTTGATTACCTTGCTCATCTCATTTCTCCTCGCCATGTCCTACAGTCTTTGTTCTAAAAATCATGGACGGGGTCAGACCCCAGTCACACACTGGCAAAACACCCCATCGCTGGGCCATGCACCCCAATGTCGAGCGGGCCAAACGCGCTCTCGACGCACAGGGAAAAATACCCAGCGACGGGCATGTAAACGACGCGGTATGTTCCATCGGTACGGGTGACCGTCAAACAGCGTTGCATAGTGCCACCACTGAAATTTACCTCGGTATCATAGGGCTGGACCAAGGCATCACGAAAGCTTGAAACCGTCCCACGGTCCTGTGGCGTCATCTGCGACGCCGCTTTAACTTCAGCTTCGATTATCTTTTTCACTCGCACCAATTCGCTCTGATCAGTATCGTCCAAGACCTTACACCCTCACCGGAAATTCATACGTTTTCCAGCTGTTTTCCGTGTTGGAAAACGCGTCCATCACGAAACGATTTCCGCCGTTTCGACAACCGCGTGCAGCAATACATCTGCGCCTGCCGTTGCCCATTCCTTGCTGATGTCTTCGGCTTCGTTATGGCTCAAACCGTCCACACAGGGGCACATGACCATGGCCGTGGGCGCCACCTGATTGATCCAGCAGGCATCATGCCCGGCGCCAGAAATGATATCTTGATGGGTGTAGCCCAACCGATCTGCTGCCGTGCGCAAGGCCGCAACGCATCCTTCATCAAATGCCACAGGATCAAATCCGCCGACTTTTTCAAAGATGATCTCTAACCCCATATCATTGGCGATTTTGTGCCCTTCTGAACGCAGGCGCGTCTCCATATCTCGGATTACACTCAGGTCGGGCGACCTGAAATCTATCGTAAAGACCACCTTGCCCGGAATAACATTGCGCGAATTGGGGTAAACATCGATATGACCCGCCGCCCCGACGGCATGTGGAGCATGCGACCAGGCAATCTCGTCCACCTTTTCCAGAACTCTCGCCATGCCAAGCCCGGCGTTCTTGCGCATAGGCATAGGGGTTGATCCGGTGTGTGCGTCCTTGCCCGTGATCGTGACTTGGGTCCAAGATAACCCCTGGCCATGTGTAACGATGCCGATTTCTTTTCCCTCGGCCTCAAGGATCGGCCCTTGCTCGATATGCAATTCAAAAAATGCATGCATCTTGCGCGCGCCGACTTCTTCGTCGCCGCGCCACCCAATCCGCGTCAGTTCATCACCAAAAGCTTTGCCGTCGGCGTCAACACGGTCATAGGCCCAGTCCTGCGTATGAATGCCCGCAAACACACCAGAAGACAGCATCGCTGGCGCATAGCGCGTGCCCTCTTCGTTGGTAAAGTTGGTGACAACGATCGGATGCTTGGTCTTTACGTCCAGATCATTCAAAGTACGAATAATCTCCAGCCCGCCCAAAACGCCAAGAACGCCGTCATATTTTCCGCCCGTTGGTTGCGTGTCGAGGTGGCTACCCACATAGACAGGCAGCGCATCAGCCTGCGTGCCTTCGCGGCGGGCAAACATGTTGCCCATCTGGTCCAGACCCATTGTGCAACCGGCTGCCTCGCACCAAGACTGGAACAAAGCACGGCCTTCTGCGTCTTCGTCGGTCAGTGTTTGACGGTTGTTGCCGCCTGCAACGCCCGGGCCAATCTTAGCCATTTCCATTAGGCTGTCCCACAGCCGCTCGCCGTTGATACGCAGGTTTTGACCGGGTGCCGCCATAATGTCTCCCATCATCGATTGAGATGCCGTGACTGATCGCTTTTTGACCAATTGGTAAATACACGATTGCCAGTGCGTGCATTTCTGTCAAGAACTGGTTTGGTCATAATTGCCGCATCGCACCCCTTCTGCCTATACTTGTTGCGAAACAAGGCTCGGAAACGCTCATGTCAATAGACACTGCAAAGAAACCAACCCGCATTCAGCAACGCAACAGGCACAAGATTCTCGATGCGGCGCTTGATGTGTTCTCTGCCCATGGATATCGCGGTGCAACGCTGGACCAGATCGCCGAGGCCGCCGGCATGTCGAAACCCAACATACTTTATTACTTCTCCGGCAAGGAAGAAATTCACGTCACACTTTTGAGCCAACTGATGGAAACTTGGCTCGATCCTCTGGTTGACATGGATGCCCAAGGCGATCCAGTCACTGAAATCTTGGCTTATGTGCAGCGCAAACTGGATATGGCTCGCGCACTGCCACGCGAAAGCCGCCTGTTTGCAAATGAAATCCTACAAGGCGCACCGCGCATGGGGCCGCATCTGAAAGCCGACTTAAAACCGCTGTTTGACGAGAAATGCGCAGTGGTTAACGGCTGGATCAAAGCAGGTAAAATCGCCCCAGTCGACGCGCATCATCTGATCTTTTCAATCTGGGCAACGACCCAGCATTACGCTGATTTCGCGGCTCAAATAAGCACTCTCATCGGCTCAGACGTGGACGCAGCAGATGCACATCTACGTCGTCTGTTTTCCAGCGTTCTGGGCGTAAAATGAGCGCGCAAAAATAGCTGCAATACTCCTCATTCCAAGGTTTTCCAAACAACCAATGACTCTCTAAACACCCCAAGATCAGCGCTGTTATTCTTTATTCTGCAGCATTGGAAGCAGGGTTGTTGGGGTGGCTTGTCCAATTTGCATAATCGGGATCGACCACCCGTCCCGTGCGTGGATCAGATGTGCCAGGTGACATTTGCGGCATCGTTATGCAATCGTCTACAGGACAAACATTCACACACAAGTTACACGCCACGCATTCTTCATCAATGACCTCGAATACACGGTCCTGCGACATTGAAATGGCCTGATGCGATGTATCCTCGCAAGCCGCATAGCAGCGCCCACACGAGATGCACAGATCCTGATCGATCTTTGCCTTGGTCACGTAATTTAGGTTCAGGTACTGCCAGTCAGTCACATTGGGGACCGCCCGGCCGATAAGGTCATCCACCGAAGTCATCCCCTTGCTGTCCATGTACTCCGACAGACCCGAAATCATTTCCTGCACAATCTTGAAGCCATAGGTCATGGCCGCGGTGCAGACCTGCACATTGCCCGCACCCAGCGCCAGAAATTCGGCCGCATCCCGCCACGTCGTTACTCCGCCGATGCCACTAATAGGAATGGCCTGCACAGCAGGATCACGCGCGATCTCGGCCACCATGTTCAATGCAATCGGCTTGACAGCCGGGCCACAGTAGCCTCCATGCGCACCCTTGCCGTCAATCGTCGGCTCCGGTGCGAAAAGGTCCAGATCAACAGACGTGATCGAGCTGATTGTGTTGATAAGGCTAACCGCATCGGCACCACCTGCAAGGGCCGCAGCCGCCGGTTTTCGAATGTCAGCGATGTTTGGTGTTAGCTTGACGATGACTGGCATCCGCGTGTTGGCCTTGACCCAGCGCGTCACCATCTCAATGTATTCGGGAACCTGACCAACAGCGCTGCCCATGCCACGTTCTGACATGCCATGCGGACAACCAAAGTTCAGCTCAACCCCATCTGCGCCAGTTTCTTCAACCATCGGCAGGATCATTTTCCAAGGCTCTTCTTCGCAGGGCACCATCAGGCTGACGATCATAGCCCGATCGGGATAGTCGCGCTTGACCACCTTAATTTCGTCAAGGTTCGTCTGCAGGGGGCGGTCGGTAATCAACTCGATGTTGTTCAGCCCCAACAACCGCCGATCAGCACCCCAGATCGCGCCGTATCTCGGGCCATTTACGTTCACGATATGCGGATCAAGGCCCAAAGTTTTCCAGACCACTCCGCCCCATCCGGCCTCAAAGGCGCGGCGCACGTTATATTCCTTGTCTGTCGGCGGGGCCGATGCCAGCCAAAATGGATTGGGGCTCTTGATCCCAACAAATTCACTGTGAAGGTTTGCCATTTCTTGTCCCTTTCACTCTTGTCACGTTCAGTTCCTACGGGCCTGCCAGTGTGGGCAAAACGTTTTGCCCGGTGTTCACTCCAATGCGAGGTACGACGGGTACCAGCTTTGTAGCGCGATTGGACTGCATAGATCAGCTAAGCTCAAACTCGGTCCACTATTAATAGTCATCATCCTGTCATGCTTTGATGTATATCCATCGCCGCATCGCGTCCCTCGGCCACCGCAGTTACGGTCAGGTCATCACCGCCCGCAGCACAATCACCGCCGGCCCAAATGTCTGAAACCGATGTGCGGCCAGCGCCGGTTACGACAATCTTTCCGCCCGCCACATCGGGCAGGTCACCGTCTGCAAGCGTCTGGCCTATGGCGCTCAAAACTTGATCGGCGACAATACGCACAGTCTGGCCTGTTCCGCTCATGTCATCATTCACATACTCAAATTCGACCTCTTGCACAGCAGCGCTGCCGTGAACAGAAACCGGCACAACATGGGTCATGATACGCACACCCTTGGACGCAGCAAGGTCTTGCTCGAATACGCTGGCATTCATCCGGTCGCGGCCACGACGGTAAGCAAGCGTGACATTGAGAGCGCCCAGTAGTTTTGATTGCACCGCAGCATCAACAGCAGTCATGCCACCGCCAATCACAACGACGTCGCGCCCGACCGGCAAATCGGACAGGTCCGAAGCCTGTCGCAAATCCGAGATGAAATCGACCGCATCTATGATGCCAGCCTTGTCGTCACCATCCACACTAAGGGCGTTTACTCCGCCCAGTCCCATGCCGAGGAATACAGCGTCAAAATCTTTACGTAGTTCAGCCAGAGTGATGTCGGACCCAAGTGATCTGCCATATTCAATTGATATCCCGCCGATCTGCAAAAGCCAGTCGACTTCGGCCTGCGCAAAATCGTCCGGAGTCTTGTAGG
>Ga0206678_10003032_pt1 | contig 10574 bp, 9 predicted proteins | sample M180m12015metaG_FD_155453 | JGI IMG/M metagenome (GOLD analysis project Ga0206678, IMG submission 155453) | Ammonia-oxidizing marine archaeal communities from Monterey Bay, California, United States - M1 80m 12015 | ecosystem: Environmental > Aquatic > Marine > Intertidal zone | place: USA...
ATAAAATTTTCCTGTCTTTTTTTAAAGTTTATCTCGTTTTTTAATTTAATAACGCTAGTATCAACGTATGACTTGTTTTTTCAAAATTGCCAATACTTTTATAGTGCTTCCGTTTGTTTTACTAATAGCCTTTGGGTTGAGTTTTGCAAACTCTGAAGATTCTAAAATTAATCTACTGCTAATGGAATTAAAAACCCCGTTAGAGCGAAGTTACCTTAAAGTTGAAGAAGAGATTTGGTCGGAATGGTCCAAATCTGGAAGACAGGATTTAGATTTTTTATTAGGCCGAGGCAGGCTTTACATGCGAAGTGGTAGACTGGATGATGCGATTAATATTTTCAGTCAAATTATAAAGAGCGATCCGCAGTTTGCAGAAGCGTGGAATGCTCGTGCTACTACTTTTTATATGAAGGGTGATTTTAAAAATTCAATCTCTGATATAGATCAAGTTTTATTATTAAATACTAATCATTTTGGGGCGCTATCCGGTTTAGGGGCTATGCTTGAAAGTTTAGGACATTTTGATGCCGCATTAGATGCGTTTAAAAAAGCAAAAAAAATAAACCCTTTAAATCCTAATATTAAGAGTTCGGTATCAAGATTAATGCAAAAAGTTGAAGGTGTTTTACTATAGTTGTCCCAAATATGAACGATATAATTAATGATAAAATAACTGCAGTTCTGGGTCCAACTAATACAGGTAAAACTCACTACGCTATAGAGCGGATGTTAAGTTATAATAACGGTATAATAGGTTTGCCATTAAGACTGTTAGCGAGAGAGGTTTATGATCGAATAGTTAAATTGAGGGATGTGTCTTCTGTAGCCCTAGTTACTGGAGAAGAACGTATAGTACCAAAAAAAACAAAATATTGGGTGTGTACAACGGAATCAATGCCTAACGATATTGTTTGTGAATTTGTTGCAATTGACGAGATTCAATTATGTGCCGATCAAGAGCGCGGACATGTTTTCACAGATAGAATGCTATCAATGAGAGGTCAGTTTGAAACTTTATTGTTGGGATCTGAGAATTTTTGGAATGTAATAACAAAACTTTTCCCAAACGCCGAACTTAAAAGTAGAACTAGATTTTCCAGTCTTACATTTTCAGGTTCAAAAAAAATATCTCGTATGGTCCCTAGATCTGCAGTTATTGGTTTTTCAGTGAACAATGTATATGGCATTGCTGAGTTGGTTAAACGACAAAAGGGTGGGGCTGCGGTTGTCCTTGGAGCGCTTTCTCCAAGAACCCGCAATAAGCAAGTAGAATTGTACCAAAATGGGGATGTAGATTTCTTAATTGCGACTGATGCAATAGGGATGGGATTAAATTTAGATATAGATCACGTCGCTTTTTCAAGCCAGCATAAGTTTGATGGGACAAAAATGCGTGCTTTGTTCCCTAGTGAGGTTGCTCAAATAGCAGGTAGGGCAGGTCGATATATGCGTTCGGGAACGTTTGGAACAACAGGTGAAGCAAAACCGTTTAATGGAAGGGTTGTTGAAGCAGTTGAAAATAATAAGTTTGAGCAAATAAAAAGAATTATGTGGCGTAATTCGGCTCTTAACATGGATACGAGCAAGGAGTTGGTTGAATCTTTAGAAATGACAGTGAAAAGTTCTATTTTAACACGCGGACCTGAGGCTATCGATTTAGCTGCATTGAAGTTGATTGTATCTAAGGATGACTATTGCTCAAATTTGAACGACCGTGTTTTAGTTGGTTTGCTTTGGCAGGTGAGTAAAATTCCTGATTTCAGGGCCATATCGCTTAATGATCACACTGATATTTTAAGTACAGTCTTTCATTTTTTAAAGTGTGGTAGTATGATTCCCGACGATTGGCTTCACGACCAGCTTCATAAGATAGATCGATATGATGGAGATATCAATACTATTTCAAAAAGGTTGGCCTTTGTCAGAACCTGGACATATGTGTCTCAAAGAGACAGATGGGTTAATGATTCAGTTTATTGGCAAGGTGAAAGTCGAAGAATAGAAGATGGCTTGTCAGATGCGCTTCATAATGCTTTGACACAGCGATTTGTTGATCGACGTACAAGCGTTCTTATACGTCGGTTAAAGCAAAAGGAGAAACTTGTGGCTGAAGTGAATATTGATGGCGAGGTAAAGATTGATGGTCAATTTATTGGCAAACTTCAAGGCTTTAGATTTTTGCAAGACAAAGGTGATAGTTCAGAAGAAGACAAGATAATCAGAAGCTCAAGCATTGCCGCATTAGAATCTGAATTTCACTTAAGAAGCGCCAGATTTTATAATACTCCTGATACTGAGATTGATTTCACTGAGCAAGGGGGACTTATGTGGGGTGAGTGCGCTGTGGGAAAATTGATTTCTGGAGAGAATATATTAAAACCACAGGTTTCTGCTTTTGTAGATGATGAAGCCGGTTTTGAGGTAAAAGAGAAAGTTGAACGTCGCCTTAAACACTTTATAGATAGAAAGATTGCGGTATTATTTGAACCATTAACTCTTATGCAAAAAGATGAAAATATAACTGGTTTGAGCAAAGGTTTGGCTTTTAGATTAATTGAATCACTTGGTATCGTTCCAAGATCAGATATAATAAATGAATTAAAAGATATGGATCAAGATTCACGTGCATTATTAAGAAAACATGGAGTTAGGTTTGGTCAATTTAATATATTTCTTCCAATATTATTAAAGCCTGCCGTGACTCGGATGAGATTGGTACTTTGGTCCTTAAAAAGAAATTTTGACGAGTTTCCTTCAGCTCCTACCCCGGGTTTGGTAACAATAAACGCAAACAATAACGAGGCAGACGGATACTTCACAAAAGCTGGTTATCATTTTACGGGGGATTGGGCCTTAAGAATTGATATGCTTGAACGATTGGCTGATTTGATTAGAAAAGAAAATACGCGTGCAGGCTTTGAAGCAAGTTCTGATATGTTATCAATTACTGGAATGACAAATGAGCAATTTTCGAGCTTGATGGCTGGATTAGGATATGATGTTAAAAAAGGAGAAAGAGAGAAAGAAAAGAAGCTTATCTCTGAAGAAGGTACCCAAGAAATTGATAAAAGTTCTGATAAGCAAGTTAATCTAGATTATCAAGAAGTTGTGGAAAATATTGTCGAAACCTTTTGGTCATTTACTTGGCAAAATAAAAAAATCAATAATAATACTTTAGATAAACCAAACTTATCTGAAAATCAGAACAAGCCCAAAAAGATCAAAAATAATTATCCGAATAAGAAAAACAGGAATAAAAACCAGATCAAGAAAGATACTCCTCCCGATCCCAATAATCCATTTGCAGTTTTGTTAGCTTTAAAAGAAAGTTAAGTGGCAGAAATAGAGCATATTAGAATCGATCGGTGGCTATGGGTATGTCATTTTTTTAAAACTCGAACTATATCTGCTAAAATGGTAGAACGGGGAAAAGTTCGTGTGAATGGCCGAAAATTAAAAAAATCAAGTGCGTTAGTTAGGATTGATGATGTAATTACGCTGTCCAGAGACAGCGTCATAATTATTGTTAGAGTTTTATCTTTGCCCATTCGTAGAGGCTCAGCGAAAAATTCAGAGGATTGGTACAAAAATATTTGATATTTATGTTATGAAATAAGTTTATAATCATTTTTTTGATTCTTGGTGAGATAGTCTCTTGCACTTCAGGTGATAGATAAATAGTTAGTTATATGTGAATACGGATTATATATTATATGACTTATATTGTTAACGACAACTGTATCGGATGCAAACATACCGATTGCGTAGAGGTATGTCCTGTAGACTGCTTTTATGAGGGTGAAAACATGTTAGTTATTCATCCAGATGAATGCATAGATTGCGGAGTTTGTGAACCAGAATGTCCAGTCGATGCAATTTTACCAGATACTGAACCCGATATGGAAAAATGGGTTGAATTTAATAGGAAATTTTCTGAGCAATGGCCAGTAATTGTTACACAGGTTGATCCACTTCCTGATGCCGATAAATTTGATGGTGTCCCTAATAAATTAGAGACAATTTTTTCTGAAAAGCCAGGAAAAGGTGGTTAAGAAAAGCCAAGATACTTTTAATGTTTTAAACGTTAAAACACCACCTTAAAATTGCTTTTTGAATGTGCAATCTATTTTCTGCTTGATCAAAAGCTACTGACTTCTCTCCGTCAAGAACGTCTGAAGTAACCTCCTGCCCTCTGTGTGCTGGAAGGCAATGCATAAATAGTGCCTCTTTTTTTGATTTAGCCATTAACGCGTTATTGACTTGATAAGGTCTTAATTGATTATCCCGACCTTTTGCGCTGTGTTCACTAGTCTCATGCATTGAAACCCAAGTGTCTGTCATTATTAAGTCAGCATTTTGAATGGCGCTTATTGGGTCCCTATTAATAGTTACTGACGATCCTTGTATTCTTGCATAATCTAAATAATCAGAGCTTGGTTCTAAATTTTCTGGTCCAGAAAAAATAAAATTAAATCCAAATTGTCCTGCTGCCTGAATAGTTGATGCGCAAACATTATTGCCATCTCCTAACCATAATACATTTTTCCCTTTTATAGTACTGCGATGTTCTTGAAATGTCATAACATCAGCCATACTTTGACAGGGATGAGTGGTATTGGTTAAGCCATTGATAACAGGCACATCAGAATTTTTAGCAAGCTCATAAAGAATACTTTCTTCGAATGTTCTAATCATGATTAGATCTACATATTTAGATAAAACTCGAGCGGTATCTGCAATGCTTTCGCCATGTCCCAATTGTAGATCGGAACCAGATAATATTAGCGTTTGTCCACCTAACTGTTTCACCCCAACGTCAAAAGAAACGCGCGTTCTTGTTGAAGGTTTGTCAAATATCATGGCTACGACTTTGTCTTCCAAAGGCGTATCAGAATCTAACATACCTTTTGACTTGTCACCACGTTGTTTTTTTATTTTTATGGCTGTTGCAACAATTTTAGTTAGTTCTTCTGAGCCTACTTCATTTAAATTCAAAAAATGTTTCATTTAGTTTGTTTCTTTTTTAACGCGATGGCACATTTATCCAACATTTTAAGGGCTATCTTAATTTCTTGGGTTGTAATGTTTAGTGGTGGTAGTAATCTTATTATATTTTGACCACCAGGGACCGTCAGTATTCCTTCATGGTATCCAGCGTTTACTACATCTATATTTGGTACCTTGCATTTAATGCCTAGCATTAGTCCCATACCTCGGACCTCCTTAAAAATCTCTGGATGCTCATCAATTAAACAAGCTAGTTTTTGAGTTAATATTATAGATTTTTTATTAACATCTTTTAAGAATTTTTCATTATTTATAATTTTCAAGACAGTATTGCCAACGGCACACGCTAAGGGATTTCCTCCGTATGTCGATCCGTGTGTTCCGGCAGTCATACCTTTCGCCGCTACTTCGGTAGCGAGGCATGCACCTAATGGAAATCCACCACCTAGACCTTTTGCAATAGCCATTATGTCTGGTAATACCCCATAATTTTGATAAGCAAATAACTTCCCTGTTCTTCCCATGCCACATTGAATTTCGTCAAAAATTAGTAAGATACCATGTTCATCACATAGTTTTCTGATATTTTTTAAAAATGTGATATCGGAAGTGATTATCCCACCCTCACCCTGAATAGGTTCTATTAGGATGGCTGCAGTGGTTAAAGTTATATTGTTTGCTACACTCTCATAGTTATTAATCTGACCTTGTTTGAAACCTGTTAGAATGGGTTCAAAACCTTCAGTTAGTTTTTTTGATCCTGTAGCCGATATCATACCTAATGAACGTCCATGAAAGCTATCACTAAAAGTGATTATTTCTTTTCGCTCAACTGCTCCGTTTTCATGATGATACTTTCTAGCCATTTTGATTGCACATTCCATGCTTTCGGTACCAGAGTTTGTGAAAAAAACAGTATCTGCAAATGTAGCATCAACTAATTCTTTTGCGAGTTTTTCTTGGTTTGGAATATTATATAGATTTGATGTGTGCCAAAGTTTATCTGCTTGTGCTTTTAAGGATTTTACTAATTCTGGATGTGCATGGCCTAGCGAATTAACAGCAATGCCTGCACCCATATCTAGGTATTTTTTACCTTTATCTGATATTAACCAGGAGCCATGTCCTTCAGTGAAACGTAAATTTGCACGTGAATACGATGGGAGAATTGGGTTTATCATTTTACTATTCTTTTTTAGGGTTGTTCGGAGTTTTGAGATCGCTATGTTATTGCGTTCTACGCCGTCGTTTTTTTGGATTGATGTTTGTTGACATCTTTAAAAGCCCTTTATCCTAATATTTAACTAATAATACAAATTTTTAGTGCGTGTCTAGCCCTTGTGTTTAATATAGGCAAAGTGATAAACAATAACTCGATTGTTATGTGAATTGTTTTACTAATAGCTTTATTGCTCGGAGATATAGAATGGCTTGGACAGAAGATCGTGTTGAAAAATTAAAAACGATGTGGACGGATGGCAATAGTGCCAGTCAAATAGCCAAAGCATTGGGTGGTGTGACTAGAAATGCTGTAATAGGTAAAGTCCACAGATTAGGGCTGTCTAATAGAGCGGGCTCAATTAAATCAAATAGGGAAAAATCTTTTTTACGTCCTACTTCTAAGACTCGATCAAAACCATCAAGTCCAAAAGTTAAAACTATTATTGATACTCATATTCCAGAAAAAAATGCAATAATCCCTATGAGAAAGCCAATTTTAACACCGGGCCAACCTCTTCCTCCTCAACCGTCCGCTAATGAAATTAGTCCTGAAGCACTTGCAAACGTAAAAGAAGTGGAGAAAGGCGCAAGAAAATTGAGTCTCTTGCAGTTAACAGAAAAAACATGCAAGTGGCCAATCGGAGATCCAGCAACGGAAGAGTTTTGGTTTTGTGGATTAGCGGCTCAAACAGGCAAACCTTATTGTGAAGCCCATGTTGGTGTTGCGTTTCAGCCAGTCTCAAACCGTAGAGATAGAAGAGCATCTAGATAAATTTCATTTCAAGATTATTTTTAGTATGGATTTGGTCAAAAGATAAAAACTTTTTAAATTAAGATTAAGGTTTTATATAAGTCATATTTATTTGGTAGATTTTAAATGATTAAATATAGTTTTAAATGTTCTAAGGGACATGAATTTGATAGTTGGGTTCAATCAGCTCAGGCTTTTGAAAAATTAAAGAATTCTGGGATGATTTTGTGTGCGGTCTGTGGTGATAAGAGTGTTGAAAGAGCGTTAATGGCGCCCCAAGTACGTCCTGCAAAACATAGCTCTAAAGAGTTAAAATCGCGTCCCTTATCAGGGCCATTAACTACGGCCGAGCAAGCTTTCACAGAGCTAAAGAAAACTATCGAAGATAATACTGAAGATGTTGGTTCTAATTTTGCGACTGAAGCGCGCGCAATTCATGATGGGGACGCGGAAGAAAGAAATATTAGAGGTAAAGCGACAACTAAAGAAGTTAAGAATTTACTTGAGGATGGAATAAAAGTGGCACCACTACCCTGGAGAGAACGAAAGACTAATTAAATTTAAACACACGAAGTTTAGGGGTGATAGATGACTACTGTTATAACTGGAGCCAGTAAAGGTATAGGCCAAGAGTTAGCCAAGCAATTAGCTGCTGTTGATAAAAATATCATATCTTTTGCTCGTAGCGATGGTTTTAAATATCTGAACTTGGAGAGTGCTCAATCACTTAATGCTTTAAAAAAAGAATTTCTTAATATTCCAATAGATTTATTAGTTTGTAATGCTGGGGTGTTTCTCGATAAAAATGAGAATTTGGAATCTGGATTTGATGCAGATCTTTGGAGTAAAACTTTTTTTATAAATGTGACTAGTGTTTTTTTGTTAGTTCAAAACTTGCTTCCAAATCTCGTTACTGCAAGAGGAAAAATAGCAATTATATCCAGCCAGATGGGTAGCCAAAATCAGGCGACTGGTGGGAGTTACATATATCGAGCATCAAAAGCCGCAGTCTTAAATCTAGGTCGAAATTTGGCTTCAGATTTAAAGTCAGAGGGTGTTCCCGTTGGTATATACCATCCAGGTTGGGTAAAAACTGATATGGGAGGAAGTAATGCAGATATTTCTGTTACAGAATCTGCAAGAGGTTTGATACATCGATTTAACGACTTGTCTCTAGAAAATACTGGTTGTTTTGAAACCTGGGATGGTAGAAGTCATCCGTTTTAGAAATACTTGCTCTTCCTTGCTACTATCTTTAGTAACTTGATCGATCTTTATTGTTGGAATTGGTTATTATGCCTAAACTAGTTATGAAATTTGGTGGTACTTCTGTTGCAGATTTAGATTGCATTAAAAATGCTGCATCAAAAGTATGCAACGAAGTTAATAATGGATTTGATGTTATCGTAATTGTTTCAGCCATGTCTGGTGAAACTAACAGATTGGTGTCTCTGGTAAACGGAGTTTCCAAAATGCATGATGCGAGAGAGTATGATGCGATTATATCCAGTGGAGAAAATGTGACAGCAGGATTGATGGCAATAACGCTTCAAGAAATGGGTGTTTCAGCGCGCAGTTGGCAGGGCTGGCAGGTGCCTTTAATAACAAACTCAAGCCATAGTTCTGCTAGAATATTAGAGATTCCAACTGATAATCTCGAGGACAGGTTTTCTAATGGTACGAGTGTCGCCGTTATAGCTGGTTTTCAAGGAATTAGTGAAGAAGGGCGAGTTTCTACTTTAGGACGTGGCGGTTCTGATACCACGGCAGTAGCATTCGCATCTGCGTTTGAGGCGGAACGATGCGATATTTATACTGATGTCGACGGGATTTATACGACTGATCCAAAAATAATTAGTAAAGCTAGAAAACTAAGTAAAATCAGTTATGAGGAAATGTTAGAGCTTGCATCTTTAGGTGCCAAAATTCTGCAAACTCGATCAGTAGAGTTGGCGATGAGGTATAAAGTTCGTTTGCAAGTACTTAGTAGTTTTTTAGATAATTCAGGAACGTTGGTTTGTGACGAGGAGGAAATCATGGAAAGTAAGATTGTATCGGGTGTGGCCTATTCTAGGGATGAAGCGAAAATGACGCTTGTTTCTGTAGCTGATAGGCCAGGGATAGCTGCCTCCATTTTTGGTATTCTTGCTGATAAAGGCGTTAATGTTGATATGATTGTTCAGAATATCTCTGAGGATGATAGAACAGATATGACTTTTTCGTGTCCTGTCGATCAAGTGGAATTGGCTGAGCTTTCATTAAATAAAGCAAAGCACAATAAGATGATAAACTATCATGATTTGATCGCAGACACAGATGTCTGTAAGATATCTGTTGTTGGTATCGGAATGCGTAGCCATGCAGGTGTAGCGGCTAAGATGTTTGAAGCTTTATCATCTGAAAACATAAATATTAAAGTTATTACTACTTCAGAAATTAAAATATCGGTTCTTATTGATAGAAAATATATGGAACTAGCAATACAATCCTTGCATGATGTTTTTGAATTAGAGGCCAAAACCTGAAGAGTGTGATGAATGGCATTAGAAACTGGGATACAGTCTAGGATACTTCTTAAACGCTTGAAAGAAGTGTTGGCAGACGAAGGTGAGGGTCAAAAGAGACTTGACCGATTAACTCACTTAATTGCTGATAGCATGGGAACGGAAGTTTGTTCTGTGTATTTATTAGTTGATGAGCAAACTCTCGAGTTATGTGCAACCGAAGGACTTGATTTGGCTTCTGTACACAAAACTCGTTTGCGGATTGGTGAAGGTTTGGTTGGGTTAGTTGCAAAAGATGCGAAGCCCATAAATACAGATGACGCGCCATCACAGGCTGGCTTTAGATTTATGCCTGAAACACGTGAAGAAAGATATTCAAGTTTTTTGGGTGTTCCTATCCAAAGACTTGGTGAAACACTTGGTGTTTTGGTGGTGCAGTCCAGAGTGCCACGACTTTTTTCAGATGATGAAATTTATGCACTTGAAGTGGTGGCTATGGTATTAGCCGAAATGACTGAACTTGGCGCATTTGTTGGTGGTGATGAAAATCTAATAGCTCCCCATCAATATTCTGTCTTAATAAGAGGTGGTATTGCTCACGAAGGTGCAGCTTCGGGAAATGTACTTTTACACGAACCTCGAGTGGTTGTTACTAATCCTTTTGCTGATGACACAGTTGCAGAGCAGGGCAGACTGCAAGAAGCAATTCAACGTCTCAAAGGTGATGTTGATGGTATGCTAGATACAGCGTTGAGAGGGGCAACTGAAGAGCACAAAAAAATATTAGAAGCTTATAGAATGTTTGCTAATTCTAAAAGTTGGCTAAAGAGAATGGAAGAAGACATTGAAAGTGGTTTATCTGCAGAGGCAGCTGTTGAAAAAGAGCAGTCGACTGTAAGGGTCAGAATGAGCAGAGTAGGTGACGCTTATTTACGAGATCGGCTTCATGATCTTGATGATTTATCAAATCGTCTATTACGTGTTTTAACTGGACAGGGTAATTCAAATCATACTGATTTTCCAAAAAACCCTATTTTAATTGCGAGAAATATTGGTCCTGGTGAATTGCTCGAATATGGCAGAAAATTAAA
>Ga0206678_10003037_pt1 | contig 10569 bp, 9 predicted proteins | sample M180m12015metaG_FD_155453 | JGI IMG/M metagenome (GOLD analysis project Ga0206678, IMG submission 155453) | Ammonia-oxidizing marine archaeal communities from Monterey Bay, California, United States - M1 80m 12015 | ecosystem: Environmental > Aquatic > Marine > Intertidal zone | place: USA...
TGCTTATAGGCTGCAGCGTGAAAAATAATTTGGGGTTTATAATCTGCATAAAGCTGCTGCATTCTCTTTTCATCTCGTACATCTGCCACTTCCGAGCTAAAGTTATTCTGCCCTCTTTGCACAAACTCTTGTTGTAAATCATATAAAGGAGACTCAGCCTGGTCAATTAGAATCAGCTGTTTCACATTACATCTACAAATCTGACGCGCAATTTCTGAGCCTATTGATCCTGCCGCTCCGGTAACAAAAACAAGCTTACCCTTTAAGTCTCTCTTAACAATAGGGTTATCAATTTCAATTGGAGCTCGATCTAATAAATCTTCAATCTTAATCTGCTTTATCAGACCAATATTCAACTCCCCATCTATCCACTTATCGACCGCTGGCACAATCTTCACTTGAATATTATGCGCAATTAAATCATCGGTAATCTGCATTAAACGAGAAGGCTTAATGTTTTGAATAGACACAATTACTTCTCTTAATTTATTTTTAAGAATAAACTCGCGGGTTAAAACATCTGAAGCATATACAATGACACCATCTATGGTCTTTCCTACTTTTGATGGATTGTCATCTATAAAACCTATGACATTAAAATGATGACTTGTGTCTTTTACTAAAGCGGAATGGGTGATAAAACCTGAATCTCCTGCTCCATAAATTAAAATATTGGTGTTGGGCTTAAAATCTGAAATAACCTTTCTGTACAATACTTTGAAGATGAAACGACTTGCAATTAAAACAACTACGTTTAACAGATAATGAATGACGATTATAGAAAGTGGAATCGTGAATGTAGGAAAAGCTCCTATTGTTCTATTTATTAAAACTAATACAACTAATAAACCTGCTAGTAAAGACACGGAGTACATCACATTGGTAGCATCCTTAATTCCAGTATGCCGAACCACGCCTTTATATGACCCAATTGTTAGAAAGCTCACTAAGGCTAATACTAGAACTAATGGCTGTTGATATAAGAACTCTTCTGTGGCAAAATTGAAGGAGAAATTAAAACGTACTAAATAGGCTATGATAAATGTCTGCGAAACTAAAAACAAATCTATTGCTAATACTATCCAACGGGAGGCGTATTTATTTGCATTATGTAATAAGAATGTTCTAAGCATTATCAGGATTAAATAATTTATTAATATTTAACCTTTTCATTAAGGAGAGCTTCACCCATAGATAAACACCACCCTGAAAGCCAAGATACACAATTCCAAATAGATGATTATTGTTCGGTATAATATAGAATACTAGGCCTGCATTCAAGATTAGTTGAATAAGAGCATACATTATGCTCACCATAACATGTGACCACTGAGCCTCGTTAGCTAAATACTGGTATAGATGAGATCGGTGTGCTTTAAAAATATTTTCTTTTCTAATTAAGCGCTGAACAATTGTAACCACAGTATCTATACCATAAACACTAACCATTAGTACATACTGCCAATTACCTGTACTAAGCATCAAACTCAGTAGAATTAAAGCTAAAATAAAAGCCATACTCACACTCCCCACATCTCCTGCAAAACTTTTTGCCTTTTTCCGTACATTATAAAAGCCAAAGACAACTAAACCAATACCCGTATAAAGTAAAAGGCTGGTTTGTATAAAATTAACTTGAGTATTTAAGTAGTAGCAGATAACTAAAATAGATAAAGAATAGAGTACCGTAATACCATTGATTCCGTCCATAAAATTAAATGCATTTATCCAACCGCCTACAAACAATAAACCTAAGCCCCAGGCTATTAATGAATATTCCGCAAAGCCTAATTGATAGAGTAATAAACCTATACTCAGCATATGAATTGATAGTCTTATTTTATTAGACAAGGGTTTTAAATCGTCTATAAAACTGATGATCGAAATACATAATAATCCGATTATAAAAGGATTGAATACACCTTCTATAATACTCCATAAAAGTATGGAAATAGGAAATAAAATACCCCCACCACGAATTGCAACTTCTTTATGAGAGCCACGTTCGTTAGGTTTGTCTATTATCTTGTACTTATCTGCCAGTTTGAAATAAGCTAACATAATCAGGATTAAACAGAATACGATTATAAGATATATCATTTACTAAAACTCTTTAGTGTTTTATAAATTCCTTCTTCAGCTGATATGGGTAATTTATCAATCTCAAGGGCTTCTTTAATTTTACTGTTTGAAACTTGATAGGATTCAGTTAGCTTTTGAATTCTTTCTGAGTTGATTGGTAAAGGTATAAAGTCTCCAATCTTAGCTAAAATATCAATAAAAAATTTAGAGATATTTAAAAATTTTACGGGTTTATAAATAGTGGCTCCGATAATTCGAACCAATTCATTAGTCGAAATTGGGATGTCATCAGCAATATTATAAATACCCGATTTAATCATTTTGTTTTCTAATAACTCATCTATAATAAAGCATAAATTGTCAATCGAAACAAATGATCTTTTATTTTCATACGCACCAAATGGATAAGGGATTCCTTTAGAAACAAAGCTATATAATAGATTTAGATTTCCTTTATTATTTGGACCATGAATCATACAAGGTCTTAATATATAGACTCTTTTATTTTTTGGAATTTCTTTTGATAATAGATAGTTTTCTGCAGCTAATTTAGATTTCCCGTAAACTGTTATCGGGTTAGGTATTACATCCTCTGTCAAAGTACCTACGACAATATCTGCAGCAGCTTTTACAGAACTCATATATATAAATACTTCACAATCACTTATTAAAAATTGATCGAATAGCCTTTTTGTTAGGTCTGTATTTACTTCAAAGTACTCCTTATCTTCTGAGGTCTTCTTTAAATCGTGGGCTTTACCAGCTAGATGGATAAAAGAGCTTGCTGTATTTAATAGTGTAGTATTTATATTTTTATAATCTACATCACCTTCAGAAGGACTCCTTGAAACACCTACTATCTTTTTGTTTGTGTTTTGTAAATACGATCTAAGATTAGTTCCTACGAAACCTGAATCTCCTGTAATTATTATCATTTAAATAATATATCTTTTGGCATTGTCCCAGTCATATTTTTCAGAAACATCAAGTATACTAGTTGTATTAAAATCAGATACAAATTTGTCAAATTTTTTTCCTGCAGTTTTTAAACCGTAATAAGATTTAAACTTTCTCAACAAAGGTAAATGTTGCAGCATAGGCTGGTTTATGTCAAAATCTCTTGGATGAAAATAAGTCATCACATACTCTGACTGATTTGTCCATTTTTTGATTAATGGATATGGAAATAATCTAAAAAAACCTCCTCCAGAAAAAACGATAGATGTATTTAGAAGTTTGTGAACATTCATTGGAAACTCTTTTATAAAAACCCCATTCACCTCAATAATAGTAGGTTCCGAAGTTCCAAAAGAAGGAAAACCGCCATAGTCATGCATAGCTGGAAAGATAGAGGCATCATGAGTAATACCAAGTTCATTTAATATTTCAAAAGCCCATGGGGTCTCTTGGGTAATTGAAAAAGCTGGTGCTCTATACATGATTACTTTTTCACCTATCACATTTTCTATTGCATTTAAGGCGTTTTGTGTATCTTCTTTAAATTGGTTTGGTGTAAATCTATGTACCAATTGATGTTTCATAGAATGACACCCAATTTCATGGCCTGCTTTGTGAATTTTCTCAACAACTTCTGGATACTCTTCTGCTATCCATCCTAATATAAAAAAAGTAGCTTTTCTATTGTACTTTAAAAGGACATCTAAAATATAGACTGTATTCTTATGAATTCTAACTTCATAATTAGACCAATTTTCGTCTCCTGAAATAAAATCACAATGAAACCATTCTTCTATATCAAATGTTAAAATATTCATTTGCTAATTATTTATACGCATTCCAGATTTGTTTTTTCTAAACGAGGGGTTTAATTGTTTTAGGAAACCTCCTACAGTACCATACAAAAATGGCAATATATCATCAAAGCCTCCTTCTTGGTATGAAACATTTTTTCCCATCAGATAAAACCAATTAGGTTTTGTTTTAAATTTATGCTTACTGTAAATAAACCATAATAAATCTAATCCAAAAAACCTTAAATACTTCCCAGGTTGATAATCTTGTTTACTTACTTTCTTTCCAAGAGTGTCATTTGCTATAATACTCGCAAAATCAACTCCAGATATTAACGAAGATTTTATACAGGCGGGTACTCTAGGGTTAATCTCCATTATTTTTGCAAGCCCATCTCTTGGGTCTTCAATTAAATCGAAATCTGCAAAACCTATCCAATTTATTTTTTCTAGAACTCCAACACATAACTCAATCAGTGCATCATCCTTAATAGTAACATTACAACAACTACTTCCTCCTTTTTCAGGATAGAATCTGATTTTATGAATAACACTACTTCCTAATATCTGCTTGTCTTTATTTATATAAAGTTGAACTTTTAGCTGTCTCCCACCCTCAGGTATAAATTGCTGCAAATGACAAGCCCCATACTCTTTTAAAATCTTTGGGTATTGATTTTCAAATCCCTCTTTACTTGAAATCATAGTAATACCTCTACCTCCTGTTGTCATGTTTGGCTTAATTAAACATGGTAAACCAACTTTAGAAATAGCACCATCTGCTCTATCCAAATCCAAATTTGATGTTTTAGGGTGTGGGATGTTAAATTTTTCGCAAATGGACATTAGAACATTTTTATCATATCCTTTATAAAAAATATTCTCATCTGGAATAATAAATTTAGAGCGTTTTTCTAATGCCTTCTTATTTAAACTAAGAAACTCAGCTGAAGAATCATTTAAAGGAATAATTCCATCTATTTTATTTGCATCTAAAAATTCAAATAAGAACTCTTTAAACTCTTTACTCGCAGTTTTAGGTGCTAAATACTTTTCATCTGCATACCGAGTTCTATAACCATAAGATAATTTTGTGTCACAAAATAACACAACATCAAAATTGCTTTTTTTTAAATATTTGCTGATAGATATTGCTTGAACCGATTGACCGTCTAACAATAAAATTTTATGAGTATTATTCATTTCTTATCTTTATAAGCTTTGCTGGCACGCCCCCGACAATTGAAAATTGTTTTACGTTTTTATTTACCACAGATCCAGCAGCTATGATTGATCCTTTACCTAATTTTACTCCTGATAAAATTACACTCCCGGCTCCAATCCAGACATCATCTTCAATAATGATGTCTCCATCATCATAATCTTGTAAAATTGTAGGTCTAGATATGTCGTCAAAAGCATGATTAAAGGCAAACATCATAACATTGGCTCCTGTATGGACGTAATCACCAATTATTATTTTACCCAACGTTTTGCCAGCCTGCAAAACATTATTATGATTAATTAAGCAGTTTTTTCCAATCACAATTCTTTCTGGCTGCCTTAGTATAACGGTAGGATGTACTTTTGAATGTTCACCAATAGTGGACACCTTCCTTCCTCTTACATAATTAATTAAATAGTAAGCAAATAAGGAGCATAAGTGTTTTACAAAAGTAAAAGAAAAAATGGCTCCAACAATTTGACCTAAGTACTTTATAGAGCTAGGTCTATTAAACACAACACGTTTGTTTCTAATCATTTCTTTAACAATTTAATAAGTGCATGCTTCAAAATAAAAACCACATACTTAGGGTATTTTTGTAAGAATAACATTGGTTTTTGTTTAAATCTCCAGTAAACACCAGTCAAACCTATTTTTTGAATAACGGAAGGTGGCATGTTATATTCTCTTAAAATAAACCTAAAAGCTGCGCCTACATTTAATAAGATTTTATTGTCGGTATGTGCTACTAGTTTTGAGGCGAAAACATCTTGTTTGGGTGACCCTAATGCTAACCAAACAATATCAGCTCCTGAATTATTTATTTTTTTTGCTATTGCTTTGTAATCATATTTGTTAACATCTAAAAATGGGGGAGAATAGCTGCCCACTATATTTGCTTTGTATTCAATTTTACATTTTTGCTCTAATTTTCTAATCACGTCTTCTGTATCTCCTAAAAGATAATGTTTCAAACTTTTATCTTTATCTAAAAGTGCTTCTTCAAATAGCTCTGGCCCTGCAGTTCTTTCAATATTCTTAATTCCAGCTAATTTACCTAACCAAACCAAAGGCATGCCATCTGGAATTGTAAATAAAGAATTGTTTTGTATAACTCCATAAGCTTTATTATTATTTGACAAATAAGCCGTTCGAGTATTCGTTACACATATATAACCATTTACCTTTCCTTTATTTTTTTTGATATAACTAATAATCTGTTGCTTATTTATTGAAAATAAATTTAAAACACCAACCGTATATTTTGTAGCTTTCATATTTATATATTTGATCTAAAGCATTGATTTGTCTTCCAAATTATTTCTCATTTTACTAGTATCTTTTATCATCCATCTTCCCATGTTTTTAAAATCCTTAAATCTGGTTAATAAAGTAATCACAACTTCTATAAAACTTTTATTTTTAATTTGATACTCTAGAGTTGAAAATACATGTAGTAGTATTTCTTTTCTAAAAGCTTTTTTATAAAACTCGTCATAATTATTTTTGTTTTTTTCGAGTTTTAATGAAGTCGAAGTCCAACTTTTCAATATTTTTTTATTCCGCTTCTCAGAAGGCATAACAGTTTTTAATTCATTTGTGATAATTGTCGGGGTTAATTCAAAACTAGAAACACCATCCTTATTTATTACTAATTTAATTATTGCTGCTTCTCTTCTTCGATCTGAGTGCCCATCCATAATAAAATCCCCAAGACTATAAAAAATAGGTTTCCCCTTATATTCCTCAGTACAACCTAGTACATGAGGGTGTACTGTAATGATAGAATCAACACCTTGATCCATTTTTGAATGCAGAACATTTCTAAAAAGTGGATTTGGAAATCTCGAAAACATTATACCTCCATGTACATATAATAAAACAATGTATCCGTTAGATTTGTATTGTTTTATTTTCTCATCTACTAAAACATCATCTATCCAAAGTAAATTTAATTTTAAGTCAGCATCCGAAATTTCTTTATTCAAAACATCAGTACAACAAATAATTGCACATTTTATATTGTTCTTCTCAACTATAAGAGGCTCGTATTTTTCTTCATAAAATCCATTCCACAAAAACCCATACTCTTTTAAATTACTAATCGTTTCTAGTATTCCTTTAGTTCCATCATCATTAATATGATTGTTAGCAAGAGAAAAGCCATCAATAAAATCAACTTGGCTTAAGCTTTCAGGTTTAGCAATAAACGTCATAATATCGCTTTCATCAGTTTCACGAACTACAGGTGCTTCTAAATTCGCAAAGACAAAATCAGAATTTACTAGTTTTTTTTTAATCAGATCATCAACAATTTGATGGTTGTTTTTTGTATAGGACTTTCCAATCTCCCTGCCTAACATAACTTCTCCAATAAAACTAATTTCAATTTTCATATGAAATCGACCTTATTTAATATTTCTTTTTAATCTTCTCGGTAAAACGCTTATTCTTAAAATAATTCTATCTTTAATTTCAATTATTAATTTAGGAAGCATAATAGGGTTGCTGATTAAAAGTTTTAACCTATATATAACTTTGTACTTTTTAGTGAAATATTTCAAAAATTCTTGGTTGATTTTAGCTTTTTCAAAATTCTCAAATCTAAAATTACAATTAAATCTGGAATCTAAATTGCTTACATAAGTATTAATGCCCAAGCAATGAGTTGCCGTCCCGTTAAACCCTAAATTATTTATTTTAGAACTCGTTGGATAAACTGCATAATGATCATTAATAAAATGATCAAATGCCCACTTTACATACCAAGAATTATTAATCCCTGAAAGTGAATCCTGAAGCATTACACTCATATCTTCGCCACAATACTTATTAAAATCAGACAATACACTATTCTTATTCTTTATGATTTTTTTTATGATTTCAGCATCAAATATGTCTTTAGACCAATTATTCCCCCAAGTTGCCCATCCCCAAGAAAATGTTCTATTGTGAAAATAAACTTCCTCATCTGAATCTACTTTTAAAGAATACCCATTTATTGATTGGATTTTTAATGATTTAGAATAAAACATTAAAGATTCATTCATAAAGCACAAGAAGTTAGGTGTCGTAATTAAGTCATCTTCCAAAACGATTACTTTACCATAGGTTTTGATGACTTGAGTAACTCCATCAATAATAGAATTTGCTAAGCCTTTATTATCATTAGCCTCAAAAATCGTTACTTTTTTGAACCCTGTAATTGTTTTTAAAAAAGCTCGAACTAGTTCTATTTTGTCTCTATCAAACTCACTTTTCCAACCATCAGAAAAAATAAACAATTCGCTTTCTTTTGCTAGATAGTTATCTTGCAAAGCATCAATCGATATTCTTGTTTCTTCTAAACGATTGTAGGTAAATAAACAAATTGGGGCTAAACTCATAAAATCACACGTATCAATTTTGGATTATCTTTAACTTACGGTATGAAAAAATCATAACTACATATAAACTTCTATTTCTTAAACTAAAAGAATTACGCCTTAAAAAAACAACTGCTTCACTCTCTTATTAAATTGTTCTTGAGTGTATTCTGTTTGATATGCAATATCAATTGCATTATGAACAGAAGAAAGATTATCCTCAGGATCTACTATTAAATTGAAAATGGATTTAGCAACTTCATTAATCTTTAGCGAAGGACAAGACACTCCAACTTTATATGATTTTAAGAAAGTATTAAATGAGGAATGAACTGGACCGTGAAAAAAGATTGGTAAGTTATTTGTTATATAAAATCCTGCTTTGCTAGGAAAAGCATATTTCATGGAATGCTCATACTTAGAATCGAAAATATAAGGCAAATAAGAGAAATGAGAAATATCCATATACTTTCTTAATGAGCTTTCTTCAAGCCATCCTAATTCAGTTATTTTATAATTTTTAGAATTATACTTTATTTTTTTTCTACTAGCTATAAAAAAATTTAAATTATATTTCATATTATTCTTCGCAAATAAATCTAATGCTTTTAAAAATAGTTTAAACTCCTTTTTAGCATATATATTACCTCCAAAAAACAAATTAATTTTACCCTCAACAATTTTTTTCGTTTGCGTTGATAAATTTATTTTTTGAAACCAGGGTCTAATGATAATTGCTTCAATATTAAACCTGTTTTGAATATAACTTTGCATAGTCTCCCCAGCAACACCAATTTTACTCATTTTAGGTAAATATTTATAGTATAATCTCTTCTTTATTCTGTATGATAAATAACTCCCATCAATTTCTCTTTCTACTGTATCTTCTATCATACCGACTACAGGAATGTCAGCATGATTTAAAACACTTTTTAGAAAAAAAAGAGTGTCCCCTCTAAGTTGAAAAAAAATAATTTCAGGATTATTTGTTTTTAAATGAGCAATAACCTTTTTATTTATTATCAAGTATTTGATTAAAACAAAAATATCTTCAATAATTGATATTTTTCTTAAAACTTTCCAAAATAAATTACTGCTAGGGAACCTCAGTCTAAATTGTTTATTACTGTTGGAAGAATTAAAATTATTTTTCTGGGGAGAAGAAACTCCAATTAAGCTTACATTTTCAACACCATAAGACTCCAAAACTTGGTTATATAAAATACCTCCAGCAGTATTATCATGAGGTAAACTGTTTAAAAAAAAAAGCACTTTCTTTTTCATATTGAATTTAGTTTAATTTTAAAATAAAGCTTTCCTAAATAGAAACCAGAAAGAAGAAACAAGAGACTATCAAAAGCAGAAAAAAGAAAACCCGTATTTAAAATATTTAAAATAAATACACTTGTAATCAATGAAGCGTACAATAATACTATTCTATTTTCTAATTTATTGTGTCTAGTAAAACGATAATATCTAAATCCATCTTTAGAGAATTTAATTAATATAAATATAATGGGCAAACCAAAAACTCCATAATATGCCAATGTATCGAGAACAAAGCTATGACCTCCAGATGCCGTTGTAAAATTTGAAGGGTCACCTAACATACCTTTTACAGACTCTAGATATCCTCCTTGACCAAAAAATGGCTCTTTTAAAAATTGTTGAAAAGAATAAATACCAGCAGTCCAACGCTGACTTGTTATTTGATCTAAAACTTGATTATTAATAAGGAAGCCATTCTCAATAAAGTTAACAAAAGCAATACTCTTCATTTTTAATGAACCTAAGTCTCCAAAAGACCCTGAACTCAGGCCATAGATAAAAGCTAAAATACAACTAACTACTATTATTAACTGACCAGATTTTTTTAATGTTTTTTTACTGTCATAAAAATAATAAATAATGCTTGCAAATATGATCATTGAAATCGGGCCTGCTTTACTAGATAAAACCAAGGATAATAAATTAAAAAATAAAATAATTACTGCAGTTAACTTTACATACATCAACCTAGATGCATACATTAATCTGAATCCATATACCGTTACAAATGCTAGAAAAGGTAAAAAGAGTATATAACCTGCCTCTTCACTATTTGTTAAGAAAAGTGAATTAAATAAACCCGAATGAAATGAACCTG
>Ga0206678_10003039_pt1 | contig 10568 bp, 9 predicted proteins | sample M180m12015metaG_FD_155453 | JGI IMG/M metagenome (GOLD analysis project Ga0206678, IMG submission 155453) | Ammonia-oxidizing marine archaeal communities from Monterey Bay, California, United States - M1 80m 12015 | ecosystem: Environmental > Aquatic > Marine > Intertidal zone | place: USA...
GAAAATATTTCAGAAGAGGGTGTAATTGTTACAGGAAATACTGTAATTGATGCTCTTTTGGATGGAGTGGAGAAAGTAAAAAATATTGATAATAAGCAAATAAATATGCTTAAAAATCTAGTAAAAAAAGATAAAGATTTAATTTTAGTTACTGGGCATAGAAGAGAGAATCACGGAGAAGGATTTTTGAATATCTGTAAGGCTTTAAAAGAAATTGCAGCAGAAAATAATGTACAGATTATCTATCCTGTGCATTTGAACCCAAATGTGCAAAAACCAGTTAATAAGATTTTATCAGATGTTGAGAATATTGATTTGATTGCCCCACTTCCTTATGAAGCGTTTTTGTGGTTAATGGAAAAATCAAAATTGATAATTACGGATAGTGGTGGCGTACAAGAAGAGGCTCCATCATTAGGAAAACCAGTTTTAGTGATGAGAGAAACAACTGAAAGGCCTGAAGCTGTAGATGCAGGGACAGTTATTTTGGTTGGAACAAATGTAGAAAAGATTGTTCTTGAAGCTAATGCACTTTTACAAGATACTGAAAAATACGAGAGTATGAGTAAATTGCATAATCCTTATGGAGACGGAAAGGCAAGTGATAGAATTGTAGAGTTTTTATTAAATAAATAAATAAATTGAAAGATTTAAAAGTAGTTATGATGGGTTTGGGGTATATAGGTTTGCCAACAGCAGCCTTAATTGCCAGTAGAGGTATTCATGTACAAGGAATTGATGTTAATCAATCTGTTGTTGATACAATTAATAGTGGGAAAATTCATATTGTAGAACCAGCACTTGATGGGCTTGTAAAGCATGTCGTGGAGAAGGGATTGTTGAAAGCAAATATAACTCCAAATAATGCTGATGTATTTTTAATTGCTGTTCCTACTCCTTTTAAAGGTGATCATGAGCCAGATTTGAAATATGTAGAATCAGCAACAAGAATGATTATTCCAAAGTTGAAAGAGGGGAATTTATTTATCTTAGAATCAACTAGTCCTGTTGGATCAACAGATAAAATGGCTAAAATTATTTTTGAGGAACGCCCAGAACTCAAAGGGAAAATTAATATTGCTTACTGTCCTGAACGTGTTTTGCCAGGAAATGTTATTTATGAATTGGAACATAACGATAGAGTAATTGGTGGTTTAGATGAACAATCTACAATAGAAGCCCAAAATTTTTATCGACATTTTGTAAAAGGAGAATTGCATGCTACTAATGCTAAAACAGCTGAAATGTGTAAGTTGGTAGAAAACTCTTCAAGAGATGTGAGTATTGCTTTTGCAAATGAATTGAGTATGATTTGTGATAAGGCAGAAATAAATGTTTGGGAACTTATTCATTTGGCAAATAAACATCCTAGAGTGAATATTTTACAGCCGGGTACAGGTGTTGGGGGGCATTGTATTGCGGTTGATCCTTGGTTTATAGTGTCAGAATTTAAGAAAGAAGCTGTTATCATAAGAAATGCAAGAGAGATAAATAATTATAAAACAGAATGGGTAATTGAAAAGATTAGATCTACTGCTTTGCAATTTGAATTGAATAATAGCAGAAAGCCAACCCTTGCTTTAATGGGCCTGGCATTTAAACCTAATATTGATGATTTGAGAGAATCTCCTGCTTTATTGGTTGCAGATACTTTATTGGGTGATGGAAAATTTGATTTACTTTTAGTTGAACCAAATTTGGCGGAAAGTAATAAGTATGATTTAAATGATTATGAATCATTAAATGAGAAAGCAGATATAATTGCCTATTTGGTTGCTCATAAACAGTTTAAAGGTTTTAAAACTAAGTTAATAGAGTTAGATTTTTGTGGGGTTAAAAGAGAGAAATGAATATTTTAATAGTAATACCTGCAAGAGGTGGTTCAAAAGGAATACCGAGAAAAAATCTAAGACAACTTGGAGGGAAACCTCTTTTATATTATTCAATTAAAAATGCATTAGACTCTAATCATAATGTAGATGTGATTGTTTCGAGTGAAGATGATGAAATATTAAATACTGCTCAAAAATTTGGAGCAAAAACACATAAAAGAAATTTAAATATCTCGGATGACAAAACAACTTTAGATCCCGTGATTTATGATTGTTATATTCATGCAAAGAAATCTGACAATAAAGATTATGATTTGATTGTAACAATGCAACCTACTTCTCCATTGTTGTCATCTTCATCATTAGACAAGGCAATAAGTAAAATACTTGAGGATAAAAATATTGATACAATTATTGCTGCAAAAGATGCAACTCACCTTTCTTGGAGAAGTGAAAAAAACGAATTTGTTCCAAATTATACAGAAAGAGTAAATAGACAATATCTAACTCCAGAATTTACTGAAACAGGTGCTTTCTTAATTACAAGAGCATCAGTTATTTCTAGAAATAATAGAATTGGCAATAATGTTGATCTAGCATTATTGAGTAGTGGTGAGGGAATAGATATTGATACTTATGAAGATTGGAATTTATGTGAGTATTATTTGAGTAGAAAGCATATTTTATTTGTTGTAACTGGCAATAGTATTGTTGGATTAGGTCATGTTTATAATACACTATTAATTGCAAATGACATCTTAAATCATCAAATTACATTCTTAGTGGATAAGGAAAGTGAAATGGCATTTAATGCTATTAAAGCAAAGAATTATCCTGTTTTAATGCAAAAGTCTGATAGTATTTTAGACGACATCAAAAACATTGCACCTAACATTATCATTAATGATAGATTAGATACTAATGAGACATATATTAAGAATTTAAAAGCGCAAAATCACAAAGTAATTAATTTTGAAGATCTTGGGAAAGGGTGCGAATATGCTGATTCTGTTATCAATGCAATCTACCCAGAAAAGAACACGCTTCTAAATCATTATTTTGGGCAGGAGTATTTCATTTTAAGAGATGAATTTATTTTATCAAAGGAAAAAAATGTAACTTCAGAAGTTAAAAATATTTTAATTACTTTTGGAGGGGTTGATCCTAATAATTATACAGAAAAAGTAATTAAATTAATAAATAATTATTGTGTAGATAATAATATTCAAATTAATGTAATTGCTGGTTTTGGCTATGATAAATATAATACAATTAAGAAATATGAGAATATTAATGTCAAGCGAAATATCTTAAACATTTCTGATTACATGTTGGATGCAGATTTGATTTTTACTTCTGCAGGAAGAACAGTTTATGAAGTAGCAAGCATTGGGACTCCAGCAATTGTATTAGGACAAAATGAAAGAGAAATGACACACTTCTTTGCATCATCAAAATATGGTTTTTCAAACTTAGGTTTAGGATATAATGTAACGGATGAAGAGATTATGAATGAGTTTATTAGGTTAGTTGAATCTTTTGAGATAAGAGAACATATGAGTAGTTTAATGAAAAAGCAAGATTTAAAATCAGGAAGAAAAAGAGTACATAAATTAATACAAGATCTAATACAAGATTAATGAATATTTTAACATTATTAAACAAAGGGATTGATAAAGAAAATTCAATAGTAAAACCCTATATAATTGCTGAGGTTGGAGTTAATCATGAAGGCTCTATGTCAACTGCTAAGCGACTAGTAGATGAAGCGAAAGAGGGAGGTGCTCATGCAGTTAAGTTTCAGTCATATAAGGCGGAAACATTAGCATCTAAACATTCCCCTGCTTATTGGGATACAACAAAAGAACCAACTGAATCACAATTTGAACTTTTTAAAAAACATGATTCTTTTTGGAAAGATGAAATGCAAGAGTTGAAGGATTATTGTGATATAGTCGGCATTGAGTTTATGAGCACTTCTTTTGATGTAGAGTCTGCTGAATTTTTAAATGATATGATGGATGTATTTAAGATTTCATCTTCTGATATTACAAACAAACCTTTTATTGAGTATATCTGTAGTTTTGGGAAACCTATTATTTTATCAACTGGAGCTAGCGATTTAGAAGAAGTACAAGATGCAGTGAATTGGATAAAACCGTTTAATGTTCCCTTGGCCTTATTACATTGTGTTTTGAATTATCCAACTTCTGATAAAAATGCTAATCTTGGAATGATAGCAGGATTAAGAAAAGAATTTCCAGATAATATTATTGGGTACTCTGATCACACCTTACCAAAAGAAATGAAAGTGTGTGAAATGGCTACAATATTAGGAGCAGTAATTATAGAAAAACATTTTACACATGATAAATCATTACCAGGAAATGATCACTATCATGCAATGGATAAGGAAGATTTAAAGCTTTTTAATAAAAATATAGATACTACTTTTGAGATTTTAGGGAGTTTTAATGTTGAAGCTTTAGCTGATGAAGAAAAATCTAGACTAAATGCTAGAAGGAGTTTGGTAGCCTCAAAGGATATTCCAAAAGGAAAAGTAATTGAAAAGAGTGACTTGACTTTTAAGAGACCTGCTCATGGGGTTAGCCCTAAATACATTGATGATGTGGTGGGTAAAGAAGCAAAATTTGATATTATGGAAGATGATATAATTAGAAAAGAATTGATATGAATCTCTTGTGAACTTAAAACAACAAATACTTTCATATAGTGGAGTGAATATTATAAATGCCTCAGTGCCATTCTTGTTGTTGCCATTGTTAACATCTTATTTGTCTCCAGAGGATTATGGTGTATTATCAATGGTTCAGCTTTTAATGTTATTATCTTTTCCTTTTGTAATGATGAATTCACAGGGGTTGTTAACTATGGAGTATACTAATCTCTCTAAAGAGAAGTATAAAGCATTGGTTAGTTCAGCACTACTTATTCCTTTATTTGGTTTTGTGTTTTTAGAATGTATTTTCGTGTTATTTAAAAATAGTATTGTTGAATATTTTCAACTACCTATTTATTTATTATACTTAGTGCCTGTTTTTTTATTTTTTCAAGCTATACCAACTTTTGTGCCAATTATTTTTCAAGCAAAAAAGGATCCTTTTAATTTTGGGAAGTTTAAGATTAGTCTAACGATTGTTAATGTGTTATTGTCTTTATTGTTTGTTGTTATTTTGAATTATGGATGGGAAGGTCGTTTATTTGGGATAATTGTTTCATTTTTTATTTTTAGTATTGTCGGTTTTTTTGTCTTATTAAGGATTGATGCAATTGATTTAATATTTGATATTACAAGTTTAAAAAAAATTTTAAATTTTGGAATTCCGTTATTACCACATGCTATTGCTGGTGTACTATTGGCATCTTCTTCTAAGTTTTTTTTAGCCAATATGATTAATAATGAGGCTGTAGGTATATATACAGTTGCTTTTCAGGTAGCAAGTTCCGTTATAATCATTATGGTGTCTATAAATCAAGCTTGGGCTCCAAATCTATATGAAGTATTAAATTCAAAACCAAGTGAAATAATTAAATTAGGTATTGTAAAACAAACTTATAAGGTGATGTTATTTATGTTAGTAATTACACTTGTTTTTTTTCTTTCTACTCCTTATATATATAAATTATTTATTGATGAAAGTTATCATTCTGGAATAATTATATCTAGAGTCATTTCGTTTGGATTTTTGATGAATGGTTTGTATTTTTTAGTTACAAACTATATTTTGTTTTCTAAGAAAACAAGAGTGCTGTCAGTGATCACATCTGTAATTTCAATTTTAGGAGCTTTTATAAATTATTATTGTATACTAGAACATGGGATTATAGGTGCCGCATATGCACTAATTATAATTTTTGGTTTGTTATTTGGTGTAGTATTTTATTACGCAAATAAATTATATAAGATGCCTTGGTTATATATGTTTAATTAGTTATGAGTATAAAAAAAATAATAAAAAGGGTGCTCTCAATATATTTCACTTTATTAGTGAAAAAGAGAGTTAAATCTTATATTCTCCCTTTAAGGGTTAATAGGTTCAGTGTTGTTAGCGCAAACACAATTTTAGGTAAGAATGTTAATTTTAATGGTATACGTATATCTGGTAAAGGAGAAGTTTTAATTGGAGATAATTTTCATTCGGGGAGAAATTGTTTAATTCTTTCTGAAATTCATAATTATGATTTTGGTGTTAAAGTGCCTTATGATGAAACCTGTATAATAAAGCCTGTTAAGGTTGAAGATAATGTTTGGCTTGGGGACCGTGTTATTATATTAGGTGGAGTTACAATTGGTGAAGGTGCAATTATTCAGGCTGGTAGTGTTGTTGTTAAAGATATACCTAAATATGCAATTGCTGGTGGTCACCCCGCTAAGGTGTTTTCAAGTAGAGACGTAAGGCATTATGAATTATTGAAAGAACAGGAAAAGTTTCATTAATATGAAGAGGACTGTTGAAGATTTATGTGAATTTATTTGGGAATTAGAAGGTAAATACAACTTACTTGATTTTGAGATTGATGGGGTTAAGATTTGGCAGTACTTAAGAATGGAGATTTATTATCTTCTAGCTAAGGAGCTTGGTATTCTTGAACAAAGACATGTATCTCAGCAGAGCCTTTCTATAGTGCTAAGAAATAGTTTAACTTTAGTTAAGAACTTATTTATTGGGAATCCGTTTTTAATGTCAAATAAACAGAAAGATGTTCTAGTATTTACACATAATAGGTCAAAAAAAATAGAAGATAAATTTGAAGATATTTATACTAAATTATTAGTTAGTGATTTAAGGAGTTTAAAACAAAGCTACCTGTGTTTTGAGAAGCCATATCAAGGGAGGCATGTTAGGAAAAAAAACTCAGATATTAGATATTTAGATTTTATTTTATCCGCTTCTGTTTTTTATGGTATGATTTATCAAATAAAGAATAAATCTGCTTTGGAAGTAATGCGAAAGGTAGAGTTAGAGATTGAGAGTTATACAGCTACCTCTATAGACTTAATCAAGCTACTTAAGAAAAATGTTGGAAGATATAAGTTAGGATATATTCTGTACTCAAGATTATTAAAGAGGATCAATCCAAAAGTTATTTATTCAGTAGCGTCTTATTCATATTTAGGAGATATGATTGCTGCTGCTAAAGATTTGGGTGTAAAAACTATTGAGTTACAGCATGGAGTTGTAAGTAAGTATCATATGGGATATAGTTTTCCTGATAAACAAGCTCTATTATGTTATTCTAATGTGTTTTATTCATGGGGCGAGTTCTGGAACAAATCAGTTGAAAATGCTTTTGATGAGGTGAAGGTAAAAGGATTCTCATTTTTTAGAAATAATAGTGCTTATTATCAAGATGTAAAGAAAGAAAATAGGATACTTATCCTTTCTCAAGCAGCCTTGGGTGAGAAGATAATGAATGAAATACTAAAATTGATTAATATTTTTTCTGATTTCCAAATTTCATACAAGTTGCACCCAGCTGAATATTTGAGTTATAAGAAATACTCAGCATATTCAAAATTGTCTGAGTATGAAAATATAACATTTTTTGAAGATTGTAATTTATATCGCTTAATGTCTGTCTCTAAGTTTCAAGTAGGTGTATTCTCTACATCTTTATATGAGGGGATAGGGTTTTCTTGTAAAACATATTTACTCAACTTAAATGGTATTGAATATATGAAAGATTTATTAGATTCAGAATGTGCAAAGGTTTTATCTTCTGCAGATATCTTTAATTTGGAAGACTTTAAAGAAAACAATATAAAACATTTTTTTTAGATGAAGTCAACAACATTACCTCTATATTTTTTATTTTTTTCCTTTATGCTTTCTGCAATACTATCAATTGGGAGGGAAGATAATTTATTATATTATCTATTTTCTTTAATTGGCTTATCTGTTGTTTTCTTTACAATTTTATTTGTAAAATCTAAAACATTTTTTAAGTTTAATAGTTTAGATGTAATTTTCTTAATTAGTATTTCTTCTTTAATTAGTTTGGGTATGTTGTTACGCTTTGAGTATATGGGTATTGTTTTGTTATTGTTGTTTTTATCGTTAGTGTATTATTTTAAAATAATAAAATTATCTATAGTGAAATTATTGAAAGTCGTAAATATAACATACTTAATTTATCTTTCACTATCTATTATTTCATACTCAGGCTTGATTTTAGCACAAGAACCGGGGACTTTAAATAGTTTTGTTAAAGACTTTGGCTTTATCTCCTTTGAAACGTTATATGGTCTAGAGGGGAGTACTGCAGCAATAGATTCCTATAGTGCATTAATTATCTTATTAAACTTATTTCTTAATAAGAGATTGACTAAGTATTTGATAATTACAATTGCTTTGCTTGCATTAGTGTGGACCACAAGATTTACACCAATTGTAATGTTAACCTTGTCAGCTTCTTCTTATGTTCTTGTTAGAAATAAGTTTTTAGCTGTAGTTGCACTTAGTTCTATTTTTCTAGGGTTTTTTCTTTTTACTTTTTTAGAGATGTTCTACCCTAACGAGAGTTTTTTTATAGAGAATGTCCCTAATAGTATAATTTTGCAAATTGCTACCCATGGTAGGACTTTTATTTGGTCAGAGCAATTGCACAATATTGCAAATAGTTTTAATGTGTTGGATTTTTTAATTGGTAATTATAATTATGCGGAGGTGTTTATTCCATGGGGAAAAGGAACTACAAGTAATTCTCATAATTCTTTTTTATATCTTTTCTTTAGAGTTGGGATCTCTGCAGTTTTTATGATAATTTTTCTTATGAAAAAAGTATTTTGTAATTTTGATAGGAGAACTTTCCCTATTATTTTTGGGGTATTTCTGTCAGCTACAACTAATGGTGCAGTTTTTTATGTTGGAAATCCTGTTTTTTTCTTAGTTGTAATTTATCTGACATATTTTTATAAAGAATATAATATTATCAAATGACTAAAAAAATAAATTTCCTTAATATTGCTATTGATTCAATTTCAATGCAAGAAACTTTACTAAAAGTGGAAAGTGCAATTACATCAAAAACGCAGATACATCATACTGTTGAGGGGAAATTAGAAAAGGATATTTCACAAAGAATTAAAGTCAGTAATTTTATTACTTTTACAAAAGAAAATGAATAAAAAAATTAATTTCCTTGGTATCCCTATTGACACAATAACAATGAGGGAAACTCTTAACAGAGTAGAGCAGGTAATTGCTTCTAATAAACAAATTCACCATACTGTAGTAAATGCGAGTAAAGTAGTATTGATGCAAACAGATGAGGTATTAGAAAAAAGTGTAGTAGAGGCTGACATCATAAATGCAGATGGTCAAGGTGTAGTTTGGGGAGCAAATTTATTAGGTAAGAATATTCCTGAAAGAGTATCCGGGATTGATTTAATGGAAAGTTTAGTTAAAACAGCATCAAAGGAATCATATAAATGTTTCTTTTTTGGAGCAACTGAGGAAGTAGTTACTAAATTAGTAAATATTTATAAAGAGCAGTATTCTGAGGATATCATTGCTGGATATAGAAATGGCTATTTTGATAGAGGAGAAGAAGAGCAAATTGCTAATCAGATAGCAGATAGTGGAGCAAATATTCTTTTTGTAGCTATTACATCTCCTAAAAAGGAGATTTTCTTAAACACTTATAAAAAGCAATTACAAAAAGTTAACTTTATAATGGGTGTCGGTGGTAGTTTTGATGTAATTGCAGGTAAAGTAAAGCGAGCACCGATTTGGATGCGAAATGTTGGTTTGGAATGGTTATTCAGATTAATGCAAGAGCCGTTAAGAATGTGGAAGCGTTATTTAATAGGAATTCCAAAGTTTATTTTGTTAGTTGTTAAAGAATTACCTCAAATTTATAAGAATGAAGAGTAAAGTAGCATTAATTACAGGAATTACTGGGCAAGATGGTTCTTACTTGGCTGAATTCCTACTAAAAAAAGGATATAAAGTTCATGGGGTTAAAAGAAGAGCATCCTCATTTAATACGGATAGAATAGAGCATTTATATCAAGACCCACATATTGAAAATAGAAACTTGATATTGCATTATGGTGACATGACAGATTCTATGAATTTGATAAAAATCATTAAGGAAGTACAGCCAGATGAGATTTATAATTTAGCTGCAATGAGTCATGTGCATGTTTCTTTTCAAATTCCTGAGTATGTTGCAAATACTGATGGAGTGGGAACTTTAAGAGTTTTAGAAGCAATTCGATTGTTAGGTTTAGCAGAGAAAACAAAAGTTTATCAAGCCTCAACTTCGGAATTGTATGGTAAAGCGCAAGAAGTTCCGCAATCTGAATCAACTCCATTTTATCCGAGAAGCCCATATGCTGTAGCAAAGATGTATGCTTATTGGATTGCTGTAAATTATCGTGAGGCTTATGGAATATTTGCGTGTAATGGAATTTTATTTAACCATGAATCTCCAGTAAGAGGAGAGACTTTTGTTACTCGTAAAATTACCCGTGCAGCATCAAAAATTGCACTTGGCTTACAAGATAAATTACACTTAGGAAATTTAGATGCAAAGCGAGATTGGGGCCATGCTAAGGATTATGTTCGAATGATGTGGATGATATTACAAGCAGAAGTTGCTGAAGATTGGGTAATTGCAACTGGAAAAACAACTACTGTCCGTGATTTTGTAAAAATGTCTTTCGCTCATGCTGGAATAGAGTTGGAATTTAAAGGAGAGGGGGAACAT
>Ga0206678_10003044_pt1 | contig 10555 bp, 8 predicted proteins | sample M180m12015metaG_FD_155453 | JGI IMG/M metagenome (GOLD analysis project Ga0206678, IMG submission 155453) | Ammonia-oxidizing marine archaeal communities from Monterey Bay, California, United States - M1 80m 12015 | ecosystem: Environmental > Aquatic > Marine > Intertidal zone | place: USA...
ACCTAGCTGACTGGGGTAAATCAAATGGTATTGATTACCAATCTGTTGTCTCAGACACAAATGCACAAACTTTGACTAACTATGATTCTGGACGTTGTGATGTATTAACAACTGACGCTTCAGGTTTGTACTCAATGCGTGCAGCCTCTAATGATCCATCAGAGCATGTTGTATTGCCTGAAATCATCTCTAAGGAGCCTCTAGGCCCTGTAGTACGTCAAGGAGATGATCAATGGTTTAACATCGTTAGATGGTCTTTAAATGCAATGATCACAGCTGAAGAAGTAGGCGTTACTAGCGCTACTGTTGATGAAGTCACTAACAACCCTGAGCGTGAGCGCTTAATGGGTCGTTCTGGAAACACACATGAATATGTGGGTTTAACTCCAGACTGGACTTACAACATCGTTAGCCAGGTAGGTAACTACTCAGAAAGCTTCGAGCGTAATATCGGTCTTAATACACCGATTGGTATTGCTCGTGGTGTTAACGCATTATGGACAGATGGCGGTATTCTTTATTCGCCTCCATTTAGATAAGCAATTATCTAGTTAACCTTTAAACCAGCCTGCTATACTTAGCAGGCTGGTTTTTTTTGGTTCAAACAAAAAAAAGTTTTATTTTATTGAATTTAAATTTCAATAAAATATAAGATATATTTCTAATTTTTTATTGCTTCAAGGTTCATGAAACAACAAAACATTCTATCTCAGGTCAAAGGCTTAACTTTTAGGGAATTGTTGTATAACAACGAGGTAAGGGCTTTTTTCTTCCAGGTCGCTACTTTTCTACTAATTGCTGGCCTTTTTTATACAATAATTGGTAATTTGTTTGACAATATCGAAGCAAGAGGAATCCATACAGGTTTCTCTTTTTTGAAGAACAGGGCTGGCTTTGACATTCTTCCATTTCTTGGTAATTACTTGCAAGACTATACCCCTGAGTCAAGCAATTTAACTGTTTTTTATGTTGGTCTCATAAATACTCTAATTGTTGCATTTGTTGGCATAATTGTCACAACCTTTCTTGGTCTTTTTATTGGTATTGCCAGACTTTCAAATAACTACTTGGTAGCCAAGCTAGCAGGGGGCTATATAGAGCTTTTTAGAAACATTCCCGTGCTTCTGCAAATTTTCTTTTGGTATAACATCTTCATAAACATTTTCCCGCATCCAAAAAAGAGTTTTTCGTTCTTCGATATAGCTTTTCTTAATCAGCGCGGTCTTTACCTGCCTAAACCTATTTTAGAAAGCGGCTTTTCTTTAGTAATAATAGCCTTTGTAGTTGGTATTATTCTAACTGTTTTTATGAAACGCTACTTTAATAAAAAACACGATGAAACGGGTATATACACAAGAACATTAGGCTACTCTACGTTGCTTATTCTCGGACTCCCGGCAGTGTTCTTTTTATTGCTTGGGTCACCGCTAAGTTTCGATCTTGCTGTACTGGGTAAATTCAACCTAAAAGGGGGTATGCAAGTTGTGCCTGAATTCATAGCACTCACATTTGCACTCAGTGTTTATACAGCAACCTATATTGCAGAGGCAATCAGGTCAGGCATTGAGGCTGTCGATAAGGGTCAAAAAGAGGCTGCAGCGGCTATTGGACTAACTCAAACACAATCACTTAAATTAATCATACTGCCGCAGGCATTAAGGGTTGCAATACCACCTACCATCAACCAGTACCTGAACTTAACCAAAAATTCCTCACTGGCGACAGCTATTGGCTATCCAGAATTAATGAGCGCTTTTGGAGGCACTGTTCTAAACCAGGTAGGGCAAGCAGTTGAAATTCTTGGAATGGCAATGCTAGTGTATCTATTCATCTCGCTTTGTATTTCATTATTATTGAATGTCGTTAACAAAAGAATGGCTATACCAGAGCGCTAATTATGGCAGTAAACGAGCTACAAACAACTAGAAAACCGCCAATATCCCAAATTGGTGCAATTCTATGGCTTAGAACTAATCTCTTTTCCTCGTGGACAAATGGACTTCTAACGCTTGCGTCACTTTATTTGCTTTACATCGTACTTCCACCATTATTGGATTGGATGTTCTTCAGCGCTAACTTTAATTTTGGTACTGTCAATATCCTTGGATTTGATATTAAGTTTAGTGAGGTTATGGCTGACAATGATAATTGTGGTAGAGAGGCCGCCTGTTGGCCATTTATTTACGAAAAAATATACATGTTTATATATGGCTTTTATCCGCGTGAAGAGGTCTGGCGTGCAGATGTATTTTATGGTTTAACAGCATTGTTGATTGTGATTGTGCGTTTAGTTAAAAACTATAAATACAAAAACAGAGTCATTCTGTCAATGATCATAACTTATCCTATTGTTTCATATATATTAATTGCTGGTGGTTTTGGTCTATTGCCGGTTGTTGAGACACACCTATGGGGTGGTTTGCTGCTAACTCTTATAATCGCTTCCGTTGGAATTGTTGTTTCTTTCCCGATAGGAGTTGTTTTAGCGCTTGGAAGGCAGTCTGACTTAAAAGTAATTAAGCTCTTTTCAACGATTTTTATTGAATTTATACGTGGAGTCCCACTCATTACGATTCTTTTTATGGCTTCATTTGTGCTTCCGTTATTTCTTGAGTCAGGCACTAATTTCGATAAACTTTTGAGAGCCTTGATCGCAATAGCGCTTTTCCAGGCTGCTTATTTTGCAGAAGTCGTAAGAGGAGGTCTTCAGGCAATTCCAAAAGGCCAATATGAAGCTGCTGATGCTATTGGACTCAGTTATTTTCAAAAAAATGCGCTCATTATATTGCCTCAAGCACTGAAAATTTCGATACCAAACATTGTCGGATCATCAATCTCCTTATTTAAGGACACAACATTGGTGCTCATCATTGGCTTGCTGGATATGCTTGCAATGGTAAACATGACCAGTCAAGACATTTACTGGCTGGGAAGAGAGACGGAAGGGTATGCAACTGTTACAATGGTGTTTTGGGTGATGCTATACTCAATGTCTCGCTACTCAAGAAAGCTAGAGATACGTTTTAACACTGAAAATAAAAATTAATATAGGTAACAAAGATGGAAACAGAAAATAACGCATCAAATATTATTGAAATAAGCGATTTAAACAAATGGTATGGTGATTTTCATGCACTTAAAAACATCAACCTGAGTGTTAAGGAGGGTGAAATAATTGTTGTTTGCGGACCATCAGGAAGCGGAAAATCAACACTTATAAGGTGCGTCAATTTCCTAGAAAAATTTCAAGAAGGAACTATTGTAGTATCCGGTACAGAACTAACTGACGACGCACAGAAAATAAGAAAAATTAGAAGTGAAGTGGCAATGGTATTTCAGCACTTTAATCTATTTCCACATCTTTCAATTGTAGACAACCTCACTTTGGCTCCTATCTGGGTTCATAATGAAACCAAAGAAGAGGCACGAGAGAAGGCACTAAAATTCCTTGAAAGGGTTGATATAAGAGAGCAAGCCGAAAAATATCCGAACCAACTGAGTGGCGGCCAACAACAAAGAGTTGCAATAGCAAGATCATTGTGCACATCACCAAAAATAATGCTATTTGATGAACCAACATCGGCCCTAGACCCTGAAATGATCTCTGAAGTTTTAGATGTAATGGTTGAACTTGCTAAAGGAGGCATTACAATGATCTGCGTCACCCATGAGATGGGCTTTGCAAGGAAAATGGCAAATCGTATTATCTTTATGGATGAAGGGCAAATAGTTGAGGAAAATGACCCAGTTAATTTCTTTAAGAATCCTGAATCAGACCGTTTACAGTTGTTTTTAAGCCAAATACTTACACACGACGAATAAAGCAATTAAAGAGCAAAATTAGCTTTATATTTGTAAGTTAAAAGCCATCAAGGGTGGTAAATATCACCATTTCTATTGAATAATACATAGCAAACACAAGCAATCAGCTATATAATTCGTTCAAACATTATTAATATCCACTATAACGAATGTTCAAGTTCTTAAAAAAAGAAGAGTTAATAGAAGCGCCGGTAATCAATGAATCAGAGGACTGGACAAAAGAAATTAAGAGAAGTCAAAAGATAGGCCAAGAGGTTGAACAATTATCATTTATTTATGATAATAACAATGATAAGTTAATATTAGGGACTAAGAAGGGACTAAGTCTAGATCATCTAAAAATTTTAAAAAATTGTAAAAATGAGAGTAGTGCAAATGAGCTTATGGAAATTCTCAATAGAACAAATAAATCAAAATTTAAAAATAAAATAATCAATCCTTTAGTTGAAAATGGTTTCTTTGAACTTACAAATCCTGATACACCCAAAAGTCCAATACAAAAGTATAGACTAACAAGTAAATTTGTTAGACGTAGAAAAAAATCATAGCCTTTAATTAACTAAATTGCATCTTTTGAAGCCTATTGAGTGTCAATTTTAGTAATTACTTCAATAATTGCTTTAATTTCAACGTTTATTGTTTTTCTTAATTCATCCCTAACTAGATTAATATTATTGCCTAAAATAGAGAATTTAGAGTCCAACTCATAACTATTTGATTTTCCTTGTTTTTATCTAATTTTGATCCCTTTTTAGAGTTATTTAATGATTTTTATTTTAATTTATTTCGTATAATTTATATTATGTTAAATAATATGTAAATTTATATATTTCTTATGTTTTTCATATATATCTTTCACTCCCCTATTGTTAAATATCTTATTCAATGGATAATGTTGTTCTTAGTCCCTCTTTTTATAAGTTAGTTATTTTCATTTACTTACTTAGTCCCGGATTTCAATAAATTGAATATAAATCAACGAAATTACTTACTCCTGGCTTTATTAATTTTGATTTGGGGATCATCATTTCTTCTGATTAATCGTAGCCTTTTGTCTTTTTCACCAGAACAAATTGTTGGTTATAGGCTTCTTATCGGTTCTTTAGTGATGGTATTTATTGTTTTTTTAAATGGTAAATCATTGCCTAGTTCCCTACTCCCTTGGCTTCATTTCAGTATTTTTGCAGTTATTGGTAATGTCTTTCCTTATATACTTATAGCTAAGGGGCAGGTAAGCATTTCGTCAGGTATGGCTGGCTTACTTATGGCAATTATGCCTTTGGTTACTTTAATATTAGCTCACTTTTTTATACCTAATGATAAATTGAATCGTTACAAAATTATTGGCTTTATATTAGGTATTTCAGGTGTTATTTTTATTTTAGGCCCAACTCTTAATGACAATAGTAATACTGTTTTTGGCGTATTGCTTGTACTTGCTGCAGCTTGTTCTTATGCAGTAAACACTATTTTTGCAACTCGTCTGCCCTCTTATGATCCTCTTGTGTCCAGTTCTTGTGTTCTTATCCTCGCTAGTGTTATTTCTTTTTTAATTTGGCCTGATATTTTATATTTTAATTTTGTTGATCTTTCTTTAATCAGTGGTCTTAGCATTTTATTTCTTGGGATATTTCCCACAGCTATAGCGTTGGTAATTTATTTTAATATTGTCAATAGTGCAGGTGCAACTTTCCTTTCAAACATTAATTATCTTATACCGGTTGTTGCTTTTTTTCTAGGTGCTTTTGTGTTAGGTGAATCAATTCTTTGGCAAAATATCCTCGCCCTCCTTTTAATAATTTCTGGTATTTTTATTTCAAGATTTAGAATTTAATTTCAGTATATTTTTGTTTGTCTAATATTTTTTTTATGTCTAAGATTTTATATTTATTTAATTGTTACTTTTTCCTTTTCTTTCAATCTCTTACTTAACTTTTATATTTCTATCCAAATTTTGTTCTTGAATCTAATTTAAATATATACTATATTTAGTGTATATTAACTGACGGCAACACTAAATGTAGTACCTAACTAGGAGAGGAGTTTGGAGCAAGATATACAAGCTGTTAAAGAAAAGAAAGCTGATCAACAAGATATACAAGTAATCAAAAGGGATGGAACTAGGGAATCTATTGATCTCGAAAAAATTCACCGTGTTGTGCATTGGGCTTCTCAAGATTTGGAAAATATTTCAGTTTCTCAAGTTGAAATAAACTCTCAATTAGCCTTTTTTGATGGCATTAAAACTGAAGATATCCACGAAACAATTATTAAATCTGCAGCTGATTTAATTTCAACTGACGTCCCTGATTATCAATATTTAGCAGCGAGACTAGCAATATTTCATTTAAGAAAAAAAGCATTTAAATCTTTTACTCCACCGTCGCTTATTCATCACGTAATCAATCTTACTGACTTGGGTATTTATGATAAGGATATTTTAAATAAATATAACAAAACTGAGTTCAAAAAACTTGATAATTATATCGATCATTGGCGTGATATGAATTTTTCATATGCCGCTGTAAAACAATTAGAAGGTAAATATTTAGTTCAAAATCGTGTAACCGGAGAAATTTTTGAGTCTCCACAATTTCTCTATATGTTGGCTGGAATGTGTCTTTTCCAGGAATATAAAGGAAAGAACAGATTAGACATTGTAAAGCGTTTTTATGATGCTACCTCTAACTTTAAAATCTCATTACCAACCCCAATTATGGCCGGAGTTCGTACTCCTACTCGACAATTTTCTTCTTGTGTTTTGATTGAAACTGGTGATGATCTTGATTCAATTAGTGCGTCTTCAGCTGCAATTGTTAAATATGTTTCGCAGCGTGCTGGTATAGGCATTAATGCAGGCAGAATTCGTGCTCTTGGTAGCCCTATAAGAGGCGGTGAGGCTACTCATACAGGCTGTATTCCTTTTTTTAAACATTTTCATACAGCTGTTAAATCTTGCTCTCAAGGAGGAGTTAGGGGGGGAGCAGCCACCCTCTTCTATCCTTTATGGCACCTGGAAATAGAAAGTTTATTGGTACTTAAAAATAACACTGGTACTGATGAAAACAGAATTAGACACCTAGATTATGGAGTACAGTTTAACGGTTTAATGTATCAACGTTTTTTAGCTGATGGTGATATTACTCTATTCTCTCCAAATGATGTTCCAGGTTTGTATGAAGCATTCTTTGCTGATCAAACTAAATTTAAAAAGCTTTATGAAAAATATGAGAAGGATAAAACTATTAGAAAGGAAATGATAAAGGCTAGGGACTTATTTTCCAAATTTATGAAAGAGCGTGCTAATACCGGTCGTATCTATCTTCAGAACGTAGACCATTGTAATACTCATAGTGCTTTTAATGCAAAACTTGCTCCAATTAAGCAATCTAATCTGTGCATGGAAATCACCCTTCCCACTAAGCCGCTTTATGATGTTCAGGATGAAAATGGTGAAGTGGCACTTTGCACTCTTTCAGCCGTTAACCTAGGTGCATTAGACAGTTTGGATGAACTAGAAGACATTACTGAAATTATTGTACGCTCACTGGACTCTTTGCTAGACTATCAAGATTATCCTATTAAAGCGGCTGAGTTAGCGAGCAAAAATCGTCGTACTTTGGGCATTGGTGTGACTAATTTAGCCTATTATTTAGCTAAAAATAATGCTAAATATTCTGACGGCTCTGGCAATGAATTGATTCATAAAACCTTTGAGGCTCTTCAATTTTATTCCCTAAAAGCTTCAAACAAATTAGCCAATGATTTTGGCGTCTGCCCTCTATTTTCTGAAACACAATATGCGAAAGGTATTCTGCCTGTCGATAGCTATAAAAAAGATATTGATAAGTTTTGTGATACCAAGCTAGATCTAGACTGGGACTCTTTACGTAAAGATATTAAAGCTACAGGTCTAAGAAACTCTACTCTAACAGCCCTAATGCCTTGTGAAAGTTCATCTCAAATTTCTAACTCTACTAATGGAATTGAACCTCCAAGAGGCTTTGTTTCTATCAAGCAATCGAAAGATGGAATATTAAAGCAAGTTGTGCCTGAATATGAAAAACTTCATAAAAAATATGAGTTATTATGGGATGTTAAAGACAATGAAGGTTATCTGCAATTATGTGCCATTATGCAAAAATTTGTAGACCAATCTATTTCTACCAACACTCACTATGATCCTTCTCAATTTGAAGGTGGAAAGGTACCAATGAAACTCTTCTTAATGGACCTTCTTAAGGCCTATAAATATGGCATAAAGACACTTTATTACCATACAACTAGAGATGGTGCGAGTGATAACCAGAATAACAACAAGTCCACTGATGACGATTGCGAGGATGGCGTCTGTAAGCTCTAACAGTGAATTATGTCATATAGCATCTTCAATCAAACAGCAAACGACACATTAACTGAGCCGATGTTTTTTGGTGATTCAGTTAACGTTGCGCGTTTCGATCAACAAAAATTTGAAGTGTTTGAAAAGCTAACGGAAAAACAACTTTCTTTTTTTTGGCGCCCTGAAGAAATTGATGTTTCTAAAGATAAGATAGATTTTGCAAAATTAAGATCCAATGAAAAGCATATTTTTATTTCTAATTTACAATACCAAATCTTACTTGATTCTGTCCAAGGTCGCTCACCAAGCATTGCCTTTTTGCCCATAGTTTCATTGCCGGAATTGGAAAACTGGATTGAAACCTGGTCGTTTTCTGAGACAATCCATTCTCGGTCTTATACTCATATTATTCGAGCGATAATGAATGAGCCGGGTGTAGTTTTTGATGAAATAATGAAGACAGATGAAATTATTCAACGTGCTACTAGTGTTTCTGAGCACTATGATGAACTAATTAAATATTCTCAAGCCTACCTGCTTCACGGTGAGGGCAAGCATGAATTTAATAGTGAAAAACTTGATGTCAGTCTATATGGCCTAAAACGACTTCTTTATTTAACCATTATGTCAGTTAATATCCTAGAAGCAGTCCGCTTTTATGTTAGCTTTGCTTGTTCATTTGCCTTTGCTGAGAGAAAAGTAATGGAAGGAAATGCAAAAATTATCAAATTAATTGCCCGTGATGAAGCTTTACATTTAACAGGCACTCAACACATGATCAATTTAATGAGAGATGGCAAAGACGATCCAGATATGAAAAAAATCGCTAAAGAGTGTGAATCTGAAGTAATACAAATGTTTAAAGATGGAGCTAAACAAGAAAAAGAATGGGCAGAATACTTGTTTCGCGACGGTTCAATGATAGGCCTAAATGCTGAAATACTCAAACAATATCTAGAGTACATTACCAATGTAAGAATGGAAGCATTAAATATGAAGCCTATTTTTAAACAAAATACCAACCCTCTTCCATGGATGAACCACTGGCTAGATTCTGACATTGTTCAAGTTGCTCCTCAGGAAACAGAGATAACCTCTTATTTAGTAAGCGCCATTGATAACACAATGAGCTCAGAGGATGAAGACTTTAGTGACTTTAAGTTATAAATGTTGCCAATAATTAGATGTTCAGAATCGATGTTGACAATATTAATGGAAAGACAGAGTCGCTTTATGTTTGGGGTGAAGAATCAATCTTAACCGAACTTGAGGCGCACAATGTGCTTGTAAACTATAGTTGCAGGCAGGGTCATTGCGGTAGTTGTATTTTAAAATTGGTAGATGGTGAAGTGCTTCACCAGGAATGTCTTGTTCCACTCTCTGAAGGGGAGATACTCGCTTGCCAATCAAAACCAACAACCGACATTAAGATTACAACCAAAGATTAAACTGTTTTTCCAGGTATTCAAAAACAGCTCTGGAATTACCCTGAAATATTATTCTGCGCCTTTTCTTGTTGATTTGGTAGTTGTACATTGGATCATAATAGTCAATCAAAAGTGACTCAATAAGGGGAACGTATTCACTTAGATCATTTGACTTCTGATGCTTTAGAATCGCATTATTGAGAATCTTTAAGAGATTTTTGTAACGAACCCCACCTAAACGTTTTTGAATTTTAAAAAGACTATTTTTCCAATAATTAGCATAATTTTCAAAACCATTATTACTGTCAACTGAGCAATAACTATCAAGCATATCAGTAACATATGTTTTGAGGCTAAGTTTTACACGCTCTTCGAGATTAGCTGTTAAGATAACTATATTCGACTCAAGAGATCTATTTTTTAGGCTGTCAGGCAAATATATAGTTCCAATATTATTACCCTCATCTTCAATCAATAGAAAGCTATTTTTTTGTTTTTGAATCAGTTCAATGGCTAGAGAGTTTTCAAAATCTATTTGTGTTGGCTGAGCACTAACATGATTTCCAAATGCTGAGCCTCTATGATTAGCCAAACCTTCTAAGTCAATATTATTACGAAATTTATTAAGCAATAAAGTCTTGCCACATCCAGTCTGCCCACCAATGACGATAAAATTATTACAGTTAGTGATACGAGTAGATTCTTCAATAAGGTAGCGACGCATAGCTTTGTATCCGCCCTTAACTCTAGGATAAGCTATACCTGAATAATCAAAAATCCACTCCTGTACAACTTTTGATCTTAACCCTCCACGAAAACAATAAAGAGCTCCTGATGGGTTCTGGTTAATGAAGCCCAACCAATCATTTACTCTTTGATTTTTAGTCTTACCACTGACTAATTGACGCCCCAATTCTATTGCTGAAAGTTGGCCGATCTGTTTGAATTTGCGACCAACTAGATG
>Ga0206678_10003051_pt1 | contig 10543 bp, 8 predicted proteins | sample M180m12015metaG_FD_155453 | JGI IMG/M metagenome (GOLD analysis project Ga0206678, IMG submission 155453) | Ammonia-oxidizing marine archaeal communities from Monterey Bay, California, United States - M1 80m 12015 | ecosystem: Environmental > Aquatic > Marine > Intertidal zone | place: USA...
GCCTTTTGTTAAATCACAACCCCAAACTGTTTCAGAAAAATTTCCGCTACCAACTACAATTTCTATAAAGATTTCCTGATTTTGGAGAAGCGCTGAAATCGCATCCAAATCAACTTCATCTGCATCGAGGCTTTCCGCATTAACAGTTAAAACCTGAGTGCCTTTTATAAAATGAATTGACAAATCCGCTAAAGGCACAGGATATTCAAAGACCTTTCCGACCGCCATCACAAAACGTCCCCAGTTAGGATCTGCGCCGTGAATTGCTGTTTTGACCAGTGGGGAGTTGATAATTGACTTAGCAATCTGCAAAGCCATTGGCTGGGATTCAGCGCCTGAAACTGTGAGTTCGATCAGCTTAGTAGCACCTTCGCCGTCACGGGCAATTTCTTTTGCTAACTGCATAGCACTGTTTGTAAAAGCTGCTTCAAATTTTTCAGTGTCTACCGGTCCTGCAAGTCCATTGGCCATGATGACTACAGTGTCACTTGTAGAAGTATCAGTATCAATTGAAATACGGTTGAAGGATTTATTAACAACTCGTCGGAGGATAGCCTGCAGTCCTTCAGAATTCAGTTGGGCATCGGTCACAAAAAAACTGAGCATGGTTGCCATGTTAGGTTCTACCATTCCTGCACCTTTTGCAACTCCAAGGATTGTTGCATTGCCAACGCTGCAGGAGCTCCATTTTGGATGTGAATCTGTAGTCATGATTGCACGTGCAAACTTTTCAATATGTTCCGGAGATGAAGCTAGATTTTCAGCAATTAATTTACAGCCTTCGTGAATTTTTTTGATAGGCAGCCGTTGACCAATGACACCTGTTGAAGAGGGCAATACCAGCTCCGGAGCAATATTCAAAGCTTCTCCGGTCCAAAGGCACATTTTTTTTGCATCCTCAATTCCTGCCTTGCCGGTGGCGACATTCGCTGTTTTTGAATTAACCACAATTGCCTGCAGACGCCCATTTTGTATATTTTCTTTGCCTACAATTACAGGTGCCCCCGGAAGATTGTTGCGTGTAAAAACACCTGCTGCGGAACATTCGCACTCTGATGCAATTACGCCAAAATCTAATGTTTCGTCCTTAATTCCAAGATTTATACCCAGCCATGAAAATCCGCTAATACTTCTCAATGAAGGATAGTCCATTGCCATATTAAACTCCTTGTGTATAATTAATGTGATTGGCAGTCTCTAGTTTACGGTTAGAACTGCCAACCGTCAACAGTTAAGCGAAAACCTTATTTCCCTGTCTAATATGGCTGTCAGCATTCCCGAAGAGTTACGTGCATTTGGAATAACTTCCAAAGAGTTTGTAGAAAAAAAGAGAGGACTTGCTAAATCTGCAGAGACTGAAGTTAATGATAATGATGTCATTTGGGAGCTTTTTCAAGATCTAACAAAAAAGGCTCTCAGCTATGAAATGTTACAGATGCTCTTTTGGAACATGGCAATCTTTAAAGATAAACTTGGTCAGAATTCCTTTGAATACCAACAAAAATCACACAAATCACGTTTGCTGGATCTTGAGCAAAAAGGGAAAACTAAGGTTAAAATAAACGCCACCGGCTGTTCTGCTTCCTGCAGGAAACTGCACAACCTCGTCCTGCCGCTTGAAAAAGCATTACAAAATTTACCTGTACCAAATCCAAAGTGTGAAGCAACTTTATATTCTGCAAACACCTGGTGTACTTCCATTTATCTCGTTGCAAAAGAGAGTGAGAAGGAATCACCAAAATTACCACTGGCAGTAGAGAACGTCCCTGAACTTCCGCCCTTAGTAAAAAGTATCAATAACAATGCAGGTGACTCTGGCGACGAAACTGCAGAACGGTATTCAGAACAAACCGAAGATAATACGATGGGTTGGGCTATAGCAACATTAACATTGTGTCTTGGCCTCGGTTTGCTATTTTTTTCACCCTGGGCAGGAGGGCTGCTTGTAGCGTGGAGCATTCCGTTTTTTCCTCCACTGATGCTGCGTTTGCGTCGTTCTTTATCTTTTTTAAAACACCGCTGGGAACGCTGGAGTTTGCTCGGAATTGGATTCCTGCTGGCACTGCTGCTGTTATTGTTGACTCAGTTGGCTGACCGGGAAATAAATAATTCCAGCACTAAAAGCGCAATTCCGCCATACGAGGTGTTGTTGATTGAGGATCAAAGCAGTTCTACACGGTCACGTTTGCGGGTAAGTATTGTTGCTCCGGAAGCACTGACCGCTCGAGATCGTGCCCGTGTTGCGATGAATGCTGCAAAACAAATTCAAGCCAGTCAGGTATCGGATGATCCAGATAATCCGCAATATGAGTATGTTTCTGTAGTTTTAGAAGCAAGTACAAAAAGCGCCGGTCAGGGATATGCACTGGCAGAAGCGGAATACGCACCTGATGGACGTGGACAGCAGGGGATCATGAGTGAAGATCCTGATAATCAATGGAAATGGAATGTGAGCTCATCAAAAGCTCGTGTGAATCCTGACGACACCAATTCCCTGCAAAATGTGAAAGGGACACTCGAGACTTTTTTGAAGCAATAACTGGAAATGCCAATTTACAACTACCAGGCCTTTGATGGAGAAGGCACTTTACATAAAGGCACAAAGGATGCGGCAACAGAGACAGAGGTGCGTCAATATTTACGCAGCAAAGATCTTTTCCCTAAAGAAATCCGTACCAGTCGTTTTACAGGAGTAAAACTTCCCGGAGGTGAAAAGTCTACTAAAATAAAAATACCGAAATTATCTTTTCGGAAAGGTGTTTCCGGGAAAGCTCTCACTCAATTCACAAGACAGTTGGAAATTTTGCTTGACGCAGCTATTCCTTATGACAAAGCTTTTCAACTGATTATTCCACAGATTGGGGATTCCGGATTTCAAAGTATTCTTTCGGATGTACGCGGACGTGTGGTTGAAGGCGGATCACTTGCGGGAGCAATGGAAAGGTATCCTCATGTTTTTCCGACCATGTATGTCAGTATGGTACGCTCCGGAGAAAACGCAGGAAATCTGGGTTTAATAATGAGACGCCTTGCGGACTACTATGAATCGCAGGAACGTATGCTCTCCAAACTAAAGGGCGCGCTTATCTATCCTGCTTTCATGATGGTTTTTGGTTTGGCTGTTGTCATATTTATGGTCACGACGATCGTACCTAAAATCACTCGCATTTTTGAAAGTCAGGAAGAAGCACTGCCTTTGCCAACCCGTATTTTAATGGGAGTCAGCGATTTTGTGGTGGATCACTGGTTTCTGCTGTTGCTCATAACTTCAGGAATTGTGGTTGGAATCATCTCATTTTTCGGGAGTAGCCGCGGAAGTTTGTGGAAAGACAGGATTGAACTTGAACTGCCACTGCTGAGTCGTTTGCGGATTAAAGTAATGGTTGCTCGTTACTGTCAGACATTAGGTACTTTGCTTAAAAGCGGAGTTGATTTAAAAACTGCTCTTGAAATTTCAAAACACGTTGTCGCCAATAAAATATTCATCAGCAAGTTGGATCAACTGATTACTGATGTTAACAACAAAGGTGTTCCTCTTTCGGCGGCTATGGCACGGATTGATTATTTCCCTGAATATGTGCGTCACGTCGTTTCAATCGGAGAAGAAGCCGCACGTGTGGATGAACTGCTGGAAAAAGTTGCTGACCGGATGCAGGAAGAAGTAAGTTCCCTGCTCGAGGCGCTGACAACACTCTTACAACCGGCCTTGATTATGATTCTCGGCGGAGCTGTCGGCTTTATCGCCCTCGCGGTTCTGCTGCCGATGCTCAATATGAGCCAGATTCTGCAATAGAAATTAAAAACAACTAAAAGCATGATATAACAAGTAATTCGTTAAGCTTCTTGTTCTTTATTATTGTTACTTTGTGTTACTTTGCGTTTTTTTGTTACTCATTTGTTACTCATTTTGCTATTATGACAACCAATAATACACTAAATACAAACAAGAATAATTGGAAGTGGCAACATGAGCGTCAAATTAAGAAAGAAGAAATTATCAGGTAGCAAAATTAGCCTCTATCTTGACATCTACCTCAACGGACAAAGACAGTATGACTTCTTGAATCTATACCTATATAAAGGAACCAGCAGCAGAATCAAAGCAACTAACAAAGACACGCTTGAACTTGCAGAAACAATCAGAGCAAATCGGCAGACAGAATTACAATATTCTGAGCATGATATCATTCCGAGATTCAAGCGAAATGCTGATTTTGTGGAATACTTCAAAACAGTAGGTGAAAGTAAAGGACGCTCCTCCATGATTTGGAAAAGTACTCTAAAACATCTAGAAGAGTTCACTGGTGGGCAAGTGGCTTTTAAAATTATGAATGAACGCTGGCTTGAGAAATGGCAAAACTTTTTACTAAAAAAGGTTTCTCGTAACACCGCTGCTGGGCATTATGCTAAGACTGCCTCGGCTATGAAACTTGCTGTTCGAGACAAAATAATTCAGAGAAACCCCTGCGACAGTATAACAAATATCAAACTTGAAGAAATTGAGAGGAAATATCTAAATTTTGAAGAAATCAAACAGCTTTCAGAGACCATACCGGTAACCGAAAATGCTAAAGAAGTTGCCAGAATGTTTTTATTTGGTTGCTTTACAGGATTATCATTTGCGAATCTGGTAACTCTCACTTTTAAGCAGATTGAAGGTGATACTGTCAAATTTTTCAGAGAAAAAACTAAAACATGGCATCACGTCCCCCTGAATGAAACGGCACTTAGCTTGGTAGGAGATACGGTTAAATGTGATCCCCAAGAAAGGATATTCAGCGTACCAAAGCACCGCCAATGTTCATACATATTAGAAAAGTGGGGCAAACAGGCAGGAATCAAGAAACATGTGCACATGCACCTGTCCAGACACACTTTTGCAACCTTGAATCTTTCTAGTGGAGCAGATTTATATACTGTCAGCAAATTGATAGGACATAAGAAACTTGCTACAACTCAGATTTACGCAAATGTGATTGATTCAGTAAAACGGCAAGCAGTTAACAATTTGCCGCAACTTGAATTGTGAAAGGACACTATGAGTTTTCAAGAACGATATGAGAAGCATAAAAATTTCATTCAAGAGCGCTGGCTATCATTCTCAGTTAAAGTAATGTTGGAGAAAGACCCAAAAAATAAAATCAGCATTATCAGGGCAGCTCAAAAGCAGGCTACTAAGGAGATTCAGGACATAGAAGTACAAAGTACCTTCATTGAATTTCTAAATTGGGAAATCGAATATCTCCAAGGTCCACTGAACCAAGAAGACTCCGCCAGTCCAACACAGGCACATCAGAGAAATGAAACGCTAAATACAGATGAAAGCACTCAGGAAGGCTGGTACACAGGGAAAACGGAACCAGAAAAAATCAACTGGAAAGGTAGCCAAACTCAATTAGCATATCTTGTGCAAATTCTTCTTGAAAATGGATTCATTGAACATGGCGATCATTGGAAGATGTGTGCAGAGCATTTCCTGGTTAAAGGTAAGCCAATTAACAATAAGAAATTAGCAGCGGCAATTGGAAATGTGGCAATTAACAAAGAGGGTAAGCCTAAAAAGGCGGAAATACTTGAATCTATTGTTTCAGATATTTCCAACTTGGAAAAATAACTACCTGCTAAAACATTAATACCCCATTAGTACTAAGACCCTACCAATTCTATTCCTTTCCCATCCTTACTAAACTTATTACAGGTTGCCAATAACGGCAACTTTTTAACCCTGTAATAAGGATCCAAATGAATAATTCAAATACTATTTTGAACAAGCTCACTGCAATTGAGAGCTTGCTTGAAGCAACCAACCAAACCAAACCCTTGAATCTATTAGAAGCGGCAAAGTTTCTGGACTTGAGCCGATCCCACCTTTACAAGCTCACAAGTGAACGTAAAATTCCACACTTCAAGCCAAACGGGAAGAAGATTTATTTCGATCGGTCGGAGCTTGTCCAATGGTTGAAGCGCAAGCCTGCAAGAACACTGGAGGAAACGGAAGAAAATGCAGCAAGCTATATTGTTTCCGGGAAAGGATCAGCATGAAACCTAATTCTTATTTACGTTACCGGAAGGTTCAACCGGTATTAACTTCAAAATACCATAAAACAGTATCTACCCTCCAAGACCAAAACAGGACTTTCATACATTCAACAATGGGGCTGACCCCCCCCTGCCCTCCATAAAGGGGGCAGTCATGTGTCTGAGCTAACACCTCTCCTGAAAATTATTTCAGGAATTTAAAAAAGTTAGATTGAGTAACGGAGCATCATCTAAAACAACAAAGCCCATGCAATCCAAGAGGAAAGCACAGGCCAAATCTGGAACAACAGCAAATTTAGGAGAAAATATGGCTAAAAATGTAAAGAGGTCATCGGACGACCTCGCCAGTGGCAAACAGTTCGAAACCAAACCGGTGCACAAACGCACCTTAACCTCCAATATAGGAGATATCATGATAGATAAAGTAAAGGGGTCATTGGACGACCTCGCCAATGGTGAAAAGTCCGAAACCAATGAAGCCCGGGATTCTGTGAATGCTGGGACCAATAATACAATGAAACCAAAAAAACCTAAAATTGATCTAGAGCGTGTCCGAGCCAGATCCGATCGATCAATCGATCTTGGAGTTACAACTGAGCTTACGGTAATTCCTATACGTAACCCCAAGCCAGATGAATTCTTCAGGTGCATGCCTGATGAGGATTACTCAATGGACGCTCACATATTGAGCCTTAAGGCAGAAAACGAGTGGTATTTGATAGATCCTGAAATCCTGACTGAAATCCAGCTGGAGTCTCAGCTGCGGGTGATGACTTTATATGTGTGTGTCACCATGAATTATACCCCGTTTGTTACCTGTATTCCCCAGCCCGATGAAATGGGTAAAATCAACAGTTGGCATGAGTCGGGTCACCAAACTATGGAAGAAGCCAAGCTATGCTGGGTGCGCAGACAAGCCGATAAAGCAAATGGTGCATACGTCATCACGAAGGCAGTAAACGCTAAGCTTCCGGATCCAAAATGGCCGACAATGACTCTGAGCGAGATTATTGACAGGGCGTTCGACAAGTACTATATCAATGACTTTCAGGATCCTGTACTGCAGCGTTTACGGGGGGAGACGATGTCATGAAAGTGGAGGTTTCAAGTAAATCTTCAGAGCAATATAAAACACGATCCACTGCTAAGAATTGTAAGACTCCTTTCCCCGGGTTCCGGGTAGTGACATACGACTTCGAGTATGTTTCGGTTGACGGGGAAAGACCGAAGCCAGTATGCCTGGTCTGGCACGATTGGGAATCAGAAGAAACTCATCGTATCTGGCAGGATGAGTTGCTGAAGATGAAGAAACCACCTTTCGATGTCTCAGAGAGAACTATCTGTTGCACCTACTATTATGGTGCAGAGGGTTCTTGCCATCAGGTGCTTGGCTGGGACCACCCGGAAAATGTTTTAGATTGTTTCGCTGAGTTCCGTAACCAGACGAACGGTGCAAAAGTACCATGCGGAAATAGCCTGATCGGAGCCATGATCTTCTATGGTCTCCCCACGATGACTGGAGAGAAGAAGAGCAGTATGCGTGATCTGATTCTGAGTGGAGGGCCATGGAGCATCAAAGAAAAAGAAAAAATCCTGAAATACTGCGAAGCTGACGTCAGCGCATTGAATCAACTGGTGATCGCTATGGCACCTGACATTGATCTGGTAACAGCTCTATACCGGGGTGCCTACAGTGTTTGTCTGGCTGAGATAGAAGACAGGGGAATCCCCATTGACAAGAAGAACCTGGACAAAATCCGAAAAGCTTGGCCTGAGCTGCTGGAGAAGCTGACCGTTGAAGTGGACAGGGAATATGGCTGCTTTAAGGGGTCTGTTTTCAAGCATAATTTATTTGCAGAATATCTGATCCGTAACGGCATCGATTGGCCCCGAACTGTGACTGGAAGACTGGACTTGGCAGATTCCACATTCAGGGAAAAAGCTATTCAATATCCAGAACTGGAGGAGCTAAGAGAATTGAGATCGACCCTGTCAAAGACCCGAAACCTCCAGCTGACCGTAGGTACAGACGGCAGGAATCGGTGCATGCTCAGCCCTTTTTCCAGCAAGACTGGCAGAAACCAGCCCAGTAACACCAAGTTTGTTTTTGGCCCGGCAAAGTGGGTGCGGTTTCTCATCAAACCTGAAGAGGGTATGGCCCTAGCCTATGTGGATTACTCCCAGCAGGAATTCGGAATTGCTGCTGCTTTATCGGACGATAAGGCCATGCAGGAAGCTTATAAAAGTGGTGATCCCTACATCACGTTCGCTAAGCAATCGGGAGCCGTACCGAATGATGCAACTCCACAAAGCCACCCCAGAGAAAGAGCGCAATTTAAGACATGCGCCTTGGGTACTCTTTACGGGCTTGGACCCGAAGGCATGGCACAGAAGCTCAACCAATCGGTGGAAACTGGGCGACAACTATTGCGTCATCACCGGAACTGTTACCCCGATTTTTGGAAGTGGAGCCATGACACTGTTGCAACAGCGATTTTAATGCAAGAAATGCAGACTGTCATGGGTTGGAAGATGAAGGTACCGCCCCGCATCAATGCCCAAGAGGGTCCAAATATGCGCTCACTTGCAAATTTTCCAATGCAGGCAAATGGAAGCGAAATGCTGCGGGTTGCCGTTATCAATGCCCATCACCTTAAAGTGGAAATATGTGCAACTGTTCATGATGCCCTGCTTATTCAGGCTCCACTAAACCTTATAGATAAGGCAGCCTTAGATACCCAGCAGGCAATGGAGGAAGCCTCCGAATTAATTCTCAGGGGGTTCAGCCTGAAAACCGATACGGAGTTTGTCAAGTGGCCGGATCGTTATTTTGATGAACGTGGGGCAGGAATGTGGTCGAAAATCATGAAACTGCTGCCCTAAGTATATTAAGCAGATCAGTACATCGCAATTTATGGGCATGTTCAATCGTATACCTCTCATTTTTTGTTAACCCGTACCCTTATATTATTATTATCTATTATGTCTTTAGATTCTTCTATACTCAAAAGAACATTAAAATCCCGGCAGTATAATCAATATATCCGGGGTCCCCTGCCTATGAAATGGTTTCGGAGAGCTTCTTCTATCTCTCGATCAGCTGCCGTGGTGGGATTGATTATCTGGGGGATTGCATACCAAAAAAAGCTTTGGGGTTATGACAGTCAGAGAAGGACATCTGGACACATAAAGGTTACCAACCAAACCTGCATGAAATGGGGCGTGTGTGGCAATTCCAAGAACGCTGCACTTCGGCTGATGGAGAAAGCGGGACTGATTCGGCTTGAGTTGAAACGTGGTCGATCCCCTGTTGTGCAAATTATAGATGCTGAACTGGTGGATCCAATTAAGTAAGGCGGTGCTACGGGAAGGTCCGGGAGGCCTGTTGATAAGTGATAATGGTAGTAGTGAGGAAATTAAAAACTCGATTCAATAAGGTTTAGAAAATAGTTAAATTGAAATGCCCCCCCTGAGTGTTATAGGTGGTGGGTCATATACAGGGCATCACCATACGCAAAAATTTTTTATTCTTCTGTGGAAATACAGCTACCCACTACCTGACAAACTCTGTATTTTGAAGAGGTGATGTAACACTTAACTTTTTTTGTCAGATTAGAGTTGGGGTATATCTTTAAAATATCTCACAGAATGCTCAGATCGACCGTAATTGAAAGAATATAAATTTTGTAATATAAACATCTTTTTATTACAAAATTGTTGGAAGGGAAGAGATTGGCGATGTTTTGAGAGAACCTGCAGCAGAATTGATGGGTGCAGAGTTTTTGAAAATGTTTGTGGTGATTGTCTGACTGTGAAGAATTAGTGGGGGATCACATGCTAGAGTAATGCGGGCTTTGAATCTACCCTATAATCCTATATTCCTTAAGAAATAGATTTTCTAGAAATTATTATAGATTTTTTAATTTTCAGCCAATGCTTTCCTAAGTAGAGGAACGATTTGACTCTCATCTGTGGTTTCAATAATTTTAATATCCTCACCTTGATATTTTCGTACTAATTCCCGGTACTGTTCAAATCCCCAACCATTTGTATGTTCACTACTACCTGGAATAGGAGATTTTGATGCATTATATCTACATGCTCCTGGTGCAAAGTGAACAACTGACCACTTTTTTCTCTGTAATTCTCTGATAAAATCATCATCATTTGTAACTGCAACCATTTCAGGCATACCCAATATTGGGGGTATTAGCTCAACGGCACGTCTACCCATTTCTGGGTCGCACCCTCTTGCAAGAATACTCTTGTTCGAGTTATCGTCTACCTGAGTGGAACCTATCCCATCCCTAATATCGTTTATTAATTTATCTCTTAAATGCATTAACTTATTTAGTTTAGACTTACTTTCGTTGATTATAAGAATCTATAGTTTAGCATAAATCGTTTCGTTTTCCTAAAAGGTCAGATTCTACTTGGAAGATTTTTAAGAAATAGTATAAGTCTAGTAATGGGATTTTAATGGAGGGTGTCTGACTGTGAAGAA